>Ga0307947_1001213_pt1 | contig 20093 bp, 27 predicted proteins | sample OrgLakmetagen232_FD_201840 | JGI IMG/M metagenome (GOLD analysis project Ga0307947, IMG submission 201840) | Saline water microbial communities from Organic Lake, Antarctica - #232 | ecosystem: Environmental > Aquatic > Non-marine Saline and Alkaline > Saline | place: Antarctica: Organic Lake...
GTAATTTCATGCCGTATCCGTGCTTGGTTAGGGCTTGTACACACCTTCCAAGCCACCAATGGGTTCTTATTGCGCACTTTGGGAACCAAAAGCACAGACTTGGCCTGTACGCACTTTGTACGCACTTTATACGCACTTTATACGCACTTTCAAAGGCACTTTGAAAAGCTCAAAGTGGCACTTTGGGATTTCAAAGTGCCACTTTTAAATTTCAAAGTGCACTTTGAGGATCGAAAGCGCTTCTACGTAATTTAATGGCTCTTCATGTGTCTGAAAGTGGCCACGACCATCTGTGCTCAGCATTAACGACGCTGAGCCTCTCGCAACAACAAAAAATCGGCAGACCAATAGTATCAAAGTGCATTTTGATGAGGCACTTTGAAATCAAAATCGCACTTTTAGTATATAAAAGCGCACTTTGAAACTTTTAAAAAATGACAAGCTCCAAAATACGCTACTTCACCGGCGCTTGCAAGTTTCGCGAGCATATATGCATTGTAAGACATGGAGGACAACCATTCTGATAAAATTTGGGCGCAGGGGTGGATGTCCGTGGTCAGACCCATGTCCCGGCTAGGCACTTTAGCCTTCAAAATGCCTATCAAAGTGCCGGCCCTGGGCACAGTGTGATGGTGAGTTTGGGCCGCTGCCTCCAGGATTGATAGTGACGGTATCACTATAGCCAGCGTCTGTAGTGGGGGGTGAAAATGCCAGCGCCTATAATTTGCTGTTTGCTGATCGCATCTTGCATGGCACTACCATCAGTGTATGTGATTGATTTCCGGTTTTGTACTTTCAGGATGTGTGGGCCCTTGTACTGGTTGACGTTTGTGTTATGAAGCGTTTGCCACTGGCTGATGTTAGCAGCAATGGGAGTATCTGAGTGTAGGGGTTGAAATCTCTTCCTCTGCTTGTTCGTCAGAAAAAACTGCCCTCGGTTGAAGTGCGGTTGAAGCGGTTGAAATCATCTGCCAGCACCACCTCCACCTGTTGTGCAATCGCTCAGCGGTTGATTTCAACCGCGGTTGATTTCAACCGCAACTCCGGTTGATTTCAACCACGGTTGATTTTAACCGCTCCAGGGGTTGATTTCAACCGCAGCATGAATCAATAGTGTGCTATAGAGTACTGCTTGCTATAGAGCCTTCCAAGCTCTTCTTTATGCGTTGACTGTCTTATGTCTTATATTTAATCATTCAAAGTATTAGAATGTCAAATGAGATTAGAAATACCATATAAAAAGATATATATACGAACTACAAAACATGGCACAAAACAAATTTCTTTGTTTCTTGCATTTCACATGAGCAGTGCCAAGCACGCGGGCACTAATGTTACAAGTCCACGTTGCTTCAGGAATTGTCTGCTTGAGATTGTTGAGTTAAGCTGGGTTGGGTTATTCATTCAGAGCTTGTTTCCCTTCATTGTTCCAGACGACTAATAGCTGCATTTTATTCTTGTTGTGCTGAGGCTGGGGTGGAGCGTCTAACCAAGCTTTTGTAGGGTTTAAGAGCATGCTGTCTGCAGAAAACTTGGCGGCTAGAACGCATGCATGCTCAGGGTAGTCGTTTATTTAAGTCATGCACCCGTTCTTACTCCAACCAAGCCAGTCAGGGAGGAGTAGGCATGTTGCTGTAGCTTCTTTAGTAGGGTTTGTTGATTGAAGTGTATGTCCCACAAGTAAATGCAGGAGATAGTCGCAATAATTCGGGTGGCAAAAGGAGAAGCCTGTGATTTTGTGTCAAAAGCATTAGTGCTTGCTCCAAATACTGTGTCTCTGGTAATTTTGCTCCAGTAGGCTTGGTAACTAGGGTCAAAATCTAGGGGGCTAGCAAATTTTTGCTTGATAACTAGTGTCCATTTTTGGAGGGAGGTCATAATGTGCCTCGGGATGCAATACAAATTGGAATATCTTGCCTTTTTCCCAATGTTGTTAAGTGAGCTTATTTGAAGTTTATACCTTTGTAGCAGACCTACAATTTCAGTTGCCGCGTCTTGCACAGGTGGTTGTGTAGTACTGTGTAGGCCAATCCGTTTATATAAGTTGTAAGCATGTAGCAAGATGTTGAAACGTTCTAGGGATAGCATGCCTGTGCACTTGCCGTAGATGTCATACGCCTTGCTTGAGGAGGTCCACATCCCGCACCCAGATCGCACATTTCCAGGTGGGTCGCATGTCTGCTTGGGGATTGACAGTGTCTGTGATTAAGATTGCCTTGTCTCTGATGTGTTGGCCTTGCGATGAGTCCCACATACTTTTAAAGTGATGGGTACAAACCATCATAGCCTTGCTTTGTCAGATTGTCAATTTCTTGGTCTTCTGATTGGGCGTTTAACTGAGTGCTAGTATCAGCATTTCCATAGCTATCTACATAGGTTTTGAAGTCAGGGTTGGCTAAAAGCAATTCTGCCGCTTCCCATGTGGGTTGCCAGATCACTTATCATTTCTTTTTCTTCTGCATAGGATTTTCTGGTGTCCTTTTCCGCTTGGGTTAGGTCAGCACAGGCTGGGCAGTGCCAGTCTTCACTATTTTCTGCATCTTGCCTTGCAGTATGTGAGCAAGCATTCAGGTCAGTCAAACAATTCCAATGGTAGGTGCGTTGACACGTATCACATTGTGGCATATCATCATAGCTTTCTTTTCTTTCTGGATGCTCTCGGCTAACCAGTCTCCAGCAAATTTGGCAGCAATCGTCTACCTTTTGGCTTCTTGGAAAGGGCTCTGTTTTTGCTGCTTTCAGCCCTGTTCTCTAGAACAAGGGTAACGCCCATTTTTCAATAGTAACAGGTTGTAGTTCGATTCTGTATTGCGTCTGTGAAGTTGCGCTGGTGTTACGTTTAGGTTTGCTTATTGCTGCCAGTCCAACACCCCCTAGACATACTTGAAAATTGTGTTACAGGCCCTGACATTGCCAAAAAGAGCCGCGTTGTTATGTTTATAATGCCATCTTTTGGTTGACGCAGTCTCACCTGGTTGCAGGGGCTCTGGAGAATTAGGTAGTGAAGCAGTGGGATTTTCAGTGAGCTCCGGGATGGGATTCCTCCTCTGCCTTCTTGTTAGGTTGTGATGATGTTGGATTGTTGTTGGTTCGTGCTTGGCGGGAAGGATTATTGGGTTGCATGTTGGAGCAGCCTGGATCTATGTCCATACCTTCTGTCTGCCTCTGAATTGTGTGTCTCGTTCTCCTCGTGGAGACTGTTCGCCGAGCAGGGGTTTGGATCTGTTGGCGTTGCAAAACCTGTACATCTGAACAGGCCCATCCCATGGGAGTGTAAGCCTTAATTGCATCTAAAGTGGTAGCATTGATTTTCCTCACCCTTTCTTCTTTGTTAGGTGTCGTGTCCTTGTTTATATGTAAGTCACTGATGAGCTGGGGGGATAAATCTGTGCACATACCGGTTGCCCTGAATTCCAGCTTAAGTATGAGGCTGAATTGGTTCCAACATAAAATGGTGTGTGTAAGAAGCTGCCCTGGAATATTTTTGGAATGTGAATGCTGCATGAGCCTGTGGTGTGTTTTGGCTGCAGAGTTTGCAGGACTACCTAGGCCAGCATACTTGACAAAGCCGTCTGCAGCACACTGCTGCGATTTGACTCATAGTTATTTCTTATTGTTGTAACATGAAATAACGAGTTTGGAATTTCACTCGATGCTCCCCTCAGATTATTTCTGTGTTCCAAGGTTTAAAGCTAGTTTGCATGATTATTTGCACGTTTTTACCTGTTCTTAGCTACACACAATCAACACAATTGCCGTGCCTTGGGATTTTACATGGCAAAAATACTGCAACCCGGTTTAGTGAAGCTCTCAAATCATCAAGTCTGCCAGTTTCCTAACAAATATACACACCTAACATACAAATAATGGTTACAGCCAAGGTGTGGGTGTGGAGGCCTCCGATCACAAACCCCATGGTCTTCCTTAAGTGGCCTTTGGCTAAGCTTTGAGCGTGAGGGGCTTCAAGATGCCGGAACCTAAGTGCTCCTACCTTACTCACGCTGGATATGCGAGCACTACCAGCACCACCAATCCTTAGCAATGATGCCAATAACTTAGAACCGAGGTATTCCAATGCTTCCCCGAAAAAGAACACAAAACTTCATCATAGTAAATGCAGACAAAAAATGGTTGGAATGATTTCAATCAAGCTGCTTGTGAGCCTAGGATAGAATATGCGCGGCTGATTCTAGATGGAACTGAATTGCCATAATCACAAGGAGGGAGTACAGAAAAAAAGGGAAAAAGACCAGCGATGACCACTCCCCACACTTGAGTGAGGGAATAGAGCCGTTCTGGTACTACACAGATCCTCCGATGAGCAATTTTCTAGCAATTAACACGCATGATCCATATAGATCTGCTTGTCAGCCTCTGCACGCAAGGCGTTTACAAACTCCTGCTTTGCCTCGTCGTCCTCTGCTATGGCAGCGGCTTCTTGTTCCTTCAGCTGCCGGTGCTGAATCTGCAGATGCAGCTGCCTCTCACGCAGCCTTAGCTCCTCAATTTCGATCTGCAATACCCTTCCCCTAAGATTACGAACTGCAGCAAGGGTGGCCTGCCTCCTGTTGTTTGCTGCCACCTGCACGCAAGATATGGTCCATGAACAGATATATGTATTGAGCTTATAACATGTGTTGCAAGGGTGGTCTCTCATCTGTTGCGTGCTTGTGTTTTAAAACCCGGTGTGACACGCAAGCAACTATATTTTAATGGGCTTATGTTTTAAGCAAGGGACACCTACTGTATGCTTGTGTGCTGAAACCTGGTGTGGCGCACTAATAAATCTTTAATAATGGGCTTATAATTCACAGCAAGTGATGCCTGTCATCTTTTGCGTGTTTGTGCTGCAACCTTGTGTGACCAAGAATCACTTCCATAAAAGTGTTTAATGCAGATGCAAGACGGCATTTTAAGATGCAAGATGATACTACAATACATCTGCACCGCACTTGCAACGTGCAGTTCAAATGCTTGTGTGACGGTGAACTTTGCAAATTTTTGAACAGATTTGTCAAGATTTGGGGCACTGACGTCACTAAGTATGAACCTACCAATTCATTTTCCTGCTGGTTTGCATTCCTGTCCAGGGAAGCGGGTAACGGCAGATCTGGATCTGGCGATGGGGGATGAGGTGCTGCAGAGGGACAGAGCTGCTGGGTCTGGTCTGGCAGGAAGGAATACTCAAGGCAAACAGGTGGAGCAGGCTGCAGTGACAGCGGGTGTGACTGTCGTTGAGAATTACCTCTATGCATCATGAGGGCACCGTGCTCACGAAGGCTAACAGGCGGTTCAGGCTGGAGTGACGGCGGGTGTGACTGTGGTGCACCATCATGCATTGTGAGGGCACCGTGCTCAGGACCAAGAGTGGAAAACGGCAGTGCTGATCTCGAGCTGCTTGGTGCTGGTTCTGGCTGGGCTGATGACGGCTGCAAGTTGCGAGGGCGTGCAGTTTTGACAGAGGGTTCAAGCTGTGCTGCAAAGGTAGGGGAGGGGTTGAAGCTGTGGTGCAGCAGTGATGGGACTTGAGGCCCCGCTTCATCCTTTGACGCAGCTTGCTGATTCGTTTGGAAAGGCTGCATGGGGGTTTCAAACTGGGGCGAATACGAGGTTGGCAGCTGGTAAAGGAAAGGGGGGGGGGGCACACTAGTGTGAGGTGATGGCGGGGTTTGGGGATGTGGCTGGGGCACCCTGTGAGGACAAAAGAACAGCTGGATATTTGAACACGAATCAGGAAGGACGCATTATCTTCATGTCGTCAAATCTGTGTGGGGTAGGGGCGGATAGGAGGACAGGGCAGTAAGAAATAAAGCAGGGGCAAGCGAAGAATTGTAACCACACACACACACATATACAATTGCACACACACAGTGATAATGGTAGGATGCTGCATGCCCTATATATAAGGTCTCGACAGACAGAGGTGTCTTGCAAAGCATCTTCACTTAAATAAAATGGGCTCAAAGCTTTCATTTTGCAAGTGAATTTTGCAAGTAAAATGGGCTCAAGCTTTCATGCAAGTGAATTTTGCAAGTAAGATGGGCTCAGTGAAGTTTCATGCAAGTGACTTTTGCAAGTAAAATGGGCTCAAGCTTTCATTTTGCTTTTGCTATGCATAACTAAACGCTGCTGTATCATTTTATGTGCTCACCTAGCTTGCATCTCTGGAAGGCTGAAACTGACAGCAAAAATGTCTTCATCGCTGCTCGCAATGCCTGGACATCGTGCAGGGACATTGGTGATCTGACGTCAAATGTCAACACTTCCAGTTCAAACAGGGGAAGCACCAGTGGTGAGTACTTGTACAGTAATATGTTTGAAAACAGGGGAAGCACCAGTAGTGAGTACTTGTACAGGAATATGTTTGAAGGAAGGTGTTTACAGTTTGTCTTACACGTCTGGACGTCCCTTTTATTTGGCTAGGTGTCCCTTTGGCCCTTTCATTTAGCTAGGTGTGGTGACAGGCTTTTTCAAAACTTCCGCTATGATACGCCCTCAGGCATATATAGCGATGTAATCTCACCTTACCTGAACAGTCCGTCTGACTAAGCTTAGGTCTCGTCAGTCTGTCTGACGAGACCTTCGCTAAACAGTCTGTCTGACCAGACCTTACCGTACCATACCTGAACAGTCTGTCTGACGAGCCTCAGGAAGTACATATACATGGGAAGTACATGCATTATATGCAATGGTGTTACATGTCGCTCGGAAAGTTTTGATATGGCAGAGTCTTGGCAGGATAGCGTTTTGACGGCTCGAAAGAATAAGTAAGTACGTTGGTAAATAGGTACGTTGATGAATAGGATGAAGGTGCCACACATGTTTTTGCACGGCATAATGACTGTTTTTTGTACACAAACACAAGTGCGCTCCCTGAGATGATTCACACCTTCTGCATCATCTTCATCGGTAGTGTCTTCTTCTTCCTTCTTCATACGGCGCCTTCGCTTGCGGGTTGCACCTTGCGCCCTGCGTCTGGCATTTTCCTGCGGTGGATGGGGAGGCTGACAACCATGGAGAGAAGGTACGCGCAGCAAATCCAGCTTCTGACGGACCAGCAATAGTACTGAAAGTAATATCTCCAACTCCTGTGCTTTATTAGTGTGCATACGATTGTGATGTCCATCACCATAACTCAACTGATGCCCTCGCTCGCTCCCTGAGAGAAGTTGAAATCACACTTACCCTGCTCTTCTGACCCTCCGCCCTGTATTCGGCGTGCAGATCTTCCAAACTCATTCCGTCCAAGTGGTCTTTCTCGGCCTGGCTGAGCTCGAAATTGGTGAAGGCTGGCCCTTTAATCTTATAAATAAGCCTGCAGGGACCACAAGATGAAATATTTCAATGAATAAATGCACTGCATGCACAGCAGCGGCTACTCTGTGCATGCAATTGAAACCCTAGAAGCAGCCGTCATTCGAAGCGGATTGAACGAGGCGTTCAAGATGCTTGTTAACAACACACATGATTTCCATGTACGTGCTGCAGCAGCTGATGACAGGGTGATGAAGTGCGTAGAGAAGAGCTGCTTGATAAGAGCCTGTGTGTGGTTGCTAAGGCGCATTGAATCTAGCAAAGGAGTAGTAGGCTGTATTAGCTAATAGAAAGCAAGGGGCGCTGCCTTCGTTTTGTTTTTATTAGATGTGCCATGCATGCACACACACATACTTGTCTGCAGCCCGTGCGGCATCACTTGGATCAGAAAAGGGATTGGTTGTCCAGTTGCGCTTATCGAAGAACATTTGACCTCGCCATTTCCCTTGGTGTTTGGTGACTTGTCTGAACCCACTAGAATTGTTCATCAAGCTGCTGTGCCGTAAGCTGGCGTTTGATCAACACCTCCTACTTATTTATTTGGAACCAACTTATTTTTGTTCTTTAAAAACGTCAACATCCTGGAACGATCCTCCAGAAGAAATAGCCAGCACGACCCCTCCCCTAAAATTTGGCTGCCTTAATAACATCAAGTTGAGTGTATAAAACCAAAAACAAAAATATTCTGGAAAAAATAAGGTCTCGTGAATGGGTGCATTGAGAGAAAAACAGACTCTTTTACAAAGAGCCTGAGAGTGCATAAAGACATTGGCGCTAGCAATAATCCTAAAAAATCTGAGATTTTTTGTCGATGATAGAAATTTATGAGTCTGTCTCATGTCTTAAACCGTCCCCTGCTCACACACTCAAGCTGTCAAGTTCGGAAAGAAAAATTGGTTGATTTTTGAAAATGTGATCGGTTAGCCAGAATGGTCTGGCAGGGCCCTGCTTAAGTCTGCAGAGAGAACTGCATGCAACGTATGCAGCTGCTTATTAAGGCGTGCCCCCCCAATTTAGAAATCCTGCGATACTTTTCACATAGTTCCAAATATGTAGGGTGCCTTCCATCTCTACAAGCATGTAAAGCACCACCTTTTGGGGAGGATCTCCCCACATGCAGAGAGAGAGAGCATCCGTCAAGCCACGACACGCAAGAGAAAAAGCCACTCTTTGCCACTTCAAACAAGGAAATACAGGAATGGCTATTAGCAATTAGCAACCCTAAATTTGAACCAAAGTGCCATATTGATAATATTGATACAAAAATATTTCGGCAGCTTACAAATATAATGTTGCAAAAAATGCACTGCCTGCAACCTGGCAAGCAGTCCGGCCCCTTTTGCGCCTCGCACCACCAACCCGTTTTTTATCTACGCCTGCGCCGACTTGCTTTGGCGACGCTGCACATAAGATTTTGATTTTGATTTTTTTCATGCTTAATAAGTCAAAGGGATATAGCAAACTCCCTACCAAAAGGCTATAAACAAGCCAAGACAGACGGAAAGGAAACAAAAAAGCATACAAGCAAGAGAAGCAGGTTGGAAGAAAATGGTGGAGGGGGGAGAAAGCTGATGTCTAGACTCTAAATCTGGAAAAGAAAGTTATGATTATGACATACACGTGGAGCATGCAAAGGCAGAAGAAAGGCAAAAAGCTTGAATGAATATGAACTGGGGGGTTAGTAAGACAGAGAGAAAAAGAAAAACAGGCTGAATGCAGATCCGCGCACATACAGAAACAAGAAACTCAACAAGACACTCAACAAAAGGCGGGGTAAGCTAAGAATAAGCCAGGATAAAGCAACTGAGCCATAAGATCCGCAGACCGTAACATCCCACTGCGTCGAAATCTTCTCGTCAAGACCGCCAGGAAAAGATCCAAGCACCTTGCCTATAGATCTGGGCACCCAGGCAGCAGGATGAAGTCTGGCAGAGCAACTGGGACTTCAATATTTTCTTGGCGATGGTGTGGTGAGTGGTCGTGCTTTGACGCTTAAACTCTAAGCTTCTTCTGGTACAAGTAATGGCAAACTACAACTACAAAGTCTGCAAATGCTTGTTTTTTTACACAGAGGCCCTTCAGCTTTGTAAATCCTATGTAAAGAACAGAACCTTTGGCAGTTCTGGGGAAGCAGTAATTGATATGGATTTAGATGGTTTTGCGCCATGTAAGCGCGGCAGTGATGAAATAGCTACAGGGAACAGTTAAAACATTTACCTACACTATCTGCGTTTTTTCCTTTCTTTTTTTCCGTACATCCAATCCTCCAATTTCCTGGCTCCTATTAGAGGCTAAATCTCCAACAGCTTAAGTTCAACAAATCCCAAACTTCACTGTACTTTTTCCATAAGAGCTGGATTTTGGCATCAGATGTCCTGCTTTTGTTTGGGGGCTTCGTTAAGGCTCATGTGTTTGCTGGCAGAACACCATGTACGTCACGCAATTGATGCTGGATCACTGCAAACATTCCTGCTTCACTCTCTCAGCGTTTTTCACGTGGCAAACGCTCAAAGACCAGATCTACATGCCAACACAGTTGTATATAGGATTCCTACAATATATCTGTGTGGCTGTTGGTGCAAATAAAGGAGGACTTTGTGCTATTGGACAAGCACGCGCAAGCGAGCGAATGTTTTAAATAAAACGCTGAAGGGCATTGATTTGATAGTGGGCATGGATTGCCTCAGAGCTATGCAAGCAAACTTCAAGTGCAGCCAGGCAGTCTGTGAAGTGCAGTTGCAAGGGAGGACAAAGAAGTTGAGGCCAATTAATGATGATAATGGCCAGGAGGATGGGCACATGTTGTCGTGCTCTGTAAAGCAGCTCAGGGATGCTGGGAAGACAGAAGTATCGTCCCCAAAGCAAGCAGCCAAGCTGTTGAAGCAAGGCGCAGCAAGCTGGCTCATGCTTGTGCAAAAGGATCAGTATGGAATGGACCAGGGCACAACGTGCGCAAGCATGGTCGCAGCCAGGAAGAAGGTGTAGTAGCTCTAGAGGTGGTGGACAAGATAAAGGATGAGTTTAAGGATTTCTTTGAGCCGGTTGATGCGTGCCCACCCGCAAGGGGAGGGGTAGACCACGTGATCAGGCTGCAGCAGGGGTCCAGTCCTTCATTCATGAGGCCTTTTCGCATGTCAAAACATGAAGAGGAAGAGTGCATGAAGCAAGTACAAGATGCGCTGGGCAAAGGGTTGATAGAGCCAAGCTGTTTTCCGTATGGTGCTCCATTGCTTTTTGTATCAAAAAAGGATGGGAGCTTGAGAATGTGCATTGACTACAGGGCACTAAATAAAATCACAGTGCGAGATAGGTACCCTCTGCCACGCATAAATGATTTGCTGGACAGGCTGCACGGCTGCAAGATTTTTTCGTTCGGTGATTCATGCGTATCTGATGATAGCCTGCCTGTATGTCTAAGGACACTCCTTAGACTTACAGCCAGGCTATCATCAGATACATATATATGATGAGGATATGCCTAAGACAGCCTTGATCACACCTATGGGACAATTCCAGTGGAAAGTGTTGTGTTTTGTGCTGACGAACGCGCCCGCCACTTTTCAGAGAGTCATGAACCAGATATTTAAAGAGCACATAGAAAAAATTGTGCTGGTATATCTGGATGACATACTGGTCATGTCACGCACGCCAGAAGAGATAAGCACTTGCACACTGTGCTAGAGCTGATGAGGCAGCACAAGCTGAAAGTCAAACTTAGTAAGTGCGAGCTCAACAGACCTGAGTTGCATTTCCTTGGCCACGTAGTTGGCAGAGAAGGGGTTAACGTTGATCCATTGAAGGTAGCTGCGATAACCAAATGGCCAGTGCCTAAAAACTTGAAGGAATTGCAAGCCTTCCTAGGATTTGGGAATTATTTCCGCAAGTTTGTCAACCATTTCAATACTATGGTTGCTCCTCTGACGGCTCTTACGAGCAAGGATATTGCAAGGCAGTATAAGTGGGATGACTGGGGTCAGGCAGAGCTCACAGCATTTGAACAATAAAAGGAGGCACTCATCAGTGCTCCCGTTCTTGCTGTACCTGATCGGGACCAGCCATTCCAAGTACACACTGATGCATCTGTGGTGGGAACAGGTGGTGTACTAGTACAAGGTGGTCGCGTAGTGGCGTAAACAAGTAGTGAATTCACACAAGCTGAGGTGAACTATGCCACTACAGAACAGGAGTTGTTAGCTCTTGTGTGAGCCTTGCAGGCATGGAGGTGTTACCTAGAGATGTGCACAGAAACAGAATTGCTGACGGACCACAACCCTTTGGTGTATTTACAAACGCAAAAAAAGGTGTCTAGGAGACAAGCAAGGTAGATGGAATTTTTGTCCAGGTTCCCATTTGTAATTAAGTACACGCCAGGGAAGACACATGTAGCAGATCCGGTCAGCCGCAACCCTCAGTTGTATGAGGAATAAACACCCACGGATGTGATCTCTGTTGCAGCAGGATTGCTGGGTGCAGTAGTTGCAGTCTGTGCAGGCATGGTTACGCGTGGTAGAGCTTTGAGGGAGGCAAGAAATCAAGAAGGAGAGGACCCTGAGATTGAGCTTTCTTTACCACAGGCTTCCGCACCCAACCTTGAGCCAGGTGGGGGGGAGCGTAAGTCTGTCACTCAGGCACTTGGGACGCCTTGTGACCGGGAGTGGACAGCAGGGGTGTACCATGATGAAGGAAGTAGCCTACCATTGCGGATTAAGCAGGCATACCATAAAGACACAAGATTTGCTGTGCAGGAGTTTACGCACAGGCTTAAAATGCGTGACAAAATATGGATGCGTGGCTGTAAGATAGTGGTACCAAAGGACAAGGCCTTACGTGCACAGATAGTGCAGGCTTGTCACGACGATGCCATGAGTGGGAATGTGGGTATTATTAAGACGCTCCATCTGGTGTCCAGGCATTTCCAGTGGGAAAATATGCGGGCAGATGTTTGAGGATTAAGTTAGGCATTGTAATGCTTGCCAGGTGAATAATGCGAGCACAAAGGCGTATGCAGGAAAGTTGCAACCTTTGTCTATTCCTGGCAGGAGGTGGGAGCACATCAAAATGGATTTGATAGTAAAGCTACCTAAGACAGATAGAGGTCATGACTTTATCCTGGTCTTTGTGGATAGGCTTTCTAAGATGGTGCACATCATTCCCATGGTTGAATCGTTGGATGCCTTGGGATTTGCAAGGCATTTCAGAGATTGGGTTTTAAGGTTGCACGGTATGCCAGGCTCAGTGCTGTCAGATAGAGGTTTTAAGTTTAATAACCTGTTTTGGAAGGAGGTGAATGCACTGACAGACATGAAAAAGAAGCTGTCTAGTGCGTACCATCCTCAGACAGATGGTCAGACTGAGAGGACAAATTGCACGTTGGAAGAAATGCTGAGAGCATACGTGCAGCCAGATCATAATGATTGGGATGAGCACTTGGCGTGTGCAGAGTTTGCCATTAATAATTCATGGCAAAAGTCAGTAACGAATACTCCCTCATTCCTTAATTATGGCATGCACCCTCTCACTCCGGTGTCGGCAAGAATACCTAGAACATTCAGAGCATGCACATAATGCTTTCCTAGAAATTCTCCCCAAGAACATTCTTAGCAGATCTGGAATGCACAGGCCGGCCTGTACGTACAGGCGGGGTACTTCAAATTTTAATGATGCCGCAGGACGCCGTCTGTACATCCTTACCTCTCAAGAACGTTCTTACGCAGCTAGAACGTTCAGAGCACGCACAGAATGCATTCCTAGAAATTCTCCCCAAGAACGTTCTTAGCAGATCTAGAATGCACAGGCCGGGCTTGTACGAGCAGAAGGAGTACCTCAAAATCCAATGACGCCGTCTGTACATTCCTACCTCTCAAAAACGTTCTTACGCGGCTAAAACGTTTAGAGCACGCAAAGAATGCTTTCCTAGAAATTCTATCCAAGAACGTTCTTAGCAGATCTAGAATGCACAAGCCGGGCCTGTACGTACAGGCGGGGTACTCCAAAATTTATGACGCCGCAGGACGCCGTCTGTACATTCTTACCTCTCAAGAACGTTCTTACGCGGCTAGAACGTTCAGAGCACGCACGGAACGCTTTTGTAGTAATTCTCCCTACCAAGAACGTCTTAACAGATCTAGAATGCACAGGCCGGGCCTGTACGTACAGACGGAGTACCTCAAAATCCAATGACGCTGCCTGTACATTCTTACCTCTCAAGAACGTTCTTACGCGGCTAGAAAGTTCAGAGCATTGCTGTTCCCAACCGTTCATGGAAAGCTAAGAACGATCTTGTGGGACAAAGAATGTTCTTGGTGAAAATGCCTTTTTTAGAACGTTCTTGTCTGTTCCAAGAAGGTTCAAGAATGTTCTGAATTAACCCGTTTCCCTGAGTGGTTGCAGTAAAGCTGAACTTTCCCAGAGAATGGACGCGCATACACAACGTGTTCCATGTTAATCTTGTGAAGCCATGTGTGACATGCATAGGCAAAGTACGATTTACTTATCACTCATTCATCAGGTTAACCATTTTGGGCCACTACGCTACACCATACTTGCAAGGGTCACGTGATCAGCCTCGAAGGCAGCAAACTAAGCCACCAGCTCCATTGCAATGTTTGGACGGTGAGCCCCTGTTTGAGGTAGAGGCCTTGCTAGATCATGAAGTGGTCAGTTTCTCTAGAGGCAAGGACAGAAATAAGAAGCCAAAGGCTTTCTACAGGTTCCTTACTAAGTGGGCCAACTACACGGAAGATAACAACAAGTGGGAGCCAGAAGAGGGCCTTCTGACTTGTGATGATATGATCAGAGAATACAAGGCTAAGAATGGCCTAGCAGAGAACGCCATTGATATGGTAAACGCTTGATCATAAACGGTAGTTGTTTATGTGAGAGAACTTAGCACATGTTGTAGCATGGTGCCACGAGCAGGAAAGGACACCGTGGATCGTGAAGCGCTTGGGGTCGGTTGAAAGCCTCTGGCTACCACTTTTGTTGGTGCATATAAAGGAGGACTTTTGTGCTATCGGACAAGCACGCGCGAGTGGCAAATGCCTAATTTCCTGCTATGCATTCTGAGCACACAGAAATCCTGCACAGCACAACGCATGAACTACAGCACTGCACTTGCTGTCATCATGGTACAAGCATAAAATTGCTGAGTTCTCTGCTTGCAGGCTAGTGACTTGTGTGATGCTCTTTTATTTGGACAAGATGTTTCCCTTTTATGTCCGCTTTATTATATCTGGGTAGGTATTTATTAGGTTTATTTTGTGATTTCTGATGTGAAGAGATTGGCCAGAAACCAGTGGAACAGCTGTCTGCAGAGTCCTGCCGCCGCGCCCTGTTAGCAGCAGCACCGTACGCGTATTACCATATGGTGTTCCAGAACCAGCAGCAGCGAGCTGTACTCCTCCTGCCTTCATTGTGAACGAGCCGTAAAGAACCTTGATGGATAAAATCATTTAGTAGCTCTGGTCATGCCTACATAATTACAACCGGGCCTGTATTCGAATACAGAATTCTCCTCAGCAATCTATATTTTTAACAAGTAGTAATAAGTGCGCCATCTTGGGCGTAATCATGATCATACCCACAAGCAACAGATGCGCAGGAGGATGCCACAATGCATTAATGCATTGGACATGCACGCGGGGTCTTGGGGAGGCGTGCGCTCTTTCCTGTTCACGCTGCAAGCTGCAGTAAAATGGTCTCGAGAAATCAATGACGTGCCTCTTGCACATGCTGTGATTGTTCCTATTTCAAAGTTCTCGTACCGTGGAAAACGGAACTGCCGTTTCGAAACTACAAGTGTTAATTAAGGTACCTATATTATTTCACATTACATATTAGCACGTCCAACCAACGACGCCCATGTTCAAAAAGGATTCCCTTGACGCTCCTCTCGATTATGAGAAAGTCGAGGACTCGCCTCTTCTTCCCCCCCAGCAGCAGGATTCATCAGGCTTCCAGTCCTTGCATCAGGATGACGGGCTGGACAGGAAGGAGTGGGTACATTCTGAGCACTGCATTCTATGCAGCTTCGTTTCTTGTGTATACCGTGCAGCTTCGTTTCTTGTGCATACCGTAGCACCAGATTTGGTGGGGTTAGCAAACACACTGTCCATCTTCACTACAGATTCCGTGGGCCTTGGTATGCCTGCTGCCACGAGTGCACGCTAACAGATTGGCTTGCTTGCGTGAGTGGAGCATCTAGGCTCTCAATCCAAAATTGATGCTTTAGAGTAATACACGCACACCTGCACCCTCACCTGCAAGCACGTGCGTGAGCGCGCATGCAGAACCTGCCATTTACATGACCTCTATTACTTGGACAATTTTAAATTCGGTGCTCGCAGTGCACGGTTTGGCATGTATCCTGCCTGGCCTTTGGCTGGAACCAAATGAGAGCATTTAAGGTGGGTGTGTAGATGTAAGGTTTGTTTCTGGGTGGAGAGCGGGTGCTAGCTTTGGTGTGGGTTTGTATGGGTGTTGGTCCGTGTGGAGAGGGGAGTGTGTGGTGTATGTTTGGGTGTGGGTGCGGTTGGATGCGTGCGTGCGTGCATGGGGTTTAGGTGTGGATGAGGGTGTGGGTGTGGGTGTGGTTTTGGGTGTAGATGGGTGTAAAGATTGATGTGCGTGTGTGTGTGGTGTACGTGTGTGTTTGAATGTGTGTTGTGCGCGCGCGTGTCAATGCTTGAGTGTGTGTATGTGTGTGTGTGCGTATGCCTATTTGCATGTGTGTTAAGATGGGCAAGTACCAAGTACCATCTCCGCCCATGCAGGAGGTACATTTGCTTTTGCGTGTGACACGCACGTAGTTGCCTTTGCATGATTTCCTGCAGATTTTCTGCAACAGGTGTGAAGGGTAACTTGATTCCAGCTCTGAAAGGTCCTGGATTGCTACGCTTGATACTTGGACTTGGCCAGAATTTGGTTTGTTTGTCGGGGCAGGGAAGCCTTTTGAGGTATATATTGGAAGACTTACACGCCATTGGCAAGCAAATGCGTCTTGCAGCTTGGCTCGCAGACGATGTACGTATCCACAAGACATTGCACTGCTGCTGCTGCTAGAGCATCCACAGTACTGCAAGCAAAAGACTGGGGTTGGCCAGAACCATATATATACGAGAACCATGTATATACGGTGTATATCCGGTATCTTTGGCAGGGAAATTACCAAGTGTACGGTCATGTAAGGTGTGTATATATGGCCCAGCCAACCCTACAAAAGACACAAGACTTACAGTACAGACAGGAAATGTACGTATCCAGTACAGTATAGCACGCAAATAGGATTGGCCAGAAACTGTGTATATACACCATATATGACCGTATACTTAGTGACTTCTCTGCTAAATAATACCGTGTATACACCGTAGTTATATGGTTCTGGCCAACCCTAGTCTAAGACACAACTAGGACACGACTAGGACGCGATTAGGACACGATTAGGACACGACTAGGACACGACTAGGATACGACTAGGACACGACTAGGATACGACTAAGACACGATTAGGAACCGATTAGTCTAAGACACAACTAACAGTAGGATGGAATAACAGTGGGATGGATGTCTACTCATCGCACTGCACGTCACCGCACACACACACACACACACGCACACACACACACATGCACGCACATACACACTACATCACCATCACACTGCACGTCACCATGCTCGTGTCTACTCATCGCACTGCACGTCACCTTCACACTGCACGTCACCATCACACACACACACACAAGCACACACATACACACACACGCGCACACACACACGCACACACACACACACAAACACACACACACACACACATATACACACACACGCACACACACACACACGCACGCACACACACATGCACACACGCACGCACACACACACATGCAAGCGCAGATGACGTGGTGGAAGGAGTCTGCCAAGTACATGGTCGCCTTGTTTGGTGTGTGGCTGCTGTACCACATTGGGAACTTTTTGATAATGAGGTGAATAATTGTTGCTGCGGCCGATAAATTGATGTACGCACAAACACACACACGTACGTGTACACACACACATACACACACATATACACACACACTCACACACACAAACATACACACGCACGCACACACAAACATGTCTGCGCACGTGCATGTGCTCTCACACTTGTGCCTGTGCTCGCACAGATGAACACACACAGACACACACACACACTCACACAAACACACAAACACACAAATACACACACATACACACATACACACGCACAAGCACACACACGCGCACAAGTGCACATGAACAAGCACACATAAGTTGTGTTTTAATACATACAGGGACGTTAACAAGAGCCACCCAGATGAGGACGCAGACGCTGGCTCAGACAGTGCCGACTTTGTTGGTTTTATACTAATCATGCTTGCAGTCACAGGTGTGGTTTAGAAAAAACATGAACATCGGTACCTTTTTTGTTTGATTTTGTTTCAGCTACTTTGAGAAGTAGGAACAACTCTTTAGTACTTGACAAGGTGTTTTTTTTGTGCGTGCGTCAGCGCTCTGTTGTAGAAAGTTTGTACAAATATTTGTTGAGGGAGTGTGGAGGGCGTAACCTGATGTCGTTGATGACAATGCTTCATGGAAGGACGTGTTCAGAGATACAAAGTGTGTGTGGTGTAAGTACCCACCAGTCTTTCCATGGATCTTCCGCCCTTACAGAACACACACGCCACTGCCTGCCCTTTTCCTGTGTGCACCTTTGCCTGTGTGTGGCGTCACTTTTATGTTGAGCACTGCCATGCATACCACACATTGTTTTTGCGCATCCGTGCATCCTAGTCGCTGCCTGTGTGCGGGGTCACTTTTATGTTGTGCACTACCATGCACACCACACATTGTTTTTGCACATCCGTGCATCACAGTCGCTGCCTGCCCTTGTCCTGTGTGCACCTCTGCCTGTGTGTGGGGTCAATTTTATGTTGAGCACTACCATGCACACCACACATTGTTTTTGCGCATCCGTGCATCCTAGTCGCTGCCTGTGTGCGGGGTCACTATTATATTGTGCACAACCATGCATACCACACATTGTTTTCGCGCATCCGTGCATCACAGTCACTGCCTGCCCTTGTACTGTGTGCACCTCTGCCTGTGTGTGGGGTCACTTTTTTGTTGTTGTGCACTACCATGCATACCACACTTTGTTATTGCACGTCCGTGCATCACAGTCACTTTTTTTATTTTAGGTAAGCCACAAACACAGTGAATCTCTAAACCCCTGTCCCACATTCAAATTTGCAGGCTGGGTCCTCGCGATGTTGTGGCTTGCGTCCCGTCGCACGATGCTACGCACCAGGTTCAACATCAAGTGAGTTCTGGGACCGAACATGTGTGTGTGTGTGCGTAGGCGTGTGTGTGTGTGTGCTTTGTGGCTTGCGTCCCGTCGTACGATGCTACGCACCAGGTTCAACATCAAGTGAGTTCTGGGACCCAACATGTGTGTGTGTGTGCATAGGCGTGTGTGTGTATTTTGTGGCTTGCGTCCCGTCGCACGATGCTACGCACCAGGTTCAACATCAAGTGAGCATATTGTGGCTTGCCAGGTTCAACATCAAGTGAGTATATTGTGGCTTGCGTCCCGTCGTAAGATGCTACGCACCAGGTTCAACATTAAGTGAGTTATGGGACTCAACATGTGTGTGTGTGTGAGTGTGTGTGTGCATATGCGTGTGCGTGTATGTGTGTGTGTTTTGTACCAAAACACAAACTTTGGTGTCACTTTGGCGCTCATACTCGTAATACACACACTCCACACTCTCACACACACACACACACACACACACACACACACACACACACACACACACACACACAGACACGCACACAAATACACGCAAACACGCGCACACACTCACACATTCACACGTACACACACACACACACATACGCACACACACACAAACATATACACGCTTGCAGTGGAACCAGTTCTGGAGACACGTGCCTGTGGTGCTGCTGCCCTGCTTTAGCCTTGTGCCAGGTAACAGGCAGTCTGTGTGAACAATGAAAAAGTGCACGATTAGGGTTGAGGTGGCGATGTGATTGTGACTGTGGGTGGGTCGGGATTGGGGTGCGTGTGTGTATGTGTGGGTGGGCGTGGGTGTGTGAGTGAGTGTGTGTGTGTGAGTGTGTGTGTGCGTGTGTGAAACAAAAGAAGAGAGGAGAGAGAGAGAGAGAGAGAGAGAGAGAGAGAGAGAGAGATGGATATAGGGAGTTACAGTTTGCACCTTGTGACAGTGTGAGTTTTTTTAAGTTGCTTAAAACATGGCATTTGCATATTTGTATGTCGGTCGTGCCCAAATCTGCATCTCAGCACCATGGAACTTCTACGCGTGAACGCAAAGCTTGTCTCTTGGCAGAGGGTCCACCATGCAAATTTTTGGACTGCAATGCTTGGACTGCAATGTTTGAAATGCAAGTTGTGCGCACCTTGATGCGCAAAACTGAGTACTCATTATTTTGGGGAAGACAACACACACGCACACCTTGATACACACACACGTACGCACACGATCATAAATAACTGCTCTTAGTCGTGCCTCACGCGTGCCACATGCTGTGCGCAGGAAACACACACCTTGATACACACACACACACACACGTACGTACACGATCATAAGTAACTGCTCTTATTCGTGCCTCACGCGTGCCACATGCTGTGCGCAGGAAACACACACCTTGATACACACACACACACACACACGTACGCACACGATCATAAGTAACTGTTCTTATTCGTGCCTACACGC
>Ga0307947_1001214_pt1 | contig 20087 bp, 20 predicted proteins | sample OrgLakmetagen232_FD_201840 | JGI IMG/M metagenome (GOLD analysis project Ga0307947, IMG submission 201840) | Saline water microbial communities from Organic Lake, Antarctica - #232 | ecosystem: Environmental > Aquatic > Non-marine Saline and Alkaline > Saline | place: Antarctica: Organic Lake...
ACACACACACACACACACACACACACACACACACACGCACACACACACACACAAACACACACACACACACACGTGCACACACGCATGCACGCACGCACTTGCACACACGCACGCACACACACACACACACACACACACACACACACACACACACGTGCACACACGCACACACGCACACACACACACACTCTCTCTCACACACACACACACACACACACACACACACACATGCGAGCAATGGCATGCCATTGCGCACAAACAAAAACGTACATTGGCATGTGTCTACATGCTCATACCTTAAACCACGTGATGTCTTTGTAGGAGCAAGACACAGGCACCAGCACCCAAACGCAACAGCACTTGAACACGTCCACGACACAAACCACAGCGGCGCCAACTCAGCAGCAGCAAAGCACCACAACGACGCAAACAAACACCACACAACCTCCTGCTAGTACAATTGAGACAGTAAGTGCAATGGCTGGTCACTTCTGTGGTCCTCTGTCATCAAACCATTTTCCTGGCATGATGAATACACCTTCATGTGGTCCCTGGTCCCTTTGTACTGTGCTAGAGGGCGACCTGCTTGAAATCTTGTGTGCAACTTCACATTCAGTCTTTAGCGCGCTGAAGCATGCGCTACAGCAAAACCTGCAGAGATTAGTTCGGACCACGTGCACTAGCACAAACACAAGCGAGTCCCCCACAGTTTGCTACCCCCTGCGAAAGCAATGCGCTTTGGCAACAAAGTAGTTCTGAACATTGTCAATATTGTAATACGCGTGTGTGTTGTCACGCACCATGCAGCAAACCGAGGCCCCTCCAACCACAGCTACTGCCTCACAGCATCAGCCCGTGCAGCAGTCAGCCGCAACTCAGACAGAGCAGTTGCATTCACAGCAGCAGCACCACCACCAACAACAAAAGGCGAGTGCATAGGGGAGGAGAGCGGCCGTAGCAGCACAGCAGCAGCAGTAGCAGCAGCACCAGCACCAGCAGGCGTGTGTGTGTTTTAAGGTGTAAGGAGCAGTACTAGCAGCACAGCACAGCGCAGCACAGCACAGCAGCAGCAGCAATATCAGTAACAAGGTTGGAAAGCAACAGCGGCAGTTCAAGGAATCTTGCGTGGGAGTATCTTAAAAGGAAATTTAACGCTGTTTGAAAATGCATTCTGCTGTGGAGGGTCCTGTGGAAGCCTTGGTCCGCCACCTCTTAGGTAATGATTGTTTTAGGTAATATTGCAAAAGGATTTGGTTCCTCGATTTGCAGTTGTAGAGGAGCTGGCGATAAGTGTGTTCATGCTGCTGCTGCTGCTGCGGAAAACTGCCACATAGACTGGTAAATGTATTACGTTTACATGGCAACCACACGGTGCACGGCTTTACATAAAAAATCTGGATGTCTACAGACAAGGAAAAGGGACTCAAACCTATAATCCATACACTGCAGATCTGCCTCATGCTCGACGTCGTGAAGCCACGCATGTCCAGCTGAGCGAGGTGGGTTTTGTTGCAAAGTATATATATGCGTTTTTCCGTCTGCTATAGCAGACATCTCAGCTTGCTACACACAAGTTTGTGTTGCATCTTATGCTGATGTTTCAGCGACCGTGCGCCATCCGTATACGTTGCATCCGTATATGTTGCCATTCATATACGTTGCATCCGTACAACGCACTTGCGTACAACTGACATACTTGCGCCCTGGCACAGGCTGCTCTTGTGCCCCATATCGCATACAAAGCTCACGTGTGCATGTGTTTTCGCAGCTCTTGAGCGATATTCGCTCGCTGCAAGGCTGTGCCCGCTGTGGATTTGTCTCGAGCATGCTGGCTGCTCTTCTCCCAGATCAAGCCATTCTGCCCCCCCCCCTTCACAAGGTAGGCGTGCAGGAGGCATCGGTGCAGTGATCCATAAAAAATAAGTACACAAAACTGAGTGAAAATCTATGTGTCATGTAAGTCATTGCAAAGGGCGATTGCTTTTAATCTTTTATGGAATGCAATTTCCATACTTTCTGTCTTTGCAAAAGTCCCGCCTTGGTGAGCAAACAATTTGGTGTCTTAGCAATGTGATCAAAAAGATTGGTCTGGAATACAAACAATGTTGTGCCTCAGCAATGTGGGGGGCGAAACCCCAGCGCTGAAGGGGCATGCATGCTCAGTCATTCCCGTTATTCTTTCCTTTCCCTTCTTCATGAGCCCAATTCTTTGAAACAACCTTGCACAAAGGGGAACCAGTGTGGCCAAGTGGGCATGCGTGCACCTCATGATCTCATGTCGACTTCCCACCAGCCAGACGTTGCACGTGTGCTTGGTGGTGTGCCCTCCTTGGCGCACGCTCAACCTTTGTTAAGTACGCGCAAGGTGAGCAATTTGGGTCCCTTTGTTCTTCGCCAGCAGATGGTGGTGCTGCTGCTGATCCTTGTTGCGAGGGTAAAGGACTCCAAAGGCAGTGGAATCACTCCACACATCAACAAAAAGAAATCAAGTCCACTTAGAACGATTAGCCAATTATCCACCCCAGCGCGTGCACATTGAGATCATTTGTTCCCTGCCCGAGTCACCAGTTATTGTGGCCTGTAAGTGGTTCAAGCCAATCAGCATGGAAATTGCGCCTTGCCCAGTTTAAGATCATAAGCTGCACTTGATTTAGCCCCTGTGCAAACTGGATCCATACCTCCTGCACCAAACCATGAGTAGGATAAGCAGATTAGTTGCCGGTTACTCCATGCTGCTCCACTGCCAGGTCCTCAGCCTGATGCAGTTTGTGTGGGGGCCGCAAGTCCACAGCAGCTCTGCTCAGCAGGGCAGCCGTGCTATTCACCTGTCGGACTCCATCATCTCTGACGACAAGCTTCTTGCTAGGTTTATGTCAGAAGGGCTGCAGCATCTGCAGGTAGGACTCGCTCGATGTTAGAGAGGTGACTCTGTGTCAGAGGCTTTGCTTGCTCACGTCGCTGTGCGGACTCAGTCGCGACAAGTCAATCAACTCCCTGTACCTTTGCAAAGGGTTTCACAACAAGTCCGAAAGGGCTTCGGACCCTTAGCCCAGTAGCACACCTCACCGGCTTAGACCAGTAGCACACCTCATACAGTTTGTATGCCCTCCCGTTGCACAGCTACTGCCTTGTTCTCCGCTCACACACACAACACACACATACGCACAGACACACACATACACACACGCACACAAGTACATTCACACAGGCAGTGGCTCGAGAAGGGGGAGGGTGTGCAAGCCACAAGGGCTCCCCAGGTAACATATTCACGCAGCAAGCGTTTCGGCCTCATTCAATTGCTTTGAACTACATTGCTCATGCTAGCGATGGTCGGCATAATTGCAAACCTGCACACATGATCACCAGAAAGGATTCCTTGCTCTGGACATGAGGCATGTCAACCCCCCTTCACAAGCAAAATTGACTTCCCATGCGTTGTAAAAATGCGCTGTGCTCAGTCTGGTGAGAGTTTGTTCTACTTATTTTCAACGCTTGACAGGCCCTAGCGAGCTCGGTGCTACAGGAGCTCGGTTACTAGAGCAAAAGGCAGTCACCCTGCGCCGAATCCAGGTGAGTTTCAATCAGGCCCACCATTTCTGTTTGTGAGAACAAACACATACTTTTTGAGTCAGGCGGGTTACAGATTTGCTGAAGCATTTGAGAATTAAGAATTATAGCTAAAGCTACAACGAGAAATCAGAAAGTAAGAATCTCAGATTGAGAATCATAGAGTCAAAGCGTCAGGACCCGTTTGATCGGTGCCACGTCTCTGGACGCACTTTCGCACCATCTCCAGGTGACCCAGAGCAGCCAGAGTTACAAAATGATACGAGTGTAGGGTTGACAAAACCGTACATACACGCCGTATATGACCGTATGTTCGATAAAGTTCCTGCAAAAAATGCCGTATGCACACCGTATATATATGCTTTTGGCCAACCCTATACAAGTGTTAACCCTGGTAGGGGCATCACCAGCTGCTTGTCCTGCTTTGCTGGTTAAGAACCAAGCAGGTCATGTTGAATTCACGATGCAAGCTTGAGCCTGTGTAGCAGTTCCAGAGGTGGTAGTTGCGTTTCTTTAAGAACCATATTGGTGCTGCGAGGGAAGCTGAAACACTCACACATACAAACGTACACTGCAGCAAGCCAAACTCTCACTCACATGCAGGAGCTTCACGTTGCAAGTCATGACGGTGACGATGGTGACGATGACGTGGGCAGGGAGGCTGAAGCAGCAGCAGCAGCAGCAGCAGAGAAGGCAGCTGTCCATGTGGCACATGTTGCCTTGGCGCCATCGCTGTCTGATCCGTTCCTTCCTCAGCCGGTGTGTGTGTGTGTGTGTGTGTGTTTGTGTGTCTGTGAAAAAGGCTACGCAATAAAGATCAGAGCTTATGCTGAGGACCAGAAAACCCTCTTCTCCCATGCATTGCTAAAACAGTTGGGAGCCTACCACATTATTTCTTATTGCACCCTTTTTGCCAACCATACTTATCCTCTGGCGTGCAAAACGCAAACCATGCCTACTGCCTCTGTCAACTTTTTATCTACCAGGTGGGTCTTAACACCTTCAGCGTCCTTGAACACCGCCCCAACACCGATTCTGGCCTTGCTTCCGTCCACAGCTTCCCCCCTCAACCCTCGCAGTCTCCCCGACACGTGTCCCAACCACCACACATGTCGCACAGCCAACCACCACACATGTCGCACAGCCAACCACCACACATGTGGCACAGCCAACCACCCAGCCAACTCAGGGGTGAAGAGCAGCAAGTGAGTGCGCACTCAGCACTTCAGTACTAGGAAATGCTAGCAGGCGCTCTCACCTTGCCAACTTAACAGGTATCCTTGCCACGTGCCAGGCGTGGTGCAGTGTGCAGTGCCTTGTGTGCTTGGAATTGCCCGGGTTACCACATGTGCGGCATTGAGGGCAATTGGTGACACATTTGTTTAAACTTCTCCCAGAGACTTCAGCAGTGCTTCTCAGGGGCTCCAAGACCCCACCTACGATTACATTACATTTATTAAGTGTCCAGTCTAAATAGGGCAACATAATACTGTACCTCGCATCCTGGCTTTCTTAGTTTGACAGTCACGTGTGCTTGCCTGCTGTTGCTACAGACAGAGCAGTGTGGTGTGAACTGCTGGTCCGTGCTCAGGGCCATGCATGCACCAAATTCCCCTTGCTTCCCTTGCCCCATAATTGAACTCACTTAGTCACAGTCTACTGCAACTACTAACTACACCGTGGCATCACCTCCTGCAGCTGTGGCAGGTAGCGCAGTATGAACGGCTGAACCGTGATGTTCATGGCCGAGTGCTTCGGTTTGATTTGCCTGTTGTTCACAGATGTACTGCTTGTATTTTTTATGATCATCTGTGCTTGCCTGCAGATAGAGCAGCAGTGTGATTAGCTGGTTTATGCGCAGGTCAAAAACCGTACGCTTTGGTTCTGTAAGGCTTTACACATGTTCTTTAAGGCTTTGTTCTTTAAGGCTTCACAACATGTGAACATAGAAGCGCACATATTCTTAACGGTTTTGTTCTTTAGGCTTCACAACATGTAAACATAGAAGCACACATGTTTTTAACGGTTTTATTCTTTTAAGTCTTCACACATGTAAACATAGAAGCAACATGTAAACATATAAGCATACACACATATATGCAACATGTAAACATAGAAGCAGCAATGCCTTTGCGGCTACTCTGTATCATTGCAGCTGCTGCAAATAGAGCAGCGGTGTAAACGGCTGGTCCGTGCCCAAGAGCATGGGCTAGAGGCAGGCGGCAACCGGCTCCTCACGCTTATGATATCCAGGTATTTGTAAGGAGCAGCACAGCTGTGCAGGCTCCTCACCCTTATTGTGTCCAGGTGTTTGTGAGGGAAGGCTAGGCGGCTAGGCAGCAACAGGCACCTCACCCTTTTGATATCCACGTGTAGCAAATTGGCCAGCTAGGCCAAATAGGAGTCTACGGGGCCATACATGGGGTGCTTGTTCTATGCGGATGTCTGGAGTTTGGGAAGTATCTTGAGTGAATGCACAATTGAACTTGCACGTTGTTTGTGCCCAAATACCAATATTTGGCTTAGTGGAAGGCACGTCAAAAGGTGCGTAAGGCATCCTCATACATCCCTGACCTCTTATCTGCTACCTTCCAGCACCTTTTTTCATTTGCCTCCTTACGTCAACGCTCCTTGTCTGCGCTCCTGGGGGTGCTGGCTTATTTCCATTTGCCTTACACCACCGCTCCTTCTCTGCATTGCACCACCGCTCTTCCTCTGCATTGCACCCTGCATTTTATGCTGCAGGTGCTGGCAGTCTCTCCTCCAGCATGCCCTATCTACTCAAACTCGACCTCTCCTCACCGCCCTGGTTGGAGCAGCAGCTCCTAGCAGTTTTGTAATTGAAAGGGCAGGTGAGGTTGTGGAAAGCATGGAGGGAAGAGCAGACAACCAGGAGGGGGTGATGGAGGGCAGAGGCAGTCAGGCCAGAGGTGGAGGTAGCGGAGGTGCTTTGATGAGCGAGGCTAGGGGTCATGAAGGTGGGAAAGGTGAAAACCCGTGGTCATTGCTCAAGTCCCTTTCAGCACTGGCGCCCCCGGAAGCAGAGAGCTTGCAGTCGGCCTTACCGCAAGCCCAAGACGCACCCGCAGGTGTGCTTATATGTGTTTGCATCTGATTGCAGAAGGCGTGCATGGACCGGTTGCTAGGATGGCTGGCTGCTTTTTAGCTTTCTTCCACCGGATATTGGAGGCGTGGCATGCTTCTTTTATTATAGATGCCAACAGTGATCTTAAAAGGCTAGCGCCTCAACGGTGTGCAAACGTTTTGGCATAGGAAATGGTGTTTCTGGCCTGTAGTGCACGAACAAAATTCATATACTCTGCATTTCTAGTTGCCATGCCCGGCCACGCTGCACGTTTTGGTTTTCCTGCCTAGCAGCCTCCAATTGCATTTGTTGCCAGCAATGAACGACATGTCCAAATTATGAACGTGCGTCTTCGTGCACAGGCCTGGGTGAGGGTGAAGAGGGGGAAAATAAGCACTTTGGGCTTTTTGGCCCACCGTCTTCGCCGCCCTCACGCGCCACTGACCTTGCGTACCCTCCACCAAAAAGTCGGCACGAGTCGCTGGCTGCACATGCAGAGCTGCATGCCGTGAATCAGCACCTGCTAGTGCTCTCTTGCCAGCTTGCTGAGTGCCAGGTTTGTGTTTGGACTGGTTATCTTAATCATCAGTTTGTATAGACACGAATGCACGCTAGCTTGCTGAATGCCGGGTAGTTGGGCTGGGGTTTAGTGGCATACATACAAATCTGCATACCGTCACTTGCCTATGCTTTATGACTGCATTATGTGTAGGGTTGGCCAGAACCGTATGTATCCACCGTGTATGACCATTTTGTGGTTTCTCTGCCAACATACCGTATATACACTGTATGTATATGGTTCTGGCCAACCCTAATTACGTGATGTGGTGGTATGCCACATGCCAACGCATTGACGCTTGCATGCGCAGAAAGCGCAGGCTGAAATGCAGGCAGAGCTAGTGAGCGCAGTGGAGCAAGCTGATGCGGCCCAAGGAGACGCAGATGAGGCAAGTCCTGTTACGACTCAGAAGAAGGAATGCTTATAGGATCTGATGAGAAAGGGGTGCACATTTACTGCATGGGCGTCGTGCACGCCTCTTACCAGTTACAACTTAAATTCTTATGCATGCTGCGTAGAGCTTGGTAGGTTTCTTGTGCAAAGTAACTGCTCGCGTCCATTATAAATTCAGGGAAAACATCGGGAATTGTCGCCCGGTATTGACCGTTAATCCTTGATTGGGAATGTCGATGCATTCAGGTCTATGAGAGAGTAGAAAGTGTTGCAGGCTCAGATCATTTAGCTGAGCATACATCAGTTTTGCTCCAGCCTTCTCTACTCACATGACACTAAGCAAGAAGCAAGCGCCTCCCTCCTCACTTGCGCATGCTTACACAGAAATTGCAAGGCGTTCGACTGACCTTGTCACAATGGCAAGGGGATGAAAGCACCCTGAAGGAAATGCTCCCAGAAGAGCTGAAGGATCTAGGCTGTGAGATGGAGACGGCTCTGGGAAGGGTTCGGTCGGCACATGCTCAGGTCAGAGCTACTTGTGTTATTTTTGAGAGGATGGCCTGCCTTTTCTTCGCTCAGCGGCTTGATTAAAAGAATAGGAGCGAGGGGTCGGATTTCATGTGTCAAGAATGTCTTTGTGTTAGGTGATTTTAAAGTAGTTTGACCAAAGTCTGGTTACAACTCCTTTCTTTTCGATCGTTTAGCAGTCTTTGATAGCTAACATTGCGTTTTGTGCTTTTCCGGAATGGCTGCAGAGTTTCCATCCATCTAAGCTTGCACTAAATGAACGCGCTAAGCACTCCCTGAAACACCCTGCTACACGTACAGGCAGCGGCAGACCACGAGCTCCTTTGCCCGTGTTGTTGGGAAAGGAAAAAGGATTTGGTGTTCTCTTGCGGCCACCTGTGTTGCTCCAAATGTGCGTATGAGCTCTTGGCTCGGGAAAAGCTTGCATTGTGTTACAGACAAATGTGCCCCCAACACTCTGATGTTTTGTCGCGTTTTTAAGCAGAGTAGATCAGAGCAAACATGCAATGATGTACGTGTTAGACCTTTGGCGAACGGTGCAACTTGTATTTAATTCCTTAGATTAAAATGTCATCCACTGACCTACTATGGCCGCAGGCGGGGAGCGTATTGCTGTTTGCCCCATTTGCAGGTATGTACTCCTCACATTGATAAATAAGTGCACTAGATATACTGGTGTAAAAATGGAAGTAAATTCTTGGAGGGGGACCAAAGAGGCTTTAAAATGGGCAAGTCTTAATGCTCTTTGGCTCATGTATAGCCAGCCCAATTGGCAAGCTCCAAATCTTACATTTTATGGATATACCTGTGGGTGTGAAATATGGAGCTAGCCAATTGGAGTGCGCGACATGCTGTGACGTGAAATCCACTTTGCTGCTGAAACTTCATAACAGCTCTCACCATCTGGCGTATATTGTCCCAGTGGTTGGCGAGGAAGAAAAGAAAAGAATAACTACGCAGGCAGTGAAAACCACTCCCCACATTGATGAAGGAAAAGAAAGCCACTTTGGTACGGAGTACCGTAAAGCTCCTTTACTATGCGAGATATCCTAATTAGTATGCCATTTCCAATGGAAAGCACCTATCTATGGCCTCATTTCATTTTGTGAGACCTCAGGAGGCGCAAAAAAAAGTAATGGACGTCAACCCTATTTTTTGGTTTGGGGGCCCTTGACCCCCAAACCAACCAATACCCATCACCCAGTGCCCCCACCCAGACAAAAAGGGTACCAATCTGCTCCGTTTTGAATTTCGCATCCATCTGCATACTCATCAAGATCTGAAACTGAAGTGTTGCAGAGTTATGGGGCAAAAATTGAGATACAAACGCCCATGCACACATGACCTGCCAGGCACCCATAACTGGCTTGCACAGTCCCACATTGCTTCCATTTCTTTAGAATTCCGCTGAATATCTCATGTGGCACAATCCTGTAAGTTTGGGGTAAATTGCTGCTTCATTGCCTTGACTCACCCCGCGGCCTGCGGCCTGCACCCGAACGCGTGTACCTCTGACTTTTGGACATGTCCACAGACCCCCCCTCTTTAACCCAATTTGCTCAAAAAGGGTGCCAATCGACTGGGCTTGAGCTGAGTATTCCGCTGTTATATTTAAAATTTTGAAGAAGTGGCCCAGTAAATCTTTGGAGGGGGGGTCCAAAAAACTTGGACCCCCCCCCCTCCGATTGGACCCATACTTATATCGATCGACAGCTCTCGACAAGAGGATTCCGAGTGTTTAATTTTTGATGGGATTTGGTCATGACGTCCAAAATTTGTGCATCCTGGCGCCTCCTGGACATCTTGTAAAAAAAGTCGAGCATGTTTATGATCCCCTCTGAAAGCTTTTATCCTATCACCTTACTGTCAACCAATTTCTTTACCCTGTCATCATTTTTAACCCTATCACCCAGGAGGCTGTTTTAATCATGATTTTGTGATGCCACGTTTCAAATGAAATATAAATTACATATTCGGAATCCTGACATCGAGAGCTGTCGATTGGCATATGAATGAGTCCATTCTGAGGGGTCGGTTGGTGGGTGGTCATTTAGGGGGCCTCGGAAAATTGGGGGGATCCCCAGGGTTTTTTGGTCACTTACAGCAAGTAATAAATACATTTTAAGAATCCTCAGTCCAAGCCCAGTCAATTGGCACCCTTGTTGGGTGATTTGAATAAGGGGGGGGGTCTGGGAGCCTGGTCATCTGGTCATAGAAATGCATGGAATGCCCCCAAGTAGGTCGCGCGGGTGTGCTCAGGCAAATTACCAGCAATTAATTCCAAACTTGCATTTCGCGTATTTCATTAAACATAAGTTGCATGAATGGAGTAAGAAAGTGCTTTTGCAAATGTTTTGGCTGGAGTTGTGCACTAAACAGGTGATCAGTGCAAGAGCGTGCGCATATCAGTTTTTGCCCTATAACTCTTCAGGTACACAGGCTCCTGCTTTCACCTGCTATCACCTTGCAGAAAAGCCATAGACCGGACCCGCCAAATCAAGATATTTTGAGCCATGTAATTTAAGTTTCCCCTTGGTTTCCCTTTGTTTTTCCTCTTTGCAACTGATTCATTATTGAAGGCAAAAAGCATGATCATTAGGGTGTGATTAATAAGCTAAGTGTGAGAGGAGTTGAGCATTCCCTGCTTAGAGGTGAGATTCGCAACCATTTAAATTGGATGGCCGGCGGGTGCTGCATCTTTGAGGTGTCACAAGATTAACAGCGGTTGCAGCGTGCTTCTGCCAGGAAACAAAAGATTGTGTGTCCATGAATATTGAATACTCCAGTCTTGGACGATGGAGCGTATAAAGTCTGAACAATGTCTCACTCACCGCAATCATTATATGGTTCACAGCTTGCTATCTATAGCATGTATAGTGATGTAACCTTACCTTAAAGCATGTATATTGTGAATTAGTTGTTGATCACTGCTGGTATGACTTTAATGCTAGTCAGTGGTGCACGGACCTTGGCTGCATTCACGCACATATGTAACGAGGTCGGGTTCCATACCATCAGTCCAACTGCAATAGTACCCTTCTGGGAAGCAACAAAATACTCTAAACGCTCTTGGGACTTGCGGATCATCTGCTGTATGGAGAACACCGAAGGCGGAATCTGCCTACAATTAAAATGAAACTAAAAGTAAAATTTACCAAAGTGGTTCGTTCCACCCTCTTTCCCAGACAAAATAGGTTTACCTCCGCCGTCCAAATGATGTACTGGTTGCTCCTTCCGCAAAAAAAAAAGCTACAGACAAGCAATGCAGGGGGGTGAATTATTAGGAGTGGCAAGGGGCAAGGGCTGGGGGAGAATGGGAGAACTTCAGCGGCACCGCCAGCCGCCACCAGCAGATGCACCTTCTCCAGACACCACCGACCCAAAGATCTCAGCATTCTCCAACGAGACATTTACCTCATCAAGTTCAAGTACTGTAAGGACACTAGAGCGCAGAACCAGCTGAGCACCAGGCAAGAACAGCAAAAAGATCTCTGCACCACTTTAACCCTAAGAAGCATGTACTACATCATCCTTTTGGGAATGGGTATCGCCATCTACAACACTTACACGATGGAGCCTTTCTCAAAGAATAAAAAAGATTGCTTCCAAGCTTCATGTGCATTCTGTCAACTACCTCTTTGCCAATATCGTGCAATCAGAGGTGCAGGCCTTCTGGTCCCAATTATAATAATTATTAAGTGGACAAGTTGTGGCATTGTTCTGACTAGGTAATTGCAAGTATACCCTTTTCCAAAGAGTAGGAAAACCTCCGCTGCTGGAAGTGGCAACGCTTCCAGCATGACTAATAAGCGAAGGGGGTAAGGAGCAGGTGACATGCCGGAAATGCGGCATAGTGTGCCATGCCACCCAGGCCCATACCTAGGATTGCTGTTTGTACTGGCAACCATACTAGAGGACCAGTGGGGGAAGCGTTGCAAGCAACGCTGAAAAGTTGGCGAAGCAGTTGTGGGCGTCTTCTTTATTTGCGTGCAACCTTATAACAAATTGCCGGATTTCTTTTGTTGCGTGCATGCGTGCGTGCTTGCATGTGCACGTGTGCCTGTGTACACGCATGCATGTGTATGCGCATTATGTGTGTGTATGTACGTGCGTGCGTGCACACATGCATGCTTGCACATACGTGCAAGTATGTGAGTGCGTGCGTATGTGGAAGTAAGTGTGTGTTGTGTGCATGTGTGTGTGTGTGTGCGTGTGTGAGTGTGTGTGTGTGCATGTGTGTGTGCGTGTGAGTGCGTGCGTGTGCACGTTTGTGTGCGTGCGCATGTGCGTGTGTGTGTGTGTGTGTGTATGTGTGTGTGTGTGTGTGTGTGTGTGTGAGAGAGTGAGCGTCACCTTCCATGCAAGCATGAGCCAACAGACCTCGGCAGCAAAAAAAACTTGAAACCAATTAATAATAGTTCATGTCAAATTCATCAGAAACCAATTTTTTGACGAACCTCCCCAAGGTCTCGCCCCCAAATTGCGAGCTCAGGAATACATGCTGACGGAGCCTATCAAGTTTGTGGCTGTCCGGGGGGTCTGTGCTGAATTTCTGGGCTGGTCAAACCTTTCTGTCTCAGACTGATTACTCCAGCGTACTCCTCACGTCACCCCAGCCTTCCTAAATTTGCAGCTGTTCCATCAGCATACTTAAGGGGCTGGCCAAAGTTCCAGGGCGGGAGGTGTGCTGAGCATTTAAGTTTGGCCAAACTTTTACCCAAGTTTCAACTTTGGTCCATATAACTTCACATAGACAACTTGAGCTCTCCAACTTTTGGCTACCCTCCTAGCAGTTTTGTTTGGGAAGCTAGCCAAAGTTTCAGGGCGGGGGGTGGCCTGGGTGAGGCTGGGTGGCCACGCATAAACTTTGGCGAGATTAATAAGTTAATAAACCTAGGGGCTACGCCCCTGAAGGGGGCTTCGCCAAAAAATAGCGTCTGATAGTTTGACTTCTCGACGTCGACTAGACCTCCCCAAACTGGAATTGTGGAATGCAGAGTTAGACAAAACAGGATAAGTTAGGCAAGAATTGCACAATACACTGTAAATGGCGTCACATCTAGCTATAACCCTCCCATCCTGGCCTTGTGTCATCCACGGGTTTTAGGCGTCACAACTCCATGCGGAAGCTTGTTGGCATATGTGAATGCCGTGCGCATGGTTGCACATGTGCGCTTGATAGGGTTGTATAGTCCTGAAAGCCAAAATGTATAGAGACGCTAAAGTGAATAGAAGGTAGTTTGCGTTGCTGACACAACAAATTTGTGCATTTATGCTGCAGTGATCTGAAGCTGTACAAAGGGAATGACGGTTTTAACTACTACAAAATAGGTAGTCGTTTGTTTGTTTCACACCTGGGGCCTCCAGAACCATTGCCTGCAGACTGCGGTTTTGTTGGTTGGGAAGGTGACCCAGTGAAATTATTGTAGCAGGGGGCTCATGGCGGCACCGCAACTTGCCATGCTTCCAAAAGAAGGTGTGCACCCACTCCTGAGGACAAAGAAAGGGAAAATGGGTTGCTTGCAGTAAAAAGGAGAGAAGCTTAGCATGTTTTGCTGCTCCCTGCATGCCAGCTGAGCATCGTTCACTGAATTGGCAGCCTTGCAGCTGGGGCATAATTGCCAAACCTAGATTTAATGTTTAATATGTAGTCTGCAACGATAAGGTGGTGGACTTACGATTTTGATTCTCAATTGTTGCGAACAATTCGTGTGCTACACAGACATCCATGTGTAGAGCTCACCTCGTGATGCATCTTGAAGAGCATGCAGTCTACCTGCGAGTTGAGTGGATGAGTTTAGTCCTTAATTGTCAAAGGCAAATGCCTAGAGCACGGAACACCAGCCACGACGCTACAGTCAATTGTTATGCATAATACAACTTTGCCTTTGTTTGCAGTACGCTACCCAAGAACATGGCAATGGACATCGCAGTTCAGTGGCATTGGAAGCAGGCATTGCTTTTAATTTACCACATTGCGAACATTGTCCACTGGTGCGCTGAGCAGGAGCTGCTCGTAACCAGCTAGCTGGTATTCGTTATCAATCTGCACCAGACTTTCCTCGTACATTGCTTCCAGGAACTGCAGGTCAGGATGCAAGAGAGAGACCGTGTAGATGCACCCCCAGCTGAGTCTGCCTATTCTATGGGTTGTAAAAGCAAGCTGGCGCAGATCATTTTTCAAGCAAGGCTGGTCTCAGGTGGGGAGCTGCAAAGGGACGCGTATTGACAAGGTGCTACAAATCCTTTTTATATAAAACCCTGAGAGACAATTACAAAGGAACTCATTTATGATGATTCAATACATATATACACATGCAGATACACACACACACGCATAGAGGCTGCAAATACAGAGTGCAAACGTTGATCAGGACTGCAACTGCAATTCCCTTTCAGGCAAATTTCTAAAAGACCGCCACAAACAATTTGCTCACATGTGGTGACTTGATGGGGTCGCTGAGCATATAGTCCATGTGGCATGCACCCTTCACACTTTTCACATAGTTCATCATGTGGGCTGTGTGCGTGCCATCACGTGAGCATGTGCGTGCCATCGCGTGGAACTCAGCTGGATGGTAGTAGTCACAGACGTTGCTCCAGCTCATGCTGGTGGGCTGGAGGGACGCGATGTGGGCAAGCAGGGCTGGGTTGGCAGGGTCCACCATGCCGTGGTTCACCTAAAGTTATGTAGTGACATGGTGAACCGATAGTTGCAGGTCATGCGGAGGGAAGCAAAGGGAAATTGTTGCTGCAAAAAGCATAATTGGAAAAGGTACCAACTTGCAAAAGGTACCAAAGGGGAGTCGAAAAGATACAAGGGAAGAACAACGCAGGTAACCCAGCAGAAGCATGAATAATTGGTATCGTCTCCTGGGAGGTTTCGTGATCTGGCAGCACTGCCCACAGGGGCACACACCTCCAAGGTGATCTGGCTGCTCTTGACAGCGTCTGCCAAGCATGCAATGCGCGTGCGCAGGTACTCCACTCCGGCAGCAATAATGTCAAGCTGACCGTTGCTCTTGAAAACACGCTCAGATACATCCTTGAAGGGTATGGTCTGCAATTGCACAGAGACATGTATATGATGGGATTAATGTTAAAGTCGCTTCATAACTAACAAGAAACAGGCACCAGATGTTAGCAAAAAAGCACCATGATCTCTTGGCCTACAGTCAGTGTTAGGGGCAAGGAAAATTGGGGTGAGATGACGCTCTCTGCAGAGCTGTATATGATGAGTTGCAAGTGGGTAGCTCAGCAGCAGAAGAGTTTTTTTCGCCTTTGGGGATAACTTAAAAACAATGCAAAAGTTCCAAGCCTTGGGATTGATTGCCCAAATCTTAAATGAGGATATGGTAAGAGACTATGCTGTTGATAAAAGCCTTTTTAATGATTATAAAGAAAAGAAAAAGAAAAGAAAAATACGCAGGGGTGATAACACCTCAAGCACGGATTAGGGTATCGGAGACGTAGCTGACGGACGGCAAAGTACTCACGCTACCAGGCGGATTCAAACCCGCGACCTCGAAGAGTCTGGCCTGACCACGGGCCACTAGGCTTTCAGGGCAGCTACCCTCATGATTACATTGAAAGCGCTACCTGCAGGAAATTTTCATCATTATCCTTGGTTCCAAGCTCTGGAGGGACTGCAAACATTGTGAGGTTGCCTGATGTGCCTTGAAGCAGCTCACCACTGATAAAGTACTTAGAAAAAGCAATGCGGTCGGCCTGCAGGGACAACGTTTAGTTACCTAGGTAGATGGCAGGGTAGCAGGGTGGGATTGTATTAAAGCGACAAGCAGCAGGGCAGTAAAAAGGGCAGTAACAAAGAGCCAAAGAACCAAAGAGCTTCGCAGGGCTGTGATTGAGGATCAGTGAAAATACCTCATTTCTGTTTGCAAGGTGCAGGCTCTACCAATTCCCAAAAAGTAAAAAACAGGTCCTGGAGCATTGTGAGACACAAGCCTCACCTTGCGAACAAAGTTGCCAATCACCGCTGCAGATCGTTTTCTTGAAGACAACCAGAGCTGGCGTGTTTTTGTGAGGCTCAGCTCGCTGCAGCTGTGCCAGTGGTTAAGCAAGTCCATGACAGGGGGAGCAGCAGAAGGAAGGGCGCCAGCCACTGCCTTCTGAAAAGAAGAGCTGGTGCTGGGTGACCAAGTTGAGCTGTACCATACCTGCATGATGTGATGTAGATATAGATGATCTAATTTGACAACACATATGCACGCAATTACGCACACACGCATGCAGGCATGCACACACATACATGCACACGCACGCACGCACGCACGCACGCACGCACACACACACACACACACACACACATTCACACACTCAAGCACCAGTGAAGCTGCTTAAAGTTGAAAACTGTGAAGCGGCTTGTCTGTACAAGAGCATGCAGGCAGTGTATAACCAATAATCAGCCTTCCATCAATCTAATCAACAGGGAAAGCAACATGTGATCTCCCTGGAGAATAATCCACACAAAAACGATTGCAGGAGCAGCCGTACCTGGAGGATTTGATCAACCTCAGCGCCATCAGCCAGCATCTGGGCCACCACTGCGGACTTTGCAGCTGCGTGCACAGACAAGTCATAGCCCACCCAGCGCAGCTGCAGGCGTGCCTCTGAGCCACCTGCTGCCGCCGCCGCTGCCGCCGCTGCTGCTGCTGCCGCTGCTGTGTTGAGATCAACAAACCCCACTGCCACATGCACAAGCTCTGCGCCGCAAGCCTCCAAAGTCACCTCATCTCCGTGCACCGGGGTGTTGGTGAAGCTGTTGTAGATGATGCCAGATGGATAGGGGTTTCTTTCAAAACTTTTGACACTTCCTACGGGTGCTGAATGGAGCCACTCAAAGAACGCATCGGCGCCGTTCTTGGAATTGAGAGCAGAGGCAGGCATGCGAGCGAGCAAGTTGTCTTGCTCTGCAGCCAGGATCTCTTCATGTGACTGCTGCCTGAATAAGGCAACCTTGTGAACGTCCATGCAGCTGCAGGTGAGAAAGTAGAAGTGAACAAATTGTATCAAGGAACGACGCCATAAGGCTCAAAAACGAAAAACACAAGCAGGCAGTCAAAACAACCCCATTCATTAACTAAGGAAGCTGCTTTGAAATCGAGTACAGTAAATTCCTCCAAAAGCGTACAATAGCCGGAGCCCCACCAAGGTGCAAATGTTGTGCTTCTTGCAGTAAACAAATGGACACGTCTAGAACACGTGGAGCATGTGGGTGTCCATGTAGCCGCTACTAGCTAAAAGCTGCACAGGTTTGAGCAATCCAGCAACTCTTGGCACTCCTTGCACCCCCAAAAGCGCAGGATCGTCCCAAAGCTGTTCTTTCCACACTTACCATGCAGTCTCGTAGCCAAGATGGAGCATGGTCTTGGAGCGCCTTTCATCACACCCAGCAGGCCACCTGCACCCGTTTTGCTGTCTAGTGGATTATACTTTATACTTGCTGCTGCTGGTAGTGGTCCCAAGCACTACTGGCAGTTCTTTTGTTTGCTTTACACAGGAAAGAACATTGGTTGCCTACACAGAACCTTGCAGGTTATCTGACACACAGCAAAATGCCCATTAGCTCCATATACCGGCTCATTGGCATGCAACACTGTCAGTGATAAGCCTGAAAAACGGTAACTATCTTGCCCAATGGCAATTAACAGAACAAGCAGGCTGATACATATCATTAATTGCACCATGGGCATATTACCTGCTTAACGACTGACACATATCACAATCTTGCTTAATAAGCCAGGACCCACCCTGACATCGCCGCCTCCTCATGAAAGGGCGAGATGCGCGTGTCCAGTTCTAGGTTGAAACCAGTGGCCTGAGACAACATTGGGAGTGTAAAGCGCATAATCTTGGCGGATAAGAAATCACCCAACCAACGCAGCTCTTGCTCCAGAATTCCAGGAGTGGAGCCACCTTTTGGAACTTCTGCTGCATCTGGTGCTCCTGGCGCTCTCCCTGCCTTGCGTCCCTCCTCTTGCTGTGCACGCTTCTTTGCCTTGGACTCCTTCTTGGCCCCTTTGCCTCTGCTACTGGTGGTGCTGCTGCCAAAGCCTTTGCCTGCCTTGCCTGTTGCTCTTGAGTTGCTGCTGCTGCTACTGTGGCTGTCTCCTAGGGCGCTCCCCCAGCCCGCTGTTGGACCTGCAATACCATCCGGGGCTGTGCTCATGTTATCAGCCCACTCAACCTGAAGACACGCAGGGGAAGAAGGACAAGGGGGAAATACTAAGCCGTTAGAAGCCATAGGTTGGACGTGCAACTTGTGCCACTCTTACATAAGTCTGGCCAGTATGGGTGTATTGTTAACGTGTGTAGGCAAACTATGTTTGCAGTGAGCTCTTCTACCATCACTCCCTAGCCAACCTGTGTTTATCTTCAGCGCATTGCGCATTGATCTAGAGGCCTTGAAGGTTATGGCAGATCACAAACCCATGTATGTGGGTTCCAAATGTCGGTGCCAAGCCTGTTGTAAACAATCGTTCCTTGTTTTTCAAGCATACAGGAGTGAATGTTATTCTAATTCCTCGAAAAAGCTGGCTGAGAAGGATGCTCGGTTCAAGGGCGTTCAAAGCAGAGAGTGAACAACTACTGACCTGCTGTGGATCATCCACTCGGATCCCATGACTGCCATCAGCTTGATGTTTGAAGAAGGGTGACCGAATGGTGATGTGGCGGCCCTTACCAAGCACCTGGCGCAGAGAAGGATGTAAGAACAGGGGCTGACACTTCTAAAAGAAGAATGACGAAGTGCCCTCCAGATCCCCATTAACCTTTTCTCTTTTTCTTTGTGGTAGAGGAGTTTTACGGCATTCAGTACCAGAGTAGCTCCTTCCTAAATTGCTGTGGGGTGTGGTTTATCACTGCCTGCGTAGTTTTCCTTTGCTTCTGTAACACAGCCAGCGCCATGAGGATGTTCTATAACAGCAAAGGATGTGCTTGCAGCTTCCTGTTCACCACAGCCGTTTAACGAGACCTTGACCTGCTATATGTAGGGTTGGCCAGAACCGTATAAATGCACCGTATATGACCGTATATTTTGTGATTCCCCTGTTAAAAATACCGTATATACACCGTACATATATGGTTCTGGCCAACCCTAGCTATATGATATACACCTGGTTAGCATGTGCCTGTGCTGCGTCTCTGGATGTATCTCTGGGCAACAGGTTGTAAATGGCCACCTGTAAGGGCACAGACGGGGCAGGTTACTCAGATTGTCGCCAAAAGTAAGTCAGTTGCTGTCTCGATTCCCCATCCACTTACCCGCACCGTATCGCCCCGCTCATCTTCCAGCAATGAGTGAACTGCATTGACGGCAATAGGGTCTACAACAAGGCGGCCTGTGCGTAGAGTTAGCCAGGACTGTACGTGGGTTTTCTGTATATGTGTACACATATTTACACCGTATGAACCATATAAGTAAACCGTAGTAAACTGTAGAGTGTAGGAATACCAGAAATTCAAGAATTGCAAGAAATAGGCAAAAATGTAACATACATATATACGGTACATGATGTATACTCGAATGGGTCGGCCAACCTACCTGTGAGGGATCTGTGGCCATGTACCTCTCCAGGACGCAACTCACTCACGTACACAGGTGTGCAGCCCTGCTGTGCACGAGTAGAGGCGGGTGCTGGAGTCTTTCCACTACCTACGGTGAACGACAGGCTGGGTCCAAGAGAGGCTGCCCTGCAGCAGCGACAGATAGGCAAGAAACAATGAAATGCATGTACACGCGCCTCGCGAGGCATGCATAGACACTTCTACTGGACCACGTACTCAGCGTGCTGCCGGAAGCCTTCAAACGCTCAAACATATCATTTTTTTGGCTCTGGGTCCGGGTTCTGGCTTTCCTAGTAAAAGCGTTGCATCCCACGCCCATGCACCCGTTCACTCTTGGGCAAGAAGTGTGTGGCAGAAAACGCAACATGC
>Ga0307947_1001215_pt1 | contig 20081 bp, 20 predicted proteins | sample OrgLakmetagen232_FD_201840 | JGI IMG/M metagenome (GOLD analysis project Ga0307947, IMG submission 201840) | Saline water microbial communities from Organic Lake, Antarctica - #232 | ecosystem: Environmental > Aquatic > Non-marine Saline and Alkaline > Saline | place: Antarctica: Organic Lake...
CCCCCCCACAAATTCCGAGCCCCCCCCAATTGACAACCCACCAACCGACCCCTCAGAATTGACTCATTTACATACCAATCGATAGCTCTCGACGTCAGAACTTTGAAACATTTCAATTGACACGTGATGTAAAATAGTTATGATAACTACAGCCTCCTGGCCGTATGAATGAAAAGAAGCAGCGTTGGCGTACTCATTGTGAGCAATTCACTGATTCCAGAGTATCTTTGGGCTAGCTGTGATGATCAAAACTGAAATTGTAGTGTCAAAGGCACACGTAAGCTCACCTCCAGCCACACTGTGTGCTTGCATTCACCGTGCAAGGCCGCCCATGCTCCCAAACCAGCAGTCTTGGTGAATGCCTGGGGACGAAAACAACAGCATGTGGACAGGCTAAATAGACAAATTAGAAGGTTTTCCTTACAATGAAGATGTTTGAGCTAAAACCACAGGCAAAACAACATTTACACCCGACCCCCAACCACCTGCAAAGTGCTGCCAAAAATGTTTGGGGGCTCCTGGGTGTGTGGCTCAATGCCTTGGTCTCCAAATTGAGATCCCTTTATGGCCGCCTGTCCCGCTAGAAGTGAACCAACTAAGGGGTCCTTTTCGGCCAGAGGCCGCTTCTCAAATTCAGGCAGCTCGTCCTCGAGGGTTGTGGCGTGCACCATGTACAGGGACTCGCCCTGGCTGTCAACCGCCACCGTTATATAGCCATAGTGGGCTGCATGTCAATTGCAGCAGGAGAAGAAGACGAGGGGTGGGGGGGGGACTTCAGTCGTTACAAACGTAAGGAAATGGAAAAGGGCATGGAATCGGCTATTAGTCAGGACACGCACACTAGCACCTACACATACAGATGCACAGGCACACTAGCACCTACACGTACAGATGCACAGGCACACTAATACACATAGCAAGGAAGTCAGCTTTCTTGGCTGATGTAAGAACAAGCATAGGCCAACAAAGCTCGTTTCTCTGCCTATGGTTTTATTTGCAGGTGTTGGCATGAGCTATTCTTAGTCAAATTAAGAGACTAGACAGCTGTAGCAACAATGACACCAGCAGCCTCTAAAAAGGCATCCATGCTTATTGTTGTCAAGCAAAACGAAAACACCACAGAAAAGGAGAGAGCGCACCTGCCATTCGTGCCATGGCCATCGCGGACGCACCAAAAAAGCAGGTTCCCTGAGTATTCATTGATGAGAAAAGAGAGTGAGGTGAACGGGACTTGATGGGCCACTGCTTCTCCAAAGTCGCAGACAGGGTCATGTCTATGCCAGACTTACCTGTGAAGATTCCCTGGGCATGTACACAGCCACTTGAGATGCCTCAGGACCCGCGTTGCGATTGATTTGTAGAGTAAGCGACCTGCAAGGTAGCACGTAAGAAATAACTTTGGAAGCATGTCGAATAGCAACCGAACACAAGGTAAAGGTGTCCTTCCGCTGGGCAGTAATTCTTTGTCCTACAACAGACACCAACGCAGAAGTCCTGCGCAACAAACCTTGGCTTCCACCCAACTTCCAAAAGGTGCTGAGCCACCCAAAAGGTGCTGAGCCCTACTGCTATGCTGAGCTGGTCTACCGCTGGGAACGGGGCCTGCATCGTCAGGCAAACGGATAGGATGTATCTTACAGATTCATGCATTACTTGTCATAATCATTGCACCATAGGTGTTGTTGCACGCACTCAGTTATATTACTGCTGAGACCATAGAGAGCTCCAGGAGAGCTGCCGTCCCCCTCCCTGTCACTCCCTGTTTGAAAATAGTGACACTGAGGCAGCTTTGGAGCAAAGAAACAACCTTGAGTTTTTGAAGACCCAAATATAGAATTTCACATTCATTCCAACTTGAGACCTTTTGATGCCATTTTGAGCTACAGTTGCGGCATTTGATGTACTTGTCACTTTATTTTAGGTATTAGGTTTGCAAGGATGCAAGCCAACCAGTCAGAACACCTAGACACCTTTTCTCTTCGTAAAAGCTCCCCCACGTTCTCAGCCGTTATTGCTTCCAGCTGCGAGAGTGAGTGGACACACGATCTGGAGTAAGTGAAAGGAGGCTAAAAAGTAAACATGCGTGGGCTGATTACTCAGTCGAATTGAGCAATAACTCACCAACCAAGAACCTGCAAGGCCGTACACGTGCATAAAACAGCAAACCAATTGAGGAGGATGAGAGCTGGTCTTTGAGAGCGGGGGAGCAGTAGGCAACATCAAAAATAAAGCTGAGTTTGAAGGTACACGGCAGATGTCTCACCTGTTCACCGGAGCCCCTGCCATCTTGTTGCTCCCCGCCCACATGAAAACTTTCGCCGAAGTGCTGTGTGCTGCTGCTATGCAATTTACCCTGTACGTGCACAAATCAGATTGGGCGGGCAATATCGGTTTTGACCTACCTGGCACGAGCATATTACATATCGTATTACCACTGAGAAATGCCCACATGCAACCAAGACGCAAACACTTAATTGCAACTGCTTCTCTCATCTGCGTGAAGAGAGCTTAAAAGACCGTGATGCTTACGCACCTGACTAGTTCCTACTTCAACCAGTGAGCGTGCAGAAGCCCCTATGCATCTGAATACAGCATCAAGGATGCCGCCCTGCCAACAAAAGAGAGGAAATATGCATCAGATTACGCTTGTGCAAAGGAAATGCAGTACGTAGCTGACGCGAAGCCACGGGCGTAAGGCCTCAGCCGGATGTAAAGCCTGCCGTTTCACTAACTCCACCAGCTTGCATGCAAAGTTTGTCTTTGTTCAAGAGCACACACCTGTGAGATGCCAAGAACATTGTTGTTACTGAAAGCGTCCACCAAGCAAGCTTTGGGTTGCGGGGAGGGAGGGAGCCCGTCAAACGAAGCTGGCCTAGCCTGCCCACTAGCCAGCCCCGCAACCCCAAGTAAGAAGCTCCAAGTGAGTGTGTGTCTGCGTATTCCTGTCAAGGTATTCAGCATGGGATTTCAAGAACTGGCCCGCCAGCCAGGCTAGTTCATAAGTTATGATGCAGTAAGCTTAACAAGTAGGTACGTAAACAAGAAGACGACTTTCTTTGGTGGGGCATGGGACTCATGCATTTACAAATAATTTTGGATTATTTGGTATGCATAATTACTCCACCAAATTCACTCGGGGTTTCGAATTCGGATTGGCTGGCTGGTCGCGGCTCTTAAACCAGATACCGACTGTAAAGTACCATTTACGTATCATAATTACAGTTACCCGTGTATTGCGATCACATGCGTCAAAAAGTCAAAGAAAGTCCCAAACACTTTAGAAATGAGTTGAACAGTCTCTTTGCTCGGTGTATGCTGCAGATGGCTTCTAAGATGTCTATTCACGAGTCGGAAAGCGAGCCTCCCCCACCCTGATCAATAGTGTACACGTCATAGGTATATACGTCAAGTTTTTCGAGCTCCTTTTCCCGGTTACATATTAGGGTTTTTACTGCAAACCGGGTTCCCCTTCGAAAATGGGGAACCCGGGCTATTACCCTCACAGATACGGCAGGTGCGGTGACTGCACCTCAGCTCTTTATTCTGAATCAGTAAGAACTACTCATTCTTATCAGCTCGCGTTTAACATTCAACTGCCAACCCAACAGCTGCACTGGGCAAGCTGAGAAGTGGTTGCAGGCCTCGGCATGCAAGTGACCGTCTTTCTACACTTACTATGGAATTGTAAGTGTCATCCTCAGCCAGTTCATGTTTGCTCCATTCCAAAATTTTTCAAGAGGATCTCGCTACTACAAGCGACAAATTCCGGCATGCAAACAGGTGTGTGTATGCCCCTGCCCCCCCCCCCCCTACACACACACACACACACACACACACACAAGTGTGCACACGCACACGCATATACCCACACACCACACACACACACACACGCGCACACACACATACACACACACACACACCAGTGGAATTTGAAGTGGAAACACACAAAGACTATTTCTAATGGGGCCAGAACAAACCGTTGTCAAAACGCCTGTGAGCACCTCACGCAGACTAGCACTTCCCTAATTCCCAATTGGTGGAGCGTGCTTGCTAGAAACGCACCATCTTAGCAACCAACTGTAACATCCATGCCAGGCAGCACCGTTCAACAAAAGAAACACACACATGAACACACAATCACTTGAACATGTCACCCCCGATTGGTGACAAACCGCGCGGACAGCAGCTGCAGCAAGGGGGGGAATGCTGGTGTGATTGGCCCTCCTGCAATTTGAGGATTAGCTGATGCACTCAATCTTGTACTTGTGATTTGATCTGACGAATACTTGCCTATCGTAACAAAAAGAATTCGAGCCATTTTGCTTGTATGAGTAGGGACGACCGCCGGCCCTACCCCTAGCACCCCAACCTCAATTCCACCCTGCAAGAAGTTGCCAGTGCTCGTATTGACTCCAAAATAGGTACCCATTGTAAACCCCAAAATATGAACGGCTTAATGCACAATCAAGCGACCAGGCTACCAGCCAGCCGTCAGTGTGCTATTACTTGTGCCACGTCAGGTATCATTTGTGTGGTTTTCCATTGAGACGAACGAATGGTCGATGACCCAAAATATATCACTGGAAATTACAAGCAAGATTTCAATCCGCCGAAAAGGACCGAAGAAATCAAAGTTCAGCAAAAGCAGGGTTGCAAAGGACCACAGGACCTCGCTAAAAGTTAAGGTGGATTTTTGAGACTCTGTATGGAAAATTCCTCCGCGCCCAAAGCTTTTCCAAGCTCAGTCAACCTGTTCTTCAAGCGAATACGAGGCGTGTCATCTTATGCCGACATGTTTCAGAGCAGGCGCAAAAATTGATGATTAAAGAGACGACAACCTGTTCCATTCACTGGCACAATATGCGTAGATGCGTAGTACAAACAAAGCAAGCAAAGCATTTTGGGCGTCCAGCTTATTTGCTTTAGCTGGTGGATAACTTCACTCGTTCCCAAGGCAAAGAGCAAGTAAATTGTCGAGGTCCTCTCCATTGTCCTGGAGAGGGGGTTCTGTTGGAGGGGCATACACAGGGCCCCTCTCATACTTCTGCTGCTGTGGCGGCTGCTGGTGTGAATGATACAGAGTAGCACGATACTGCTGGGACGCTGCTTGCTGTGCTGCTAGGGCTTCTGCTTGCTGCTGGGCAGCAAGGGTTTGTGCCTGCTGCTGAGCATACTGACGCTCCTCCTCCCTGCGTCTGTAGAGGGAAAAGGCATGTGTCAAGCATGAGCAGGGAAATCAAGACATCAAGCATGGTCCATACCATATATCAAATATCAGACTGGCACTTTTTTACTAAAGAGCGACAGTACCCTGCCTACTTCTCCAGCTTTTGATTACCGCTTTCACCTTGCTTCCTCCAATTCCAGCTGATGACCATGCTCAGCCATCAAAGCCATCTCATTAGCATGGTGGATTGCAGACATGTGCTTGCTCAGCTCACTCACGTACAGCTCACTCTGCAAAGACAAAGCAACAAACATAATGTCGTGATGCGAAACCCTGTTGCAACAACGCTACTACAGCGCTATTACTAGTAATATCCCGGTAAGGTGTTTTACTTTGAAGACACGTAATTTTAGCAGCATAATTCCAGAACAATTAATGCCACCTGCAAGCACTGCCGGCCTTACCAGCTCATCAGGCAGGTTTGACATGTAGGCAATGACCTCTTCCGGCACGCCGGCTGTAAAATCAATGGCCAAGGAGCCAAAATCAAACACAGCATCAGAAGCGCCAGGAAATGAGCCCCAAGAGAGAACACCGTGTGCCTGCACGCGTTTAGACAGGGTGGTGTGTACTGAAGCTGGTGTTCACTCATGCACCACCTGCATGTGTTTAGACAGGATGGTATTAACATAAGTCGGTGTTCACTCACGCATCACCTGCACGCATATAGACAGCATGGTGTTAGCTGATGAGCAACTGGTGTCCTGTCCCACACCACCTGGTGTCAGGCAATTTAATATCAGTGCCGGCAAAGCAATCTGCTGGAGGCCTAGAGGCTCACATCTAGTTCACCCGAGATGCACTGGCTCATGAAACGTGCATACATGTTTTCAACCCCCCACCTGGAAAGAGCATACCTTGCAAAAGAACTCCTACCAACGTCTCGAGAAATATCTTGTTGTAACAGCCGTCCCCCCTGTTCTTTGGGGCCCCAAGTCTTTCAGTCTGGGCCGAGGCTGTGGGAGTTTCTTCATGCACAAAGCCAAACAACTGCCATAGTAGGCCCAAACTAGGAACTTCAATCTCTGAACAACAGAGCCCCAAAACAGCAGAAAACCAGCAGTGCCAAAGAAGATGGGACCTATACAATTTTGGGGCCGTTAGCCCGAGATTGCCCCCCTTGTATCCTAACCTTCAGAACCTCACGCAAAAAAAAGGTTTCAGCCTGCCCCTTTTTACAGAATGCATAATTCTTTCATGCAAGAAAACAACTTTCAGGGGAGCTGTAAGCGCACACTCGTGCACTAACCACCACTTCAATACACAGCCCAAGCCTTTGCCAGTGCACTTTATAACTTCAGACATGCTAAAAAATGCATAATGCGGTACATGAAGATGCGTGCCTAGGATCATTTACTTGTGTTGCCTTAACACACTCCGTGGCCTGATTCCGTGCAGATCTGTGACCAGACACAGACCCCCTCTTCTCACAGACACTCTCAATCTGTGCCAGGGTTGCTCAGTTTGTTTTTCTAGAAGCAAAGTTTCGTTAATTTTAAAAGTTTAAATTCATCGATTTGTTTGAACGATCCCATGTGCGATTTTATTAACTTACTGGTATACGACTGCAAATTTCGCCACGTTTTGACTTTTTGGCAATTTCCCTTCCAAAAGCGACCTTCCACTGAGCTTTTAATGCCTAAGTATTTACTGCACTTGTGTACTAAATACTCTAAACGAACTGAAAACCAATAGGGTGGTTTGGGGCAAATCAGGCCCATTTTGGATCGAATTTGGCACATACTCCCAGTTTCGTTTAAATACGATGGAATATGTCTTTTGTATTTGACTCATATTTTACCGTTGGCGGTTTAAAAGTCTGTTTAACCCATTCCTGTGATACGTTTTCCTAGACTAGATTTTGTTCTATCAAAATCCCCAGACCCTCCCCAATGACCTTCTTTGACCCGTACAACTACCAATCGCGGGTCTTAATGTCAAGCTTTGTGCAGACATAAGTTTGTCTAATTAAAGCAATGGCGTGAAAGAACCCTCAGGATATGATTGTTTTGTATTATTACTGCTTTACTCCAGCCATAATATTGGCTGCCATATCATTATGAGCGGTGATATTCTTGATATTCTTACGTGCGTAATGCAATTTGAGAGTAACCCTGAACAGTACCTCTCCTTGTACAATTTGGCAATGTTTCAATGCAGTTTATAAAAGCAGGTCGTTGAGGGTTCAAGCTAATGAATCAACGATCATAATAAAGTAGGATGGCATTGTCACGCCTCCGAAAAGTGATTCAGTTACGAAGATGATATACCTCTCTATGAAGAATTCCTTCTTCCTTCACGTACAAAATTGTAGGGTGAGTTTCATGAAACTGAGTGATGAATAAGTAGGGTCAACACGTGACGTACCAGAGGAGGAGGTTGAGAATGAAGAGCTTGAGGAGCAGGAGTAGCTGATAGGCCATGCGGATCAGGAACAGAGTAACCAACCGTGGACACGGGGGGCGAGAAAGCCTGCACATGAAGCTACCGATATGAAAGGGAGGGTAAGAGTCGATAATTGGTTGTGGCATACAACGTGAGGGAAGCACGTTTGGAACATTAGTTAAAAAAAACAGGGCGGCCTCTTATTACAATCAAACTTGAAATGGCAGGCAAACACAACCCCCTTTGCATGTGCCTACAAGGCAACGTGCGGGAGCGGCTGGATTTCAGGAACAAGGATCAATCAAAGAGCGACTCACCGGGGAGTTTGTGCCTTCATCGCTCTCGTCGTCACCACTCAGGTTATCACTGTCGTATGCCCCTCCAATTAATAAATTATACCTGCATGTGAGTAGTAACAGCAAGGCATCCAAGGGGGGTTCCAAAATCATTATACCTTTCTCCCGAGGCTCACACCGATATGCAGACGGGAAGATGCTGGGACGCTTGTGCAACCAGAAAACGAACATATACAATCCAGTGTAAGTAAGGCACATACTTCCTGCAAATTTGGTAGATATGGCGTATGCCTGGATGTGTGTGATTGCTCAACGTAGGAAAGTATGCCATGTGCATGCTCTTTGTATGCAAGCATCCAGCATAAATGCTAGGTAGGACGTAACGCCTGCCAGATGACGCGAAGGCAAAATTGCTTGGTAGTGAGGAGGGAGTGGAGCTGAGCCATTCACGTTTGGCCAGCCACTGTATGACCTTTTTATACTTCTGATTTTTGCATACATCCCACACCAAAAGTATACAACTTCATCAGCCACAGATTGCCAAAGAGGAGGGTTGGCCGGAACTATGTACATGCACCATAAATGACCAACCATACGTGAGGTTATTTCCTTACCTTAGACACACCATATACATGTATATTTGTATGGCCTTGGCCAACCCTATCAAAGGAAAACATATTGACGTTGCCAGTGTCCATTTTCCTGCAAAAAACGAACATAACCCACCTGTTCACGTCTGTGACGTAATTAGCTTCACCAATTGCCTGGCATGCAATGTGGGGCAACTGCTCCAGATTAACGGGCATCTTAGAAGGCGTTGGAGCAGAACCGTTCGAAGGAGTGCCATTCCCTTCTGCCGGCACAGCAGCTACTGCTGCTGCCTCCTGTAAATGCTTAGTTGCCTTAGATTTCCTGCATGACGAGAGGATTGTGATGCATTTGTTTATCAAAAGAAAAGCCCTGTTTATTGCCACACATCGAGGCACAAGCTCCATGCTGAGATGCCATCAACTTCGATTTTTAATGGCTTATCAAACAAGTTCCTTGGATGTGATGCACCTACATTTCAATTAATGAATAGGGCAACACTAGCCATCCCTCTTTTGTGTTTAAATCTCCATCCATTGTTCCATGGAATTCTACATTCTCCTCCTTCCTTTCGGCCACTCACTTTTTTGCAGGCTTCTTTTTCTCTTCAAATTCCATTCCTGGGATCGCTAGCTTTTGCTGAGGCTGGGTTATCCCTCGAAGCCTTTCGAGCACAGAATCCCCTTGCGTGGCTTTGGTTGCTTCACGACATGCTTGCACCTGGGTTAGTGCAGGGCAAATCATACACAAAAATCACTTGCGACAGTAACGTGAAAATTGAAATGGAGCAACGGCTCGGTTGAACGTTGCAGTTTCATCATCATGGAGCACAGCACAAATGCATATAAAGTGGGCAGCTTGCAGTTCAAACTTCACAATCCAAAAGGCTCTTTAATTGAGTTGAACCCAGGCGCCCATTTGCAGTCTCACCTGACGTAGAATTTGTTCCTGGCTGATTGGTCTGGCTGGCTTGGGGGGATTGGCTGGCGGCGTCTTGTGGCCTTTGGGCTGTTTGAGGTAAATAACAGTGAGGAAGGGGGTGTGGTGATTGGGCTGCATAATTTGTAGACCAATACATAAACAAGGTCACAAAGAAAAAGGAGGTCCTAAAGCATGAGTAAAGCAAGTGCACCACAAGAGCTAGTACCCTCGCGGGCCAGTATCTTTATGGCTTGTTTGCATGAAGGCTACTCAACAAACACAATTTGGGCGGATTTCTCCCTGCAGCTGCTAACACTCTTCTTGTACTGAAGGGTATGCAACTCATACTTAAAACTCAATACTGATACAAGCATAGATAAGGTGTTCTACGTATACAACTCATACTCAATACTCAATACTGATACAAGCATAGATAAGGGTATGCAACTCATACTCAATACTCAATACTGATACAAGCATAGATAAGGTGTTCTACGCACCTTGGGTGCTGGGCGGGACGGAAACGCCGCGGCAGGAAGTGGGGCTGGCGGCTGTCTCTTCTTCTTGCCTGGGATACGGTGATGGGTCGCCTGGATTTTTCCTCTGGAGCAGTAACAGTGTTATGGAGAAGGGGGTTTTCTCGGGCTGGTCGGCGTGTGGTTTTGTTTTGCAGCTGCAAATCTATCAGGCATTTTAACATTTACAGATGCTCATTTATGAGATAAATTGTGGCTCTTTATGACAAAGAAAGTTGCAGTGGAAATTTGCAGGCAAATTAAGTTTTTAGGGAGCCAATTTGCTTGCAGCCCGCAAACTTTATGATACAGAGCCTTCTAGAAATCCACTTGCCGCTCATGCAAAATTTAAAGCACAAAATGTTGGGGGCACATTTGCGTGCCCGGTGATCTCAAGAGGAGCAGATGCAGACCTGAGTGTTAAAGACACATGTAAAAGACACAAACACAGCAGAATATTACCTGCACGGGTTCTCTTTGTCTTGGGTCTCTGCTTTGCTGTTTCCACGTGGGCAGAGATACCCAGTATTACATCCCTTTGCTATGGAGTTCGCCCGTTGGTACTGAGTGTGTGTGTTTTAGTGTAAGCATGCATAAACATCTGTGCATGGAAGAAGAGATTGGAGCATCAAACCATGCTGTTGCCTATGTATGACGCAAAAAATTGTATGCAGATGTAAGGGGCTTGGTGCATGTTGTGTTCTTGTGTGTTTATGTATGTGCATGCGCACATGTGTTTGTGCGTATGTGCGTGTATGTGTGTTCGTGTGTGTATGCGCGTTCGTGTGTATGTGTGAGTGTGTGTGTGTGTGTGTGCATGTGTGTGTGTATGTGTGTAGGGTTGGCCAGAACCGTGTATATACACTGTATATGACCGTATATTTGGTGATTTCCCTGCCAAAAATACCGTTTATACACCGTATATGGTTCTGGCCAACCCTGTGTGTGTGTGTATGTGTGTGTGTATATGTGTGTGTATGTGTGTGTGTATGTGTGTGTATGTATATGTATATGCGTATGTGTATGTGTATGTGTGTGTATATGTGTGTGTGTATGTGTGTGTGTGCGTGTGGAGTTCATGCTAGAGTTTGGTCACTTACATCGCCAACGCATTCAGTGTGATAGAGGGCCTTGGAATCTGATTCTTTACCGCAGCCCCTGCACGCCACGGGAAAGGAATGCTGTTGTGGGAGCTAGGGAAAAGGGGGATCGCCCAGAGATAAAGGGAGAAATAAAGGGAGAGAGATTGAGGGAGAGAGAGCCAGGAAGAGAGAGCCAGGAAATTTCTGTTACCAATATGAACACGTTAATGCGGTGGTGTAGTCGCATGTTTCATCCACTTCCGCGTTGCATATACTGCATATACTGTCCACCATTGGGAGCTAAAGGAAGACTTAATAGATTGGCAGCTAACGAAGATATTTATTGACTTCTATTAAAAAGACAGTGAATACGAAAGCTAGGTAGTCAATGCCACCGTTGTTTGATGAACTGAGCAAGGGGCAGGCTTGCTTCCTAGTCTAGTCCCCCCAAACAAGCATGGCTCCCTCACACGCGCCCACCCACAAAAGCTCATCCCAGCATCAAAAGCCAACGGTGTGCATGTGTCTGTCTTGCGGGCACTGGGACCAGTCCTGCAAATTGCGAAGTTGAAGGAGGATGCACGTCACAAACAGTTTGTGCCTATTATTCCGCAAAAGACCGAAGCGTAATCTATCTTTGCTTCTTGCGCAGGACTCCATGTCCAAGCACCCTCCTTCAAAGGGACGCCCACAACCACAACAACAACAACAGCAACAACAACAACAACAACAACAACAGCAGCAGCAGCAGCAGCAGCAGCAGCAACAGCAACAGCACAATGCAGCTCTGGATGGCAGGTTACGAAGGGAAACGCCCTTTCTAGCAACCATTCGCTTTAAAAATGACTTGCCAGAGGCAAGTGCACGTTTTCCGCTTACAACAAAAGTTCAAGAGCTATGATAGACGTGCAGGCACACTTGCTCGCCCACACTAATATACAAACTGTCGCACGTGCGTGCAAACACGCGCGCATATTCACAGTTATACACGCACGCGCTCAAGGTTGCTAACTCGCACAGTTGTAAAGTAGTCACATGCAATTGTTTTTAGATAGATGTGCAAGCACATATAATCACGCATGTACACACACGTGCATGCAAATAGATTTGCTCATACATCCATCAAGACTCAAACATATCCTCCAACTCGTAGGCGCGCGCACACACATACACACACACACACATACACACACACACGCACACACACATACACGCACACACGCACGCACGCACACACAAACATGGGTGCAAACCCTTGAATAGTCCCGTGTCAAAACGTTTCCTGCAGATTCCAGGCGACCCTAAGCTCCTAGTCACACAGCCCCCTCCAGAGAAGTTGGCTGCTTATTCGCTCACCACGTTAGAAAAGGTGGTTTTCAAACCCTGTTTGGAGAGAGGTCACATGTTAAGATGGTACCAGTTTGGGTGTGCTCCAAGTCTGTCAGCCTTTTTACGAGGACAATCCAAACTGGAATCAGCATATCCACATGTTTCTCCTCGCAAGATGCGAGCAGGTCTTTTTCAGAAAGTCATCAAATGGGGCTGGGCTTGATTTAAGGCGAGCATTCTTGCAACAAACATTAGATAAAAGTTTGAAGGCAGGGCAAGACTCTCATTTACCTGGCAAGGCAACTCTCACAAATGTGAGCAACCTTATACATTCGCACATACTTACATGCACACACTAACATGCAAACATACACTCTTGCACACACACCTACACACACACGCGCACACACAAACACTTAACGTGCGCACGCGCGCAGGACATCAAGCGTGACCTTATCCTGCCCCCTGACCTGGGTATTCCCCTGAGCCTATTAGACGTGGAGCGTTACCAAGTGCCCATAGACGCCTCAGGGGAGCGGCCAGCACTTGACCCAAAGGACGCCGCACTCATGGCGGTGTGTGTATGAATGGTTGTGTGTTTGTGTGTGGTGTGTCTATGTGTTTTCAGAGGGGGAAGGGTTCTTATTAGAAGGCCTCATGGTAACCGCTGGTTTTGAGGGTTGTGGGAGGACGGCATTTCTATAAAGCCCAAGTTTTGTGTCGTGCCGTTTAAAGGACACATTTGATGATCGTTGTGTGTCAGGCCAGTACCGCTCTGCAGTGGGTCCCACCTGCATGCAAGTTTCTTCGCCTTTTCTGTTCACGCATTGTTAGATGCAGCAGAAATAAAAAGATGTAGAATGCATACTCTATGTGAACAAGGTAGCTGAAGTACAGAGAAAAGTATGTATTGCATATTAAAGGTACGCACGCATATGGCGATGTTACGTTGCACATGACAGTCCTGCAAATAAATACAGCCATAGCATCTCCTTGCGAGGAATAAGACAACGCTACATGAAGCACGAGTCCCACTTCATTTTGTTCGTTCAGGGAGAAATGGATACCAAGCTGTTTGGCCACGCCTCTGCCACCGCACCCGTGAGTGTGCCCAGGCGCGGCACCACCCTGCGCACAGCAGCCGAGGTGTCCTGGCTCATGCGCACCACGTGAGTGTTTTACTGGTGGGCCCTCACGACCGCCAGCATGTCATCATGTTTTGCATGAGGCAGGCGTGGTGCGGACATGGGTGCACCGGCTGCAACAGTTTGTCTACTGTATGCTACGTTGTAAAGCATGTTTGGTGGTTGGTCACATGAAGCAGGCATGTTTGGTGGGGGCGTAAGAAGCGCAGCAGCTGGTGGGTGTGCAATGGTTTGCAAGGAGTGCTCGGTCCAAAGATTGGTTCAGGACAGGGCTCCTTCCTGCTGCTGGTCTTGGCAATGCATATTTAAAAGGAAGCACTGGTGTTGCTCAGCTGGAGCCCATATCTTAGGCAAAAGTAAGCAGCTTTTACATCCAAGCTGCCTGCTCCAGGTTCTAAATGGCATCAGTTCTTGACCAAACTACCTTCAGGTACATATCAAACGACTCAGACGCTCTAACACGTCCTGGGTTTGGGGAGAAGAGGGCCAAGAGCGTGAAGCAGGTGCGGAAGACAGTGATTGAAAACCTGCTCGCTCACTTGCTTTTAAACTTGCCTCTTCTCTGCTTTGGCCTGTAGAGCCCAGCAGCAGAGGAGGCAATCGTTAATCATGCCCCTCATCCAGCCTTCGTGCAACAAGCTCTGTTAACTTTCTGCACGTTTCTTGGAGGAGGAAAGTGTAATTTACTCGGCCATTTCTACGTGCCATGCTGTGCGTGACAACTCACATGCTTCATGGCAAAGACACTCCTTAAAGCATACAACGCGGTGGCTGCAGATGGGTAGTTGATGGTTCTGACCATATCCCGCTGCCCTTGCGCATCTGAATGTGAGGCATTCTGGGAGGCTTGGCCACGCACCCACTGGACGTCCTTGCAGAATCTGTCTCTTTTTTTGCCTTGCATCTTGCAGACCACAGACGTGTCCCACAGCGAAGCCCAGGACCCCTCATACTTTACGACAGCTGCACAGGTGTGTAGGTACACATGGGTACAGGTACATGTGCAGGTAGGTGCATGTGTGTAGATTGGTAGGTGCAGGTGTGCAGGTCAGTACATGTTTGCTTCTGCCTGAAGCGCTTCTCGACACTTGCACCTTTTTCTTAAGTTGGCTTCATCCCATGCATTTGCTCGGTTTGAAAGATGCCTGCTTTTAACTCCTTTAGCCGTGACTGGATACATCAGGGCAGCAGACCCTGTGTCTAAAAATCTGCGCCTTGTTTGCCAACAGGATAGTGTTCTAAAAGGCTATGGACTATGTCCAACATCTCAATGGCCGCCATGATGCTTGCATTGCAGCCTTTTTGATCTCTTCAGCAGCCAGCATCATCGACAATTTCACACAAGTTTGCCTGGACTTGTTACAAATCAATTTCCTTGCTACCCGTGCCATACAAACCTTCTTTTTGCTCCTATTCCTCCCTGCTGTGCAGGATATCGCACAAACACAAAAAAGCTTGCATAGCTTAGGTCCTAGCGCTGTTTCTGGCGTGCGTCCTGTGTTGTTATGTGCACTTTCATACCTCCATACGTAGGTGGCTGCCATTGAGGAGACATTTGCTGCAGCACAAGCCCACCCTGTGCACCCCAGCAAACCAAATATGCGCGCACTGGATGTCATGGAAGGTGGGCTTTGGTATGTTTCGTTTCTTTGCATCTTCAGGTGTTAGCGGTGGGTTTTACGTAGAACCAGTGGAGAAAACAGGGGGAGTGGTTAATGGCTCAACTTTCTTCACTGTAAGAGCAAGACTTTCGAGTATTGCTCAATGTGGTGGCCTACTTCCTGTTCAAGCAGATGCTTTCCCTGACAAACAACAGGAGGAAGCATTGCCAACCTCGTTATCCTCTATGCTCCATATCCATCTGCTCCAGGCCTTCTCCTTTAATTTTTAAGTGCTTTTCCTCATCTTTCTCGATGCCGTGATTAAAACTTGCCTCCTTCCCTGTTCATACTCCTGCAGTATTGCCTGATTGGGACTGGTGGGGCAATAACTACGTGCTGGCCCACTTTGACAATGACCCCGCACAAGAAGTGCCCGAGCTGGCCAAATTGTCGGACCCCGATCTTCAGCACAAGGTCAGGAGTCTGAAGCGGCATGCTTTCACGTCTGCTGTGTTGTGTGAACGAGTTTGGTGGGTTGCGGTGCTGCATCACGTCAACTGCCAATGCGGAGGCCCGTTAGTATAAGCAGCTGGGTCGTCGTTCAAAGTTGTGATAAGCTTAGCTTGTGTGCCTTGCTTTCGACGCAGGTGGCCGGCCAGTCTATTCTGAAAGGCTTTCGCGTTGACAGCAGTGGAGAGGGCAAGCAGCAGGTGAGAGGGGCAGTATGCGTGCACGGCTTCGGTTTTGCTCTATGACACAGTGAATGGGTTTGTCTCCTCCTGTTTGTTCTAAAGCTATGAAATTGAACAGCAACTGATATGAAATAACTAATAAGTAGCCTTGTGGGTGACATAGTTAGCTGAAATGTTGATTGGGTCAGGGCCTGTCTTGGGTGTTTTTGTCTCAAGCACCAGTGATGCAAGTGGGGGAAGGTGGTCACGTCATCTTGACCCTGAGAAAAGGACTTCTGTGTTTATTCGTGTTTGTGCTTATATTGAAATTATTGTATGGTCTGAATGGGTATTTGACTGCAATAAAACTGAAAGCAACCTCTTGGTGACCTGGAACTCAGGGACGGTTTATGGCTCTGGTGGTGCCTTCCCCATCTGTGGTCGAGACATCACAAGGCGCGGCTGATGCGGCAGCTGCTGCAGCTTTGCAAGAAGATGGAGGGACGACCATGGCTCAGAGGTAGGCCCGTTTTCCTAAGTCTCACGGCCCATTTTCTGGCTTTTGGTACTCGCTTCTAGGAGGGTATTAAGTTGTTTGCATGTATTCTTGTGCCCTCTCTGTCCATAGCTAGCACATGCTCCAGGCTCCTGCTTTGACATAAATTTCATTGCGTCCCTTGTCTGATAAAGACAAAGACGCACTTGCTCTTTTAAAAACTGCATGGTGCTAAATCTATACGTCCTGTACAGCCTGCTCCTGAGGAATGCCGTTTAACTCCTAGTAGATTTTTGTGTACCTAGAAGGTTGAGCAGCATGACCAGCTTACCAGCATACCCCACCCTATAAAATCAGGGACGTGGACCCTGCACTTCTGCAAGGCGACTACGCGTGGTCCAAAGAATACGTGTATCAACAGCTTCGCACGGTGCGTTGCACACCCTTTATGTTGTGAGTCTGCTGTGTTCTTGGTTCCCCAAATTCTTAGGGCTGGCGTACCACCTCTTCGCCGTCACAATAAAGGACACCCTGTGCATTCATGTCTGCACGACTCCTGCATTTCTGCTGCGATGAAATTTCAACAGATTTGAGCGGCATTCCTGCGCTCCCTTGTACGGTGTTGGTCAGTCATTCGTTGTATTCCAGGAGTGCGTGCAAAAATGCTTGCTTGTGCCTCACTGCCTTGTCCACTGCTTGTCCACTGCCTTGTCCACTGCTTGTCCACTGCTTGTCCACTGCTTGTGCCTCACTGCCTTGTCCACTGCTTGTCCACTGCTTGTCCACTGCTTGTCCACTGCTTGTGCCTCACTGCCTTGTCTGTAGGGTGAAGCTGCTGAGGAAGGCAGGCCTGGTACCAAGCAGTCCCTTTCCGTCCGTTTCAAGGTAACTGCTGAAGTGCTAATGGTGACTTTTGTAAACGCACAGACATTGAACTCACCACACAACCCAGGAGAAACACTCATGAAAAACAGCAATCGCCACCTTCAGTTGTTGAAACTACATACTAAGGTTGAGAAATAAATACCATGATCCGTTCCAAAAATGGATATATTGTATGACTGTTTGGGACGTTCAATCCCCCCACCCCCCAATTCACATTATGGGCGACTTTTAACGTTCAGCACCTAGTGTCTCATGATGCAGTAGGTTATCAATGAACTGCAATGTGTCTTTATAACTTGCGCAGGATGGCCAAGCGTTGTATTGCGACATTCCGAGCGTGCTTCAATTGAAAAAACGTGACGCTGATGCCAAAGCACGAGCACGCAGCTCAGACTTCGCGCGGCCATGCAAAGTAGGTCTATGAGTCTTGTTAAGAGGCAGGGAGGAAACGTAATTGTTGGTGTGAAAGTGTGTGTATTAATACGGTTTGATGGTGCATCATCTTATTCCTGCTGCTAATTCCTTTCTTTTTGGCATCCTTTCTTTTTGGCAAGATCGTGCTGTATAATTGCTTGAAGCGGCTAACCTGATCAGAGCACTTGTCATTACTAGCAGCTGTGAAAGCAAATGAAGCAACAAACACGCACCTGCTTTTGTTTGCTTTGCAGGTTGTGGTGCAAAAACGTGATGCGACATCTGCAGAGTTGGATGAGGCTGACCGGAGACGAAAAGCAATTTGCCCAGGATTCTTTGAAGACATGGATGAGCCATATTAGTTTGAAGCGCAAGTGCCTGAGCACAAGTGCCCAAGTCTGCTCGTTTTTAAAGCCCCCTGAAAAACTCTGGGTTTGGACATGCTTGTCAAGATTTATCATCCACAAACACAAAGGTACCATCCACAAACCCCAAACCGTAATTATGGCCCTAGAAGATACCAAACTATTTTACAAAAACATCTATGCCCTGACTGTTGACTTTACCTCAGCCTTTAACTCCACAAACCGTGACCGTATGCTTTGGATTATGTATGACCTTGGCTTTCCTACTGATGTCATATTGCAGAAATCTCTATGAACATGCCACCACTCAAGTAAATCTCCCTTCCGGAGTTCGCACAAACAAAATAGAAAAAGAAAGATCTACGCAGGCAGTGAAAGCCACTCCCCACATTAATTAAGGAAAAGGAGCCACTTTGGTACCGAGTACCGTTACTCCTCCACTGCGAAAAGGAAAGGAGAAATCAATGGGGATCAGGAGGGTTGCAGGCTTGTCCTGAAACCGGCTCCTGATGAGAGTTGATAACAGTACTGGAAATGGCACGTCTAGTACGGACAAGTTTAGCAGCAAAGTTCACAGAGTGCACATGGAGCTTGGAGGCAAGCTTATTTACTCTTTGAGAATCTAGACCCAGTTCCTTGAAAGGCTTCAAAGTGTGAGTGTTGTAGATGGTGCCACCCACACCCAAAAGGATGATGTGGAAAGTAATGGAGGCTCCTTGGAGGATGTTGCAGAGATCTTTGTGCTGGTCCTTTGCGGCGTTTAGCTGGTTCTGAGGTCTGGCGTCCTCACAATACTTGATCTCGACAAGGTGGATGGAGACGCAAGGATATTTGTAAGAATTAAAACGGAACGGAAAGGCAAGAAAAAGAAAAGGAAAGTCGTCTACTGAAAAATTACCCAAGAATTGACTGGACAGGACACCTAAAACGGCTAACATTCTGCAACACATATTGAGACAGATACGAATGCAGATGTCTCGGCAAACAAAGAAGGGCCAGCTGTGATTAAAAGGCACTACAAAAAGAGATTGATACGTTGCCATGTCTGCCTTGCTGTTTGTGTCCTGTCGGTTCAATCCCTAAAGCGACATCTCTTCACACTGCCCGCAATTTGTGCCTGCCAGATCTCAGTGAGATCATCAGTGAACTCTGCTGCTGCTGCTGCTGCTGCTGCAAACGAGCAGCAGCAGCATCTACACGGCACAAAGCGTGGGTTGTGGCTGTGTGAGGTTGGCCAGCATCGCACATGTCCAGAATTGGCCAAAACAATACATACATACCGTGTATATCCGGTATTTTTAGCTTAAAATTACTGAACTTACATACAGTTATATATGGCGTACACATACGGTTCTGGCTAACCCGACACATGCATGCTGCAAACCAATGTACAGTACACAACTTGAGGTTCCTGGCCAAAACACCAAATGATCACTGGATATGAGTAGGGTTGGCCAGAACCGTGTATATACACCGGATATGACCGTATATTCAGTGATTTCCCTGCCAAAAATACCGTATATCCACCGTATATGTATGTTTCTGACCAACCCTAGATATGAGACATGGTCTTGCTGGCTCTGAGTGTAAAAACATGCGAGTCCAACCGTTTACTTAATAATAATTCTGACGGGACAGGAGGATTCAAAAAAACACTCTGACATACATGTGTAATTTTTGGGCCTCCAGCCCGGAAATGACCAACCACCCTCCAGGGCCGCCTTCCTTACCCCCCACACTAACAAAAAGGGTGTCAATCTGCTCAGAATTCAAGCAGCTATCTGCCTGCACGTTTCTCATGCCAAATATTGCATATATGACGAGCTACAGGGCAAAAACTGGTTTACGCACGCTCTTGCACTGACCACCTGTTCAGTGCACAAATCCAGCCAAAACCTTTGCCAAAGCACTTTCTTACTTCAATCATAACTTATAAGGCAGTCCGTAAACTGCAAGTTTGGAATCAATTGCTGGTAATTTGCCTGAACTCGCCCCCGCGGCCTACTTGAGGGCATTCCGTGCGTTTCTATGACCAGGCACCCAGACCCCCCCCTTTAATCATATCACCCAACAAGAGTGCCAATCGACTGGGCTTGAGCTCAGGATTCCAAGAATATATATAAGATTTCGTGAAAGTGGCCCAGTAAAATTCTGGAGCCCC
>Ga0307947_1001218_pt1:0-17500 | contig 20041 bp, 19 predicted proteins | sample OrgLakmetagen232_FD_201840 | JGI IMG/M metagenome (GOLD analysis project Ga0307947, IMG submission 201840) | Saline water microbial communities from Organic Lake, Antarctica - #232 | ecosystem: Environmental > Aquatic > Non-marine Saline and Alkaline > Saline | place: Antarctica: Organic...
CTATCTCTCTCTCTCTCTCTCTCTCTCTCTCTCTCTCTCACACACACACACACACACACTAACATACATCCACAACACACACTCACTCACTCCCACCCACACACTCACACATGCACGCATGAAATACATAAGTACACAAAGAAACACAAACACACATTTAGCCGCAAACTACCAACAGGGAGCCGCTACAGCTATGCAGCAATCCCAGCTGCAGCACCACCTTGACTGGGCACGATGAAGTTGTGTACTGCGTGGCCTTTTCCCCAAGTGGTGAAATTCTCGTGTCTGGATCAGACGCCATCAAGTAGGTTTCTCGCAAAGCTGTTCAGAATTTGCAACTGTACTTGTGCACTCTTTTTTTCAGGAATCAGTGTCACGTGCACCTGAATTTGCAGCTACCTCGATGTTAGTATAAGAAGGCTTTCCCTGTCTTTTTACTCAGGCTTAGACAGGCACACAATCAAGCCTTTCTGCATACACAATGCATGCATGTCACTCTCACACCATAAATCCACAAGCAAATGGCAAATACCGCAATGAAATTCTAAGACCTGGCCACTAGCATACACTTACCACACACAACACACACACGCACACACACACACACACACACACGCACACACACACACACACACACAACACACAACTTGTAGGCTGTGGGATCTAGGCACTGGCCACTGCATCTCCACTCTTCATGGGCACAGTAGTGATGTAATCAGTCTGGCCATCAGTGGAGATACTCTCATTTCAGGGTCAGATGACTGCTCTGTCAAGTGCGTGGTATATGCTGCATCTTGCTCTCTCACAAGGACAAAGTAGGGAATCAGGTACCAGCTAATAGTACACGTTACAGATTGACGCAGCCATAAAGTAAAGGGGAAGAAATTGGCGGTACTTTCATTCTCAAGTGCACAGCACACACGCGCACACACACACACACACACATGCACAAACTCACGCACACACACACACACACGCAATACCAACTTGCAGCAAGGGTTGCTTGCGCTTGTTTTGTTGCTGGACTGGAATGGAATGGAATGCAAATCCCAGACGAGTGCAAAGAAAAGGGTGCTCTGCCTCTGCCCCTCGACCATACCTGCGCAATTGATCATTGATCCCTGGTGAATAGGGTTGGCCAGAACCGTATATACACGTATATATACACCGTATATATGGTGATTTCCAAGCCAAAAATACCGTATATACACCGTATACATATGGTTCTGGCCAACCCTACTGGTACAGCATCTTTGTGATTAACTCGGCGCCTCTCTTATTTCTCTGCAACCCAGACTGTGGGATTTAAAAAGCCACTACTGTACAGCCACGCTCACCGGCCACACTTGGTGGGTGCGCTGTGTCGCCCTCAGCCCTGATGGAACTTCTGCTGCCTCTGGGTCTAAGGATCACTCTGTAAGGTGAAAATTAAGAGTCCAAGCTTGCATGGCCCTCGCTGTTCTCTCTGTCTTTGTCCTCATATAGTCAACAAACGCACACACACACACACACACACACACACGCACACAAACGCACACACACACACACACACAAACGCACACACACTCACACAAACACACAAACAAACAACAAACGCACACACACATTATCACACACACATGAAGGCTGTGGGATATTGCAACTGCAAGCCATGTGGCAACGCTTGACGGACACACAAAAGACGTGCTAAGCGTGGCTTACAGTCCAGAGGGCACGCACTTGGCCACAGGTTCACGTGATAGTACAGTGCGGTGCGCCTTAATCCCTTATCACTAAGTATCAAGGGGGGGGGGATTTACGTGCCCGTCGGTCTCTCACGCATCTAGAAAACATTCCTAGACAATGTAGATTTGTCTCCAGCAGGGAAATGGCCATCTCTCATAATTGATTCACTGCTTGCCACAACACAGAGTGCACGTTTGAGTGAACTCATTCACATGTGACAACCTTTCATAACCTTTCCTTTTGCGTGTGTGTGTGTGTGTGTGTGTGTGTGTGTGTGTGTGTGTGTGTGTGTGTGTGTGTGTGTGTGTGTGTGTGTGTGTGTGTGTGTGTGTGTCCACGCTCAGAGTATGGGACGTGTGCACCAAAAAGTGCACAGCCACACTCGAGGGACACAAGTTGGGCGTCTCAAGCGCGATTTTCAGCTTTGATGGGAAGTACCTAGTATCTGGGGCTTTCGATAAGACTATAAGGTAGGGTGTTGGTGTGTGTCTTTGATATAAGTGGACGCAAAGTCATTGGTACAGTGCATCACGTAATCCCCCTCAAGTCCTTGTTAAGCTTCCATATCTTCCATTTACGTTCCAGGGTTTGGCACTTGTCGTCAAATGCTTGCAAACAGATTATCCAAAGCCACAGTGTATGGACTATGACACTCACCCCCGACAAACCACAGCAAGTCCACGTCGTCTCTGGGTCTCGTGACCAAACCATCCGGTAGGCTGCTGCTCCACGTTTACTCCTTTGTGTGCTCATCTGTTTGTCCTTGGTTTAGAACCGCTGCTCGGTTGTGCACATGTTCTCACGAGCACTCCAAAGCAGAGCTAGCTCACAGCTCGTACTGCTGCTACGAATCGTTTGTCTTGTGCTTAACACATCAATCACAATTTGTGCTATTCGTCACAATTTGTTTTTGCTTCTCCAGGATCTGGGATGATTGGAGGGGTATTGGAGTCTGCAAGGCAACTTTGGAAGGGCATACAAATCAAGTGAACTGCGTGGCTGTCAGCCCTGATGGCAGGATGCTGGCATCTGGGTCCGACGACAAAACCATAAAGTACGTATTTACATTGTTTTTTCCTAGCCACATACTTCATCATTAGTCTCTCGATGCTTATTATAAAGGGTTGGGCAGAACCATATATACACACCATAAATGAATGTGTGTATGATGACTTCCCTGCTTAACCATACGTGCACTGTTTGTACACGATAAATGTATGGTTCTGGCAAGTCTTTGTTCTAACCCATATAGCTCACACCCCTCCTAATGTGAAATCTATCTATGGCCAGAACAACAACAAGCTTGACTGAAGGCTGAAAGCCTTTTTTTGGAAACCTTGTACGCTCGATCTATTGCAACCTTCTTTGACTGAAACAGGCTTTGGAGACTTGCGGATTAAACTTCCAGCATTGAAGGTAGCTTCCTTCTTTTGCTTTGCTTGTGGTAGTAGGTAATATGCAGCTTTTGCTTCTTACGTGACGAGTTGAGCAGCCTCTGTCAATTGACAATCCTTGTACGGTGCAGAAACCGTGTGCTTTCGAAATTAAGATGTTGAACTATCTCCATTCTGCAACACCTTCTTTCCTCGGGATTAATTGTGTAATAAGCAATTCTCATTTTCCATGGTCGGGGAAAGTGAATGAATTTGCCTGTGCTCCTTTGTTTTATTTTCTGCACAATCCTATAAAAGGTTTCACAGCTTCCTTCTCGGGGCTGAAGACTCTTACAAGTATTTTCTAAAACTCACCGGTCTCTCAATGCTTATTACTTTTTCTTTTGTTCAAGACTTCCTCCTGCCGTTTGAGCCATAACGCATGGCCTCCTCCTTCAGTTGAGCAAGGCCGATGAGCTCTTGTTAGACCCTCAGCAGTAGCTTTTCCTTGTGGGTCAGTGTAGGACGTTGGTAAACCGAGCTCTGCTGCTGACGTTCTACCTTATTAAAACAAGGCTGTGGAGTGTATTCCTTGTTTTATCAATCGCAACAATACATCATCTTTTCCTAATCTATGCCTATGGTGTTTACACTACCTACGTTTTCCCCTTTCTTTCCTATTCCTTGTGTGCTGTATGGCTATTGAAAATAGTGTATGCCGCTTCAATTAGGTTGGTGTGGAGGGTTTTGCGGTGTCCTAAAATTGGTTCCAAAGGTTACAAGAGGGGGTGACCTATTGATAAACCCTTAAAAGCCAGGTTGTTTGGCTGATCGGCTACTGACCGGTCTTGATCAGCCACAAGTATATCCATGAGCGAGCTCAGAAATAAGGAGATTATCGTAGTGAGCAAGGCATTAGCAGCTTCATGCTTTTGCTTCTTGGGCAGAATGCCCACGCACTGAATTTGTTGCTGCTAATGATGAGGGGGGCGGCGTGAATCGGCTAAATAGTGCAAGCAGGACAGCTCTTTGAGTAATTGAAAAGGAGCAAACTCATAGAGGAAAGGTCAAGCACAAAGCAGAGGCAGAAAAAACGAGAAAAAGACTATGTAGCCAGGCAGTGAAAAGCCACTCCCCACATTAACTAAGGAAAAGGAGCCACTTTGGTACGGGTACCGTCGGTACCGTAAAACTCCTCATACAATAGAATAAGAAAAAAATCAATTGGGATCAGGAAGGTTGCAGGCTTGACCTGAAAGCGTCTCCTGATGAGAGTTTATAATAGTGCTGGAAAGGGAACGTCTGGTATGGACAAGTTTGGCAGCGTAATTGACAGAATGAGCATGAAGCTTGGAAGCAAGTTCTTAACTCTTTGAGAATCAAGACCCAGCTCTTTAAAATGCTCCAGTTTGTGATTGTTGTAGATGGTGCCACCTTCTCCCAAAAGGATGGTGTGGAGGATAACGGTGGCTCCTTAAAGGGTGGAACACAGGCATTTATGCTGCTCCTATGTGGTGCTCAGCAGGTTCTGCGGTCTAGTGTCCTCACAGTGCTTGACCTCGATGAGGTGAATGTCACATTGGTTACAAGGGGTTACAAGGATGGCCTACAGCCCGAGACTCTGGCTGATGGCAATTGGCTGGTGAAACAAAATCAACCAGTGTCGAAAATTGAAACCAAATCTGGCACAAACTTGAGGAGTCTGTATGAGTCTTGATTCAAGAATGCATTGATCTCAAAATCAGTGATACTGTGATGACAAGCCAAGAAAGGAATAAATTCAGAGCTCGAAGGAGCAAACGCACGCAGAGTCTTAAACATTCCTTCAAAAAGGTCTCTGTATCTCATGCGCAGCTCGCACACTCCAGCACACTTGCAAAAGAAAAGCACATGCTTCTCATCTTGAACTTCTCCACACTCACATTTATCACAATTGCTAGAACCACCATGCCATTTGCAAGACTTCACTTTCAAATGGTGTGCACGCAATCTGAACCTGCTGAAATTCCTCAAAACCTGTTTGTCTAAATCCTTGTAAAGGAATGTCACATTGAAGAATGCTGAGATCTTTGGGTCGATGCTGTCTGGGAAAGGTAGATCTGCTAATGGCTGGCGTTGCTGCTGAGATGCTCCTGATCTTCCTCAATTTCCCACTGCCACTCCTAAGAACCCACCCCCCTTCATTGCTAGTCTGTTGCTTTTTTTGCGGAGATGCGAACAACCAGAACAGCATTCGGACGGCTGGAGGTAAAACCTGTTTTTGTCTGAGAAGCGGGGTGGAAAGAGCCACTTCGGTATTATCCTGGTTTCAGCTGTATTGGGGATCTGAAGATTCTGCATTATAGCCAGCCGTTTGCTGCTACCTATATCAATGCAGACAAAGCAGAATCCTAAAGAGCCTGTCTTGCTGATGGCTTTGAAGATCATGCTGCATGCTAAGTTGTGTCTCTCAGTAGTCATATTTCTTATTGTGAGTGTTTGCATCCAAAAAGGATATGCAGGGCACTATCTAGTTGAGGGCAGAGGGGGCAAGTTTTTAGGCTTTTTGAGTGCTTAAACCATACCACATGCTTTTGGTTGTACAGGATTTCTGTTCTGTACTTCATAATGATGCACTTGGTTTTAACAGGGACATTGGACGTATACTTTTTCGTTAAGAAACCGACTGGCCAGGAGTTTCACATCGCCTCTCAAAACTTTAAAGCTCCAGTACAATGGATTGGCAAGGGTTATTGATGAGAAAGAGAGGGACTGCTTGCATCGCGGCTGATTGGCTGGGTTTTGTGCGTTTTCTCTTGGTTACTTCTGGGGTGTAGTCACAGGTCGGAGCAACTGTGATTCTGATCACTACTTGACAAGTTCTGTTACTAATAAAATCCTAATAATAATCGAACGCAGGAAGCCATATTCAAAAATACTGTGTAATTGTCCTATAAATATCATTGAAAATAGATGCAGAGGCCGAACTGCATCAACACCTCCACCACAAACTTCAAAGGTGCGTTTGTAAATACTTGAGCTTTGCAGCGCAAGCTCCCAGCAAAACATTTGCTAATAATACACAGCCAATTTCCGCTAACACATAAATTTTGCTGCAAGTCAACATCAATAGTAATCAGTACCCCTCTGTCTGAACAGAGTCTGGCCTCGATGACACCTCCACGCAAGGTTCCAATCTACAAAGGGCTGTTCTTAGTTACTTGAGTTTTGCAGCGTACGCCCCCAGACCCAACAGGATGCCTGCAACGACAACAATCGGCTCAAACACCTGCGTGCAATTTGATGTGAAAAGTGTGGGCCTGGATGTCTGGTTTGACTTAAATGGACTTTATTAATCAGTGCAAAATTCTAGTCCAAATCCATTCTTCTCATGTATGAAAGTGACAGAAGTGACAGAACACCAGCAACAGTTCACTCAACCGTGACCGAGCCCAACGGAAGTTGCCTTGAAAACCATACTCAGGTGTTGCACTTAGGTGCTGAAATAGCGAAGAAGGGCATTGTTTTTCCAGTGAGCGGGTGGCTTGGAGAGAGAGAGGGAGAGCGAGAGAGAGGGAGAGAATGAGAGAGAGAGGGAGAGAGAGAGAGAGAGCGAGCGAGAATGAGAGAGAGAGAGAGAGATAACTATCACAAAAGTTAAAAAGACGTGCACGCACATGCACATGCATTCAGACACGTACCCACACACATATGTATACACACACAAAGCCCACCTTGAGTGTGTCAACTGCGGTGAATGCCAGGAGGCCAATGCATAGCGTGGTTGTGGGGAAGGGGCTGATGCCGTAGATGCTGATGGTCATCTTGAACACGGAGGACAAGATCAGGCCCACTCCTGCTGCATTCATGCCTGTGTGGCGACAATAGAGAAAAAATAAATTTTCAAAAATTCAATTCAGCAATGTGTTGTTGCTGAATGTCAATTTGAACTCGACTAATAAGGGGCCCGCTGCTGCTGCGGGGCTTCCAAGGCAAAAGTGCTGCCATTTCCTTAGGAAGTTATCTTCCATGGTATAAAGTAGCTTTTCATTGCCCATGCTAGCGCAGCTGGTGCAGTAACGCAAATAAGCAACGGCACCATTGTAGCATTGCACTGGCAACAGAGCCAAATTAGTCACAAGGCAAGTCAAATGAGTGATCGTTCGAAAATTGAGTTCCGATTAGGGATGATCACAAGGGGGTGGTAAATCAAAAAAGTGCACTGCGGCACACAAACCCAAGCCCTTATTTGTAGCAGAATCAATATAAAGAACATTTGTATGAGATAAATCTGCGGGAGAGAGAGAGAGAGAGAGCAGTCCACACAAATCCAACATCACACACACCTGCACCCATTCAACCCCCCCACACACGCAGCACACACATACACACACACATACACACACACGCAACACGCACCTGATAGACGGAGCAAAACGGTTCAATGGAAACCTGTATATGTACACCCAACAGGTTAAACCACGAACAAGAAACTGACAACAAAGCCACACACACACACACACACACACACCTGGCAGGGCAAAGCGGTACACGGGGAACCTGCGTACGTGCGTCCAGTACGGCATGGCGGCAAACATAAGGGCAACTCCAGGGCCAAACAGGCCTAGCCACGCCACGGCAGCGCCAACGATGAGGGAGTAGCCAAACTTGGAGGCAAAGAGGGCGCCGAGGTAGGCACTGAAATTAAACAGGGGGCCGGGCATGGCCTGCATGTTGTGGCAGGTGTGTGTAAGTATGTGTATACGTGTGTGTGTATACATGTGTGTGTTTGTATGTATAAGTGTGTGTGTGTGTGTGTGTGTGGTGTGCGTGTGTGTTATGTGCGTGTGTTTGTGTTGCACGTGTGTACTATGCCCGCAGGGCACGGCTTGCTTTGAGCAACATGTGACAATGATTTACCCAGTGCCTAGGTAAGCTTACAAATTGAGTCATTTAAACAAAGTTTACAAATTTGAAGGTGCTGAAGTTGAACAAGGGATTGGGCATGGCCTGCATGCTGTGGCAGGTGTGTGTGTGTGTGTGTGTGTTTGTGTTTGTGTGTTGTGTGTGTTTGTGTGTGTGTGTGTGTGTGTGCGTGTGTGTGTGTGTGTGTGTGCTTGCATAGCAGGTACTACACAAGGTACGTACACAGCGATTGTGACGGCAAGAGAGGAGCCTAAAAATATTTGATACGTAAAAACGCGCTGGTTGCCACATGCCGTAGCAAACAATGGAGCAGCACATGCGCAAAGCCTGAGCACTCAACACACGCACACCCAACACACACACACACACATAAACACACACAGACGGACAGACGCACACAATAACACACTTACACACACACACACCTGCACGATACCCAGGCCTGCGTAGAACTGCTCTGCAGTCATCCATGAGTTCAAAGGGTCCTCCATGCACTCAGGCACCCTTCCCTCCACACACTCGTACTTCACAAGGTCATTCATCAGAATGGGCAGCACAACCTGTGTGTTTTTGTGTACGTGTGTGTATGTTTATGTGTGTATGTGCGCACTTCTGCACGTGTGTACATGAGCTTGAGTGCGTGTGTGCTTTGGAGATGTTGTTTTTTGCCTGCGTCTTACGCCTATCCGCTGCCGTATACTAACGCCACAGTGCGGAGAAATAAGTCAATACGTACATTGATTTTTGTATGTGTATGTGTGTATACATGTGTATTTTTACATGTGTGTATATGTGTGTGTGAGTGTGTGTATGTGTGTGAGCACATGTGCTGTGTGTTAGTTTCCTTTGGCAGCATTTCTGAACTGTCGCCGCCGTACTCAACCATCCAGTGGGACAAATTGCATAGGGAGGTAGGTACAATATGTGTATGTGCATGTGTGTGTGTGCGTATGCGATTGCGATTGTGCATGCATGCTTGCGCGTATGTGTAGTGTGTGTGTGTGTGTGTGTGTGTGTGTGTGTGCATGCATGCGCGTGTGTGTAGTTTGTGTGCGTGTGTGTGTGCGTGTGTGTGTGAGTGTGTGTGTGCTTGCTGCGCATTCATTAAAAAGCCCCTGAACTTCACTGATGTGTATACTGCTTCTGTATTTTTCCTTTGCACGTATGTGCACCTCACCTGCCCGCCGCCATACACCAACGACCCAGTGCGGTAGAACACGTTGAACAGGTCTAGCAAGGTGGCATTCTGTCTGTGGTCGTAAGACGAGGAGCTGCCCATGGCCTGAGAGGAGGGTGAGTGTAGGTATTGTGCATGATTAGGGTTGGCCAGAATCATACATTTATAGGTATATACGGTGTACATACGGTATTGTTAGCAGGGAAATCACCATGCATATGGCCATATACGGTGCAGATATACGGTTCTGGCTAACCCTAAGTATGATGTGAAAGATTGTTCGGGACGTAAGGAAAATTAGCCCAAACTAGTCCAAGAGGGGAATTGGGTGCAAACAAAGTGTGAGCAGGATGAGTGAAAATATTTGGGAGGCGTAGGCTCTGTGAAAAGTGTGAGTGAAAGCGTGGAAAATTATAGGCGGTGGTCGCAGGAACAGGATAGTATGCAAAGGAAGTGATAGGATGAGGGCGCTGTGCGATCAAGAAGGATTGCAGAGTTAAGTCTTCAGGGAAAAATCTATTTTGTTTCCAGTTTTGCAAATGACTTATCATCCTTATCATCTTCTGTTCTTTCTTCTGTTCTTTCTTCCGTCAGTTTTTTAGGTAACGATATATCGTGCTATGGTGTGCAGCGGTATAAGTGGAGTTGCTCGGGGCCTGAGATTGGGCAGTTGGGCAGCAAGGAGACCAGGTGGCCAGGGAATGACATGCTAACAAACTGAACAGGGTTTTAAAACGAATGGGGTGAATGCAACATGTTAAAGTAGAGTACATATTGAAGCAGAGTACATAAAAACGAAATCCAGGGTTGCTATAATGCCTTACGCTTAAGATTGGGTGGAATTAGCTATTGGAGAATGTGGACGAAGGGCAGTTCTATCTAGATAGAGCTAGCCAAGTTTCACCTTTGCCACACTGAATGCACACACACATACACACACGCAACAAAGAGATATGAGCACACATGCCGTAACAACAACCATCACCGCCCACAGCATTGCTACCATTGCTCCTACAGTCAAAGAATCACACCCACACACCAGCACGCATGAACACGCACAAGCAAGCAAGCACGCACAAGCATGCAGCCACACACACATACACACGCAAACAAGCAAACGCACACACACGCATGCATGCAGCCACGGTGAATACACACACTGTGACAGCAACCAGAACCACCACCTAAAGCATCGTCAGGATTGCCCTGGTGGGGATTGAGACACACACACACACACACGCACAAACACACACGTGCACACACACACACACACACATACACACACACACACACACATACACACACACACACCGTGACAGCAACCAACACCACCCACAGCACCTCCGGGATTGCTCTGGCGGGCATTGAGAAACACACACATGCACAAACGCACACACGCACCGTGACAACGACCAACACCACCACTGACAGCACCGCCAGGATTGCCCCGGTGGTCATGGAAACACCCAAAGACTTCACGCCATCATCCCTCGGGATGTCGCCTCCAATCAGGGGGGACTCGATGGAGGAAGAGCTACTTGCTTGCTGCATGTGCACACGCAACTTTCCATTCGTTTGGTACATAAGAAGAGCACCGGTTGGTGCAGATGAAGTGTTTCAAACCACCAAACCATTTCCAGGCTTCAATTGGATTGGTACACACCAAATGAGCACCGACCAATGCAGCAGGTAAGCAGCAACCATTTCAAGAGATGCTTCTGATCGGGAAGGAGGGGCTCAGGGAGGGAGCGCTGTCCTCCTGTGTGCACGTATTAATGAATGGACGCTACAAGCATTTGAGCATGGGGATCACACACAGAGCAAGTGGGCATGGTTGGATCACAGCACGTGAGGTTTTGCACCGCATAGAGTAAGTGGGAATGTTGACACACACACACACATAGAGCAAGTGAGCACGGGGATTAAAGCATGTGAGCATGTTGCCACATACATTAACACACACAGAGCAGGATAACACACACACACACACATGCGGCGCATTTAAGAAAAATGATTGCGCACGCACGCACGCACGCACACACACACACACACGACACTCCCTTCTAAGGTGCTGCCTCTGATCAGCGGGCAGCCTGCCTGCCTGTGTCAAGAATTACATGGACGTACTTCTGCTTCTACATGAGTACATGCATATACATTCCCATAATTTGCGTGTACTGTAATTAAGTTGAGCCTATAGGTGTTAAAGCGCAACATGCCAACAACATGTGTCTGTTTTGAGGAAGCAGGAGCTGTTTGCCTGCCGCATGCATATCAGTGCAATGAGTGATCAACACAAGGTTGCGTCGTATCGCACATGTTTCATCACACCTAAGGGAGGAGAATTGGCCCACTGACACTTTCATGCTGCTTACCTGCAGCCTTAATATCAGCGCAATATTTTGAGCAGTTACCATAGATGTGCTATAGGGCGCAGCCTGTCTACCATATAATATACCGTCCCTTCTGTATGTCTGTATGACATCTTCACGGTAATTACCATGATTTACTAAGCTACTCAAGCATTAATATACAAAAGCTACTAAGGCACTTACTGTGATCTTCAGTAGGTGTCCCAGTACATCATCCATGCAAAGTCCCCAAAGACCAAAACCATACCTGTGTGAAGTCCAACCTCCGATGCGTATTTCTCCCTCAAAGCTCTTTTTAGCTTCGATGTTTAAGTAGGATGCTGCTGCTCATACGACTTCCTTTCTGCTATGCTTGTCTTATTAATAAGCCTAGACGGACGTGCTGCTAACAAAAACAATCATAATTAGGGTTGGCCCAAACCATATATATACGGTGTATATACGGTATTTTTAGCAGGGAAATCACCAAATATACTGACATATACGGTGCAGTTATATACAATTCTGGCCAACCCTAATCATAATGTCCACTTACCTGTGCTGTCAGCACGGAAAACATTAGTACATGCATACACACTTTTACACACTCACTCACACACTCTCACACACACACACACACTCACGCACGTACATGCACAATCACATACGCACGTACACACCTGGGGGTTGGGTGGAGGAGGGGGTCCACCAGCACCTGTGCGCTTGTTCTCTGGCAGGGCGTAGTTGCTGATAATGGAAGCTACACCACCCCCCACGATCACAGCAGGGAAGAGCCAAGGAGGAGAGAAAAACACGGCGGAGGCCGCAGAAATGGTGGCAATCAAGGCGAGAAGCTGCGTGCGGCATGCACGTGTATGTCATTGTGTGTGTATGTGTGTGTGTATGTGTGTGTGTGCGCGCGTGTGTGTATGTGCACATCTGTGTATGCATGTGCTTGTGTGTGCTCTGGAGTACCATACGTGTGTGTCAATTTGTTTGTTTGTTAGTGTGTGTCAATTTGTTTGTTTGTTTGTTAGTGTGCGTCAATTTGTTTGTTTGTTTGTGTGTCAATTTGTTTGTTTGTTTGTGTGTCAATTTGTTTGTTTGTGTGTGTGAGCAAGTGTACATGCTTATGCAAGCATAAGTAGCCATGGTCAAGCAAAGTTAACCCTTGCACTGTACTCCAGATCAGCAAATCACACTGATGCACAAAAAGCAAATCACAGTGCCTCACATGATTTTTGTAACCCTTTATGCAATCATCACACACACAAACACACACATACACACACATCTACCCTCTCCCCATCAGCACCACACCTAAACAACTCAATTTATTGCGTATATCGTTGTCCCCACCCACCCACCCACCTGAACCCAAACATTTGCACCCACACCAACACTTACACGCACAAAGAAAAGTATTACTCACGTCTGTCGCACCCAAACACTCACACACACACCAACGCTCACAAAGGCAGGAATTACTCACGTTGGTTGCGCACATCTTAGTGAGCAGACCCTTGGCTGCACTGGCAACCATGGCCACACTGATGGCAGAAAGACCTGTGTGTGCATGTGCATGTATGTGCATGCATGTGTGTGTATCTGCGTAACTAAGCGTAGATGTGCATGTGAGTATGTAAGTGTGTGTGTGCATGTGTGTGTCTGTGTGTGCGCGTGTCTGAGCGTTTATGGAGAGGAGGGGAAGAGGGTTATGTGTCTGTGAGTGTGCGTGTATGTGTGTGGGGTGAAAAGGCACTGTGTAGAAAGTGAATGCAGATTGTAGACAGCTGCAGTTCTTTCACTTGCATTTAACTTGCCTGTCGAAGTAAGAAATAAGAAACGACTCCACAGGCAGTGACCACCTCCATCAAAGTGCAACATTATTCGATCCCCATAAAACTACACAGCAACCGACCAAAGATGCCAGCCCTCTTTATTAGGGGGTGCAGTCAACTCGCTTGCATACTTGCAGGGTTGGCCAGAACCGTGTATATACACCGTAAATGACCGTATATTTTGGTGATGTCCCTGCCGCAAATATCGTGCATACACCGTACATGTATGGTTCTGAACAATTTGTACTCAAAAGCCCCACCGCAAAAGGCCAGAAATCTTAAATCGTCAAGCAATGCACTTTTGAGTGTTGTTATTAAAACAGCAGCAATACCAGCTTTTCAGGTAGTCCTCATGGGATTTTGTTAGATTGCATGGACTGCTGCCAGACCCACTATTACGTAACACCGTACCCATGCGCACACATACTCGCACATACTAAAACACACATACGCGTGCCCCAACATACAACACCCCACCCCACCAAATTTGACTGACACTACAGAGCAGGTACCTGCAATGACAGCCCTCAAGTAATCGGGGGGGTTGGTCAGGGTATGGGCTGCCGCCACACCCACACCAGTCATCATGAAGGCACCGGGGATCTGTGTGCGTGTGCGTGTGCGTTTATGTGTGTGTGCATGTGTGTGTGTGTGACACCCACACCAGTCATCATGAAGGCACCGGGGATCTGTGTGCGTGTGCGTTTATGTGTATGTGTGTGTGCATGTGTGTGTGTGTGTGTGTGTGTGTGTGCGCGCGTGTGTGTTTAACATGTGTGCACCGCATGTAGAAATGCATGTTTTGAAGTGCAGTTTACTTATGTGCGGTGTTCATCATTATGAACAGGACCAGCAGAAACTTCACAAAACTGGATGCTTGACCACTGGCCTCGTACAAAAACTGTTTAAATAGTATCTGTTGGTCTCATTCTTTAGTCATGCCGTGAGTTGCTTGAAACAGAGCGCGTACATAGACACAGCAGTTATGAAAGGGCCATTGAATAGCACAGCTCAGCGAGGGTTGGCTTTCCAAGCAAGATGATAAAATTGCAGCAATGATCGCCGCGCAAAGCACACACTTGTTGGCACTCTGTTTAGCTAGCTAGCTGAGAAGCAGTGTGCAATTCATCTATGTCATTCCCTAACCGTTCTTTCAAGCGCCCCTGGATTAGAGTTCCAGATCATGGGCAGTTCTGCAGCCCATTGCACTGACTGCAACAACCATGCCAGTCATACATGTCATTTCTTCTCCCGTTCTTTCAAGCGCACCTGGAAAAGTGCTCCAGACAGAAGTCCCCCAGACACACCCTGGCGTACGGTACCCATTGCGAATGACACCTGCATTCATTGATAAAAATAAACTAAAACTCAATAAACACAGCTGCATTGACTAGTAAAAGCAGACAAAACAATAAACGCACCTGCATTGATAAAAGCAGCTAAAAGAATTAAACACAGGAAAATCACTCGAACTATCTTTGAGGTGCAAAGCCTAGGTTGTTGAAGCTCAGAATGAGCGGTTTTGAGGTGTACAATTTAAATGACAATGCTCAGAGAATTCAGCAAACCTGCAACCCTCGCAAAGAACACCTGCATGTTTAAAATTCACAATTAAGGTCCCCTGAGCAGCGAATTTGTACGTGTCTGTGGTATGAACTAAAATATGCCATGAGTGGCGCAGAGATCCTTGCTCTGAGCAGTCCAATTTGATCGCTTTAGATTACATTACTGTAAGGCAGGAGATGCTGCTGGTAAGTAGCAGCACCTTGTCTGTTCAGGATTGGTTCTGTGTGACCTATAGCTTAGCAAAGAATACAGCCCCTCAATTGACCTGCGTAAATTGACCTGCATTTCAGAGGGGCCTGGTAACCAATCTGCCGAGGCAAACAGCACTGAAAAAACCCTCCCTTGCACCAAACACAACTTCGCGGCACCATACGCACACCCAAGCTGACTGACCTGCCTACTGTTTGGGCCTGGTCCACTATCTTCTGCATTGAATGCAATTCACTGCACAACATGCGCATCCATGCTAACTGACCTGTGTGCTGATGCTAACTGTGTGCTGATGCTACCTGAGGCTAACTGATGCTACCTGTGTACTGATCCAACCTGTGTACTGATGCAACCTGTGTGCTAATGCAATCTGTGTGCTGATGCTACCTGTGTGCTGATGCTAAATGTGTACTGACGCTTACTGTGTGCTGATGCTAACTGTGTACTGATGCTAACTGTGTACTGTGTACTGAGGCTAACTGTGTACTGAGGCTACCTGTGTGCTGATGCTAACTGTGTACTGAGGCTACCTGTATACTGAGGCTACCTGTGTACTGATGCTACATGTGTGCTGATGCTAACTGTGTACTGATGCTACCAGTATACTGATACTACCTGTGTACTGATGCCACCTGTATACTGATGCTACCTGTGCGCTGATGCTACCATTGTGCTGATGCTGAGACTAACTGACCTGTGTACTGGTGGGGCCTGGTAAGCATTGTGCCAAGGCAAACAGCTCCATGAACACGCCGGGGGTCACCCACCGCAGCTTCTCCACCAGGCGCTGCACACGATCAAAATGTGTATTTGCTGCGCTTGCTGCGACGTGTCACAATTTTGAGGAGTACTGCGGCGTTTCAGCTGTCGTTTCAGCCGTCACCTCAACACGCCGCACACGATCAGTGTACGTCTCTTGCCTCAGGTGCAGTACGTAAGGTGCAACACATCTTTCATTGGTTCTCTGCCACCTTAACACTGGATTCGTGTGACGTCTGTACTTCTTTTGACGCAAGTGAGCTAGCATTTGATGCGTGTGTAAAAAAGGGCACTCTGTGCTCTGCCACCTCAACGTTGGACACAACCGTGTTATGAGTTGCTCAGCTCTGTTTGTGGCTGCGTTTGTACCATAGGGCTGTGTGAAAGCAATACGAGGGGTGCTATGTAGGAGGTACAACTTGGTCTGATTGATTAGGTAGGACGACAAGATCAGCCAAAGTGCAAAAGACAAGAGGCATCACTCATATTTTTTTATGCTTGGCTAGAACCATGCATACACGGTTTACGTATGTCAATGTTACTTTGTAGGCTGATGGGAGGTTTCATATATTCGGTGCCATAAGATGCACACAAGGTTTGAACCAACTCTACAGTTCTTAGATTTCCTATAGACATAGGAAAGCAATGCTCAAGATGGTTGCAATTGACAAATGAACCAGCCCTAAATGATTGCTTGGATTTCGGCATGTCCCTATGACCACAGGCGTTCAATTCTCAAAATGGCCACTTATGCCTTGATGTAACAAACAAGCAAATCCTGGATGCCGTCCATGGTTCCTTTGCACAAATCCTTATGGTAGCAGCGTGCATTTATGTGAAGAGATACAGAATCACGTCACGCTTCCTTTCCTCACGCACATACCTTCTGGAACAGGCCAATGTGGGCAGCAGGACCCCCTGATCAGGAACGGGGGGAATGTTGAGTTGACATGTGTCAAAAATGATTGCAATTGCAGCTGTTGAAAGGGAGCAAGTAAGGGTGCAAAGGTGAGGCAAGTGCCACACGCGAGGGTGCATGAATTCAATTCGCTTGGGAAGTGCTCACCAAAGCCAATCCATCCCAGCAAAGTGAACTGCTTTGTGATGTCATCATAGCCGACAGCTAGGTCCGAAGGGTGCACTTGCTCCTCTTCCTCAGCATGTGCGTGCACATCCACGGCCTGTAGGAGGGTGTATGTGTGTGTGTGTGTGTGTGTGTGTGTGTGTGTGTGCTTGTGTACTTATGCGTGTGTGTTCGTGTGTGCGTTTATTTTGCGTGCGTGTACGTGTGTGTTTATTTTGCATGCATGTGTGTGTGTGTGTGTGCGCGCTTGTACGCGTGTGTGCTAATGTACTTGTGCGTGTGTGTGTGCACATTTGCATGTGTGTGCTAATGTACTTGTGTGTAATTGCGCATCTATGTACCCTTGTACGTGCGCGCGCGTGAGTGCGTGTGCGTGCGTGCGTGCGCGTGCGTGTGCGTGTGTGCGTGCGAGTGTGTGTGAGCGCGTGCATGCGTGCGTGTGTGCGTGCGCTTGTGTACGTGCATGTGTGCGTGTGTGCGTGTGCGCGTGCGGGTGCGCGTGCGTGTGC
>Ga0307947_1001219_pt1 | contig 20031 bp, 22 predicted proteins | sample OrgLakmetagen232_FD_201840 | JGI IMG/M metagenome (GOLD analysis project Ga0307947, IMG submission 201840) | Saline water microbial communities from Organic Lake, Antarctica - #232 | ecosystem: Environmental > Aquatic > Non-marine Saline and Alkaline > Saline | place: Antarctica: Organic Lake...
GCGTGCGTGCGTGCGTGCGTGCGTGTGTGTGTGTGTGTGTGTGTGTGTGTGTGTGTGTGTGTGTGTGTGTGTGTGTGTGTGTGTGTGTGTGTGCGTGTGTGTGTGTTGTGCGTGTGTATTTGTGTGTGCATGTGTGTGTTGTATGTATGTGTGAGTTATGTGAATGTGTGTGTGTTTCTTTTCCGCACCATCATTTGACATTTGGAGCTACATTATTAAAATCAATACCGAATTCATTATTAAAATTAATAATGAGCTCGGCCCACAACGACGAACTGATGAAAATTGACCTGATCGAGAAGAAGGTGCTGCAGAAACATAATGGGAAGCCCAATCTCCCAATTTACATCGCGGTGAGAGATAGATGATGGAAGAGTTTCAACCAACTTGCACTGCTTTCATCCATTGTGCTGAGCCCAATGTGCACATGTCACAGGCAGCACTAGTGCTGAATTGTTGCACCTGTGTCCCTGCATTTTTCCACATCGGATCCCAGTATCAGCATGTGCCATAACTGACCCCAAACGCAGGTGAGGGGGTACGTCTTTGATGTCAGCCGAGACAGAGAGGTGTTTGGCAGAGGTGTGTGTGTGTGTGTATGTGCATGTGTGTGTACGTGTGTGTGTGTGTGTGTGTGTGTGTGTGCGCGTGTGTGTGCGCGTGTGTGTTCGTGTGTGTGTGTGTGTGTGTGTGTGTGTGTGTGTGTGTGTGTGTTTGTGTGTGTGTGTGTTGTGTGTGTGCGCGTGTGTGTACGTGTGTGTGTGCGTGTACGTGTGTGTATGTGTGTGTTTCTGGGTATAATTGGGGAATTGCCTAGTTTATGTCTGCTGAGACTAAGAGGTGTTCAGGAGATGTGTGTAATTATGATGATCTCGCGTTGCTTGTGCCTGCACCATGCCTTATTCTGTACCTACACCTTAGCACATCTACCCTTACTTACATCGGCCCTTTGGTGATCGAGCCGTGTATCAAGAATTAAGAGGGTGTTGCATGTGGATTGGTAAGAGCTTACATGCTCATTAAGTTATGGCTGGCCCCTGCACACACCAAGGAGTGTATTTACGTATTTGCACTTTGGTGCCCTTTGGGGTGAGTGGTACGTACATCCACTTACCTCCAAACGGGACACACAATTTACTGTACGTGTAAAATGCCGTCAAGGCACTCGGCAGGTGTCTCAGTGCTGCAGGATCAAGCCAATACAGGCCCCATTGTTGCTGGTGCCCGATCACAACGTCAAGCCAACCACCAGCACAGAGCACATGTTCAAAGTAGCATCAGTGATCCAATATGGCTTGTTCAGGTGGACCGCTGAATGAGTGTGCTGGGCATGAAGTGTCAAGGGCCATTGCTTTAGGGCCACCCCCTTGTGATACAGACACGTCCCCTTCTGCGTCCAATGTCAGGTGGTGCTTTTTTCTTTTTGATTTGCAACGACATTGAAGGGCTGCATTGATGCATCAAAACAATTAAACGCTACACCTGAGCCACAGCCAAGGTGCTGCACATCTGTGTCATGCACAAAAGCTTTCCGACCTTGAGTAATGCCAATTGATCTTGCTCTTGTGATCCTGCACACCCTCGCCATCCCTCCCCCCCAACTCACACCCACCCACACAACCCATAACTAACACTCACAGCAATACAGCGGCTGCGGCCACGCAGCAAGGCAACGCCACAGAGGATTTAGCAGGAGGGGACGAGGAAGACAAGGCAGCAGGAGGGGTGAGAGAAGGGTTGCGCTCACGAGCCAAGAAAGACACCATATCAGAGCCTACTGCTGCAGCACAGCAGCAGTCGCAACAGCAGCACAGCGACGGCAACGAGCCCCCACCGCTGCGCATCACGCTGCGGCAGGTAGGTGCGGTGCAAACAGTGGATAACAGCAAGGAAGGACGTGTGTGTACGAGTGTGTGTGTACATGTTTGTGCGTGTATGTGTATGTGTGTGCGTGTATTGTGTGTGTGTGTTTGTGTGTGTGTGTGTTTGTGTGTGTGTGTGTGTGTGTGCGCATGCGTACATGTGTCACAGAGGAATGGATTAAGCTGAATGGAATTAGCCAGTCTCTCTTAGGCTGCTGACTCAAAAGGCTCAAGGCAAGGGTCTGGTGCAACCTTGAACAGATAATCAGCATGAATGTAGGGATTTAGGCAAGAAACCACATATGATTGCTGCAATTGACAACAAATGCAATTGCCAACAAGCTGAATTTGTTGTCAAGCTGCTAACTCAGGAATGAGTGCAGAGTGAACAGAGCAACGCGGCTGTGTGATTCCACACGTTTTGAAATGGCATTGCCTTTTTGCGTGTGCAGACTGAGATTGGCAAAAGCAAGCTCCATGACTGCAGTAACGAGCAGCTCATCAAAGTGGAAGAGGTCCTGAAGATGTGCCGTGCCAAGTACACCCAGATTGGCAAGGTGAGGTGTGTGTGGTGTAGCTTATGAATACAGGGTAGTGCTGAGCCGACACAGGTGCCTCTCTAAGGTAGTTAAAAGAAACGAGGGTGCCAGACGATACAGCCGGAAAGGAGTTGGGCAGTGCCTGGTGATGTTGTAGCTAATAATGGAATGGAAAGTGTTGGATGATAAAGGCACAGCGTAATAAATCGTGGCATCCTGCCTGATAGGTCGTGCCAGTTGCGGCCTAACGGATCGTGCTAGGCGCACCAGATTGGTGACTTGGGAGATTTGCAATTCGTAGGGTTGGCCAGAACCATGTATAATATATATACGGTGTAATTGGACGGTATTTTTGGCAGGGAAATCACCAAATATACGGCCAAATACGGTGTATATATATGGTTCTGGCCAACCCTAGCACTTTGGCTTTTGCCCAGTGTTTGTGAAGCACTCAGAGAGAGGCAATCTGCGATTTGGCTTTTTGCCTAGTGCTGGTTAGGCACTGAGACAAGAGACTGTGGCAAGCTGCGCAAGAGCAGTGGAGACGCTGCTGCTCCTCACACAGGCCCCTGAGAGGGGGACAAGCTGCTGCTGCTCCTCACACAGGCCCCTGAGAGGGGGACAAGCTGCTGCTGCTCCTCACGCAGGCCCCTGAGCGGCCCCTGAGGGCTGCTGCTCCTTATGCAGGCCCCTGAGCGGCCCCTGAGGGCTGCTGCTCCTTACGCAGGCCCCTGAGCCCCGGAGACGCTGCTGCTCCTCACGCAGGCCCCTGAGAAGGGGACAAGCCGCCGAGCCAGTTGTTCTCTCAAGAGGTAGCTTGCCACTTGAAACAGGGAAAGCCAAGGCTTGAGCCACGAGCGTACCTGGCTCATTATGCTTATTTGTCCTATAACCAGATTACGGACACCCACAGATGAAAGTCAGCGTTGTTTGATACACTTCATAAGCTCAATTTCCCAGAGGGGGTCAACTGGGGAAATGTCCAAATAGTTACTTTTGTTGCACTTAGAAGCCGGCCATCCACTGCCCCTCAATCCAATTGAAACCATTTTTGCTTTAAATTGAAGCTGGCATTATGAGTTACACGAGGATGTGCTTGGATTCATGCGGGTCACTCTGTGTGCAAATTGGCAGGGCTTCAAGCTCACAATGACTACCAAAACCCTAATAAGGTGGTTTAGCATGAGAAAACAGCATGTGTTGGCATACATCCCCAACTACTTGGTCGTTTCACTCCATTCTTTTTGCAATGAGGACTTCTGAGACGTCCCATACGGTATAATACGGTATTAATACGCAATACGCGTATAATACGAACACGTATTTATGCTATTTTGGGGGGTACCCTGGGCTTGCACCAACCACCCTCCAACCACCACGAACTGTCCACTAGAACATTATAACGCCTCCTGGTAAAGACCCTGAGTGGCATCGTGTTGCTGTTATGGGACAGAAGGGGCAGGTTTACGAGATGCCAGATGCCAGATGCCAGGTTTCCAAGATTTCAGCAGCGGTGCCCCCCGCATCCGCGAGCACTTCATGAGGCAGAATCCCAGCGTAGGTGTAGCAGCATGCAAAGCTGACCCGGCAGGAATCCTCAGGGCGTAGTCGCAGCGCTCGCTAGCAATGGGAGAAATTGCCGACGCTAGCGCGGGAGGAGCATGCAGGAAAGAGAGGCACCTGCACAGAGCTACAGCAAGCACGTCAGCAGCAGCATCTACACAGTCATTGGACACCTGCAGCAAGAGGGCAGTGACCAAGGCTTGTGTGAATGCAGCTGTTGCACAATTCATCTACACTACAGGCACCACCTTCTGGGTTGTGGTAGCATTAAGCAAGTGATCATGCTACGTTCTGAGGGGCTGGGAGTTCCTCTGGGGGGCTCTAGAGGGCTTGGAAGTGGCTCTGGGGGGCTCTAGAGGGCCTGGGAGTGCTTCTGGGGGGCTCTGGGGGGCTTGTGGCTGCAAAATTCGTTAAGTGCCCAAAATCGTATTATAAGGAGCAATTTGAAAAATACGGTTAAATACGTGATAAATACGATACGACATATATTACGCCTACGCCGTATGACCCATCCCTGCTAAAAACTTAAAATAATCTGTGCTATTATTCATAAAATCGGCAAGAGTGCTATTACTGAAATTCTGTGCTATTACTTAAAAAATCGGCAAGAGTGCTATTACGTAAAACTAAAAACTATCTGTGCTATTCCTAAAAAACCGGCGAGAGTGCTATTACTAAAAACAATCTGTGCTATTACTTAAAAAACCGGCAAGAGTGCTATTACTTAAAAACCGTCCTGCAAATGCCGTGCTGCACTGCCTCCTGCTGTGCAGCTGCCAGAAGAGTTCCACATTGACCCCCTGCCCGTCGTCGGCGACAAGTACTTAAATCTGTGCATGATTCTCCTGGCATCATGGTTTGGTGCCCTGCTTATTGCAGGTGCGTTTGAGGTAGGCTACAAGTTACGTAACCATTATAGTACCTCAAGGATCAACCATTATAGTACCCCAAGGATCAACCATTATAGTACCTCAAGGATCAAGGACTGATGGGTTTAAATTTAAGAGCTCCGTATTAATATGGTGCGTCAGCATAGTACCTGTTTGCAACTAGCGGATTTGGCGTGCAGAAAAGGCTCCAATCAGTGCTCACACTAGCCGGTGCCTCACAAAATTACAAAGGAAGGAGCCTGTAATTTTCATAACTTTTTGGCGTCATGTGTCGATTGAAATATATATTTAAAGACTCGGGATCCTGACGTCAAGAGCTATCGATTGGTATATAAATGAGTCAATTCTGAGGGGGTTGGGGGGGGTTCTCCGGGAATTTTGAGGGGTTGCTCCAGAAATTTGCTGGACCACTTTCACGAAATTAATATATTTTTGGATTCCTCAGCTCAAGCCCATTCAATTGGTACCCTTGTTGGGTGATTTGATTAAAGGGGTGGGTCTGGGTGCCTGGTCATAGAAATGCATGGAATGCCCCCAAGTAGGCCGCGGGGGTGTGTTCAGGCGAATTACCAGGAATTAATACCAAATATGCAGTTCACGTATTGCATTATGCACAAGTTGCAATGAAATAAAAAATTGCTTTGGCAAAGTTTTGGCTGGATTTGTGCACTAAACAGGTAGTCAATGCAAGAGCGTGCGCAAACCAGTTTTTGCCCTATAACTCTTCAGATTTAAATTAATATTTGGCATAAGAACCGTGCAGGCAGATAGCTGCTTGAATTCTGAGCAGATTGACACCCTTTTTATTAGTGTGGGGGGTCAGGAAGGGGGGTTGGTGACGGTGTCATTTTGGGCCTGAGGCCCAAAATTTACACATGACTGTCAGGAATTTTTCTTTAACAGGCTCCTGGAAGGGCAGTGATTTTAAAGAGGTTTTATTGATCAGATGGTAACCAGCCAATTCAAATGTTGGCCAGCACCATACGCTTACGGATTACGTGCGGAAGCAATAGCTGGGAAACCTCCAAACATTTGGTCTTGCACAGTGCTCATCAACGGTGCTGGCCAACCCTTGTCCATTTACCTGTGAGAAAGGGGTAGCCACTTTGACCAGTATTCAGCTCCCTCCAAACAGGTTTTCAAACCTTGGTGGTAGTCCAGTGTATTCTCAGCAATGCATGTTTTGTATTCTGGTGGTAGTCCAGTGTATTCTCAGCAATGCATGTTGTATTCTGGAATGGACAGGCCAGGGTTCAGGAGCGCTGGGGCAAAATAGCTCGCTTTAATACTGGGTAAGCGCGCCTCCCAGCACCTGCGTCAAGGTGCCACCAATAAAAAGGCATGGTCAAGCCATACTTCTCGTACCTCTGGCCCTTATGATTTGGTCTCAAAACGTGTCTTTATTCGCCAAAAATTATTAACTCCAGAATACCTGGATGATTATTTTGTCACAGAAAACTTACGCCACCCTCTGAATCCACACGCTTAACAATCCTCCTCACACTTTATATACACACCGCGCATTGATCAAGGAGAAGGGAGCCATTTAGGAACCGGATAATATGTACAACTCTTCCGTAACAAAAAAGTATTGGAAAGTGACAGGGTCCAGGAGGGTAGCAGGCTTGATCTGAAAGTTGGCTCTTGGGTGAGGGTCAATACAAGAATGGATAAGGCACGTGCCTGTTCATGAAAAAAAATCAGCAGTGTGGTTGGCAGAGTGCACATGGAGTGTGGTGGCCAGTTTCCTAACGTATTAAGATCTCATACCCAATCTTTTTAAAGGCTCAAGATTATTAATGTGAATGATGCCACCCACATCCATGAGGGTGGTGTACACAGTGACGGAGGCCCCTTGTGTGTGTTTCACCACCAGCAACAATTCCTTTCCTTTTTTTGTGCTATCTTTCACTGAAGAACACCTTTTCTTATTAATGCAGTCCGCTCCCCCCCTCTTTCTTTCTCTTTCTCTTGCTACAGGCATCTTCGTCGCGTTTGCAGCCCACCAGGGATGGGGCAAGGAGTGGTTCGGCGGCAATTATAAAGGTCTCACTCCTGGGGGCATATTGTCGAGAGAGAAGCTACATAGGATTTTGGAGCATGAGCAGCTTCTACCAGATGAAGACTACGATTGAAACGGAGGGGTTGTTGCAGGCGCTGGCACGCAACCAGAGTTATCCCATGCAAACTTTCTGCTGCTCCCAAACTGGACTGAAAGCAGCACCAATGCTTTTCACAAAACCTGCACTATCCATGGAAATGTCCCACACAAAAAAGTGCGCTACACTTTGCATGCCAATCCTCTACCAGCAAAGCAAAACACCAATTCTGCCAGAAGCAACTCAGAGCATGTGTGTCCTAGTAGTCTGACCATCTTTTGGCCAGCAAAAGTTAAACCCCCAGCCTGCCCGGAAAAGAATGCAGACAGTATAAGCATTGATGTCATGGTTACTTAGTCAGATTAAGAAGGCATTCAGCCTGGGATGGCTGCTCAACCGAGGTAAAACCTGAAAACTAAATAAATAAAAGCCATAACTGTGATAAAATTTTAAAAGCAGGCTCCTCTGTAGGATATTCTGTAGTACACTACGTAAGCTAACACGGAAAAGGAAAAGCGTTGCTGCCATGGATTAGGATGTTAGGATGTTTTGTGTTCTGTAACACCCAATGGATGCAGAGACACACAACATCCCACCTGGAGAATAGAACTAGGAGAATGGGGATCAAGCGGTTCGGAGGCAGAAGCCTGCATACCACACCAAGAGTATTGCTCAGATACTATTGCTGGGGGTTGTGTTCAATGTCTCGTCTCATTTGTATGATGTTTGTTGCGGATCTGATTGCTCGTGGGCTTGATTTGTTTAGAGTGCTGTGGCATGTAGACCAGTCACTCCGAGGCTGTGGAATGGGTGTTCCTTGTGTGGCTTGTCACGCCCAATCAGTGGCAGCGACAAATCGTGCGACAGAGCAGTTATAACTCTATTAGTTGGTTGACAGTTGAGAGTGTTTGTGTGTCTTGTTCAATAAGCTGGATGTGCCAATCTTATTGATAACCTGCACCTTCTGGATTGGACGGTTTCGGCAATCAATTGACAACATGTGAGCATTCTAAGAGGTACCACCATTAGCGGGGATCTTGAAGAGACCCTCTACCTCTACCGTACGTGTAAGATCTCTGATACTAGTCTTGTTCGCCTAATAACCATATTACTTGTAACACAATGAGACCGGAAATGTCTGAGTAAACGGTCCCAGCTTCGGGAAGGGACAGTGGTGTGGCAGCCAACCAAAGATGAGAAGTAGTAACACTAGCAGAGATAGACACGCGCAGATGAGTAGTAGTAGCACTAGCAGGACTAGCAGAGATAGACACACGCACACGAGTATGAGCAGAGAGCGCACAGGTGTTGACGCACAGAACTGTTATTAGAAGCATTACGGACCAAGCGATGCAAAGAACTTGCTCCTCTACTGGGTGGTTTTCCGTTTGGAGGCCTTCCTTGGTCCAAAGGCACCCCAAATACCAGTTGTTGTGCTGAGTCTTGTACTTTGCAGCGACGATGATTTGATCTGACTGGCTGCTGTAAATGGTGCCTATTGCTCCTAGCGGGATGATGTGAAGATTTTTGCCATGTTCGAGTATGCGAGGCATTAGCAGCTTCTGTTGTTCTCGTGCCTTTTTCTGCTTGTTGGGTACGGGAAGTGTCTACACAGTACTTATTTCCAATAACAGGTATATCTTGCCTCTTAGTTTCATCATAGCCTAGCCAGGGTACGGATTGGCAGGGCGAAGTATACCTTTTTACGTAGAAATCAACGCAACTGGACACTGTCAAAAAAGCTCGCGCTATCAACTGGAACTGTACTAAATCATTGTGTGCCACCATACCTAGAGTGTCTTGAGTTTACACTGGCTGGGCGAAACACCACACACGATTTAACTCTTTTCTAACTTTCCTGCTCCCAGCAAAATGCAATTCCCTGTCAGATCCCCCCTTATGCTGTGTACCGGTAGTAACGAGGCCTTGCTGGCTAATACTATTTCTGTCGGTGCTATTGGATATTAGAGGTTTTCAACATAAATCAGATGCTTACAAATTCATAAGTGCAGCATTGATTTAATGCGGTCGATTGGTCCTGGCAGATGCATGATTGCTTCTACTGGTTTATTATCCTGGTTCCTGGTTTTAGTCCAGTGCTGCGATGTCACAAACAGCGTTGTGCCTTTTTTCCCTTTCCAGATTATTTTTATAGATGCTACAACTCACTCTGGTGTTGCCATAACAAATATCACAATTATTACATGTTTTACATAGCCTACGCAGCCTGGCAGTCGCACGTTTTTACTGATAGCTTAACCTGTAAACACACCCTGAAATATATCAACAGCCTTTTTCTCGTTCTCCTTGATGCTTTCTCTTCGCGCTTCTCCAAATCAAACGTTCTCTTTCTCTATACACTTTTCTCTTCTACAAATGCCCACCAGAGGAATATATAGCGATGTAACCTTACCTTACCTTTTCTCTTCTACATACCCCAGATTCATGTTTCCTCTAGCTTCTGTTCCTTTCGTTTAGCCAGGTGTCGTTTCAGGCCTTTTCTAAACTTCCGCTGAGATGCCCTTTGATGCATATATTGTGTGTAACCTTACCTTAACCTGCTACCTCTGACTCTCTCATTTTGGTGTACCTTTGGGGAATACTTCTGGATGGTGGGATGACAGAAAAAGAAATCAAAAGCCTGTGTTGCCTCTCTACCTTCGCTTGGACATTCCCAGCAACCTCAGCCGAGCACTTCCTTGCCTTCGCCTTTCTGGCCACAACTTTCTAGTCCAAAGAATGCGTCATGACAGGAATAGAAGGCCTTATGAGCTCAGGATCTGTGACAGATGTGACTGGCACACTATTCAGGATGAGGAACACATTTTGTTGGACTGTCCGCATGAACATCTTGTCAGACTTCGCACACAGCAACAGCTTATCTTCCCACCTCAGTTTGAGGATGACCCAGCTCGTTTGAGGACCTTAATGAATCAACCTGATATTTTTGGAGTTGCCTCTTTTGTAGCTAAGTGCCTAGCCCTGTTCCCTTGAATTTTCTAGCGTTTTTTTTGTTTGATTACAGGCTTTTTTTCCAAGCTTCCGCTCAGATGCCCACCAGAGGCATATATAGCGATGTGTCCTTCCCTTAACCTGCTAACTCTGTAACTCTATAAGTGCAGCTATCAATCTTTTTGATTGATTTTTATTGTTGGGACCTAGAGGTTGAGCAGCCATCACGCCAGGCTTGGAGGCCTTTGTGGTCCAAACTAAACCAAACTTGCTGGCTGGCAGTCAATATCAGTCACAGGCCTCAGGACATTCATGTACACTGTCCAGGACCTGCTGTGGGACACGTGGCTCACTTTTTAAGTTAAATCTTTGCACAGTCAAAATAACGAGGGAAATTTATCCACTTTTGAAGAATGCGCTGCACACGTTAAATCTAGGCATTCTCCAACATTCATTTAACCTCAATGCCATTTCAGGGCACGCAGAAAGCACAACAACAAACCCACACAGATTCACAGAAAAAAGGAGGCCAGGGGTGTCTGGCTAATGTAGTTTTAGCCTATAGCCTATGCTGCAGGGGAAAGTCAGCAGTCACACAATTATTAGCTCCTATTTCCCCTCACCACGGCACGCAGCGCACCACTTAAGCGGATACTGCCAGAGAAATTGCACTGACAAGATTACTTTGCACTGACATCAAAACCGCATGTGGGAGTGGCTGTTGGCCAGGCCATTCAGTCAGCGTCAGCCCAGGAAGCAAACCAAACAGGGCACAGTTTTCAAAGATCGGTCGATGTATGGAGGAGTCAGGCCTGGGTGGGGGGAGATGAGGCCTCAACTATCCAAGTTGGAGGATGCTCCTTACTCGGCAGGCTTAGAGTCCTGCAAATGCACAATGTAGGGGACAAGCAATTCGTAATAATTATCATTGCTACATCTTCATTGGTGGAGACCCAAGAGGGTCAGCTGTGCCAAATTTAAGACAGAATATGCATACAGGTTAGGCTTCCTCACAGATACACTGCGCAGTTAGATTAGGCAGGGCAAACGGGTCATGAAAAAGACGAGCGCGCAAAAGCACGTCTAGTTGCCATACTGAATGAGTTATCCTGCGTTCTGCTCAATGCCAGATCAAGCCGTGCAGCAAGCTTGCTAAGTAGGCAGGCAAGGCAAGTGCCATTGAGCCTATTTAGCAAAGTTATGCAAGTATACACGTAATTAAAATCCTTTTCTTTTGGGTGCAGTGTGAACGTTTTACCCTATTTAATGATTGGACGAGCATTTACTTTTGACAAACTTCCTGCCTCCAACCCGCAAAACTTGCTTGGATGGAGCATGTTTACAGCACATCAGACCAGACAGAGTGTGGAAGGCCAGCTGGCATTACATTGCCCCTGGCTTCAACAGGCGCTGGCTGAAATCCCTCAATAAGGACCCTCATTTACAAACTGTCAGACTGCAGCATCGCACATGACTCATTGTCATCTAGCAAACTGGACCATTTGTTGGGCAATACAAGAGCCATGTGTGAGGTGGCATGGCTTATGTTTTTGCCCCCTGGCATTCCATGCAGACACTAGTATGTGAAAATGACGCAGCGCTGCCAACTGCTGCCTGGTTGCGACGGACGGCTCGGTAACCCGCACCTGGTAGGGCTGGTTCAGTTCTGCTGTAATGAGCAGTTTGAGCCAATGATCGCTGAGCAGGCAGCAGAGTCAACAGCATTTCGTGTTCGCATGGCAGGTTTGGTCTTCGTAACATACCGTACCCACCCACCTGCATCTCAGATGTCCACAGCGTCAGGTTGTCCCTCAGGAGCTGCATGATTAAAGCACTGTCCTTGTAACTGTCCTCGCCCAGGGTATCTAGGTCAGAGATGGCCTCATCAAAAGCCTGCAAGTAACACGTCACACCGTGCGGTGACTCTGTAATCAGTGACTCTATGGCTCTTTAGTCATGCACCAAGGAGGGAGTGGAGACGTCTGTGCCGCTTCTAAAACTGTGAATTAGACACAGGTGCTCGTCTTGAGAAACACAAATTAAAACACACACGCACACACACACACACACACACACACACACACACACACACACACACACACACACACACACGCATGCACACGGTAACCAGGCGCATCCACCCATGCACCCGACCTGCACAAGCCCTCACCTGCTTGGCCAGTGAGCAAGCTTGCTCTGGCTGGTTGAGGACCTCGTAGTAGAACACAGAGAAGTTGAGGGCCAGACCCAGGCGGATTGGGTTAGTAGAGGGGAGCTCAGACACGGCCTTGTCCTGCGCGGCCTTGTAGGCCTCCAGGGTCTTGTCCGCGGCGCCCTTGCGGTCCTCCTCCATCTGCGGTGATCGTTGTGTTGTGTTGTGGGTGTAAGTAATGGCGACCTCTCGAAGGGGAAGGGGCGTGTAAGACGGGATGGCTCACCTTGAACTCAGCCAGGTAACGGTGGTAGTCTGCCTTCATCTTGAGGTAGAACACGGATGCCTCTACGGAGGAGGCGGAGGGCACCAGGTGCTGATCAAGCAGGCTCAGAATCTCCCCGCACACATCGTCCAGTTCCTTCTCGACCACGGCGCGGTACTGTTGGATGAGTTTGACGCGCTTCTCGTTGCCCTTCGCCATCTCGCTCTGCGTGAGTGTAAATTTGGGGAGGGAGGATGGAAACGGAGGGCGTTGAATCGAGTTTCTGATGAGGGTTTACAGAGAGGACGCAGCACTGCTGGCCTTGCTCGCGGCCTCTAATATGCAGCTACAAACGCGGATACCTGCTCCACGCTCTGGAGGATCCTCCAGGAAGCGCGGCGGGCGCCAACAAGGTTCTTGTAGGCCACGGACAGGAGGTTGCGCTCCTCCACGGACAGCTCCTGCTCCTGGGCGCCCTGAGCGATCTTCTTCATCTCAGACACCCTGCATGTGAACGCGTTCCGGCATTTGCCATCAGTCATCACCATTAAGGCGAAGCAGAGCGCTGGAGAGAAGCTGGACCAAGCTGTTCCTCCCCATTCCTCCCCACTACAGGACTGTTTGTTCTACTGCCGCTGCTGCTGCTGCTGCCGCTGCTGCTGCTGCTGCTGCTGCTGCACAACAGATAGCAATGGCGGTGTGGTGAGGGGGCGCTCCAGCAGATGGGAGAAAGAAATAGAGAGCACCAATCCCCATGTCATTTTTCTTCCCTCCCAGCGGCGAGCTCGATGGCGCCAAGGACCACAAACAAGTGTGCTGTGCTGCTGCGTCTTGGCAATGGACTGCTGACCGAGAAGGCGGGGTCTTTCGAAGTCGACTAGCGGCCCCTCCCTCCCCCCTAGCAACGCAACACTGGACACACGTACACACATTTTGTTAGCAAGCTACTCACATGTCAGGGTAGCGCTCAGCCTGTTCGCTGAGTTTGGCACTGTACAGCGCAAGCTCCCTCTCGGTGCTCATGTTTCCAGGTTTTTCACAAAATGAGGAAGCTATGAATTATAAATTATACTGTCTTGACCATCTCTTGTTCTATTCGATTTGTCGTGCGGGCAGTCATCAATTTATGTATTTTCGCAACAGTGGGATATATCCTGTAATCCTACCTACGTGTGCAAGCAAGCTGACTATGTAGCAAGTTTTCAACCGCAAGAGGCAATTTGCACCGTTTTCTGCGTGCAAGAAGTTCGTTTAAGAAGTTCGTTTAAGAACACAAACTAACATCATCAAGATCCCCATTCAAAATTTCAAAAGGCACAGAAAAGGAGGTCTTGTATCCTTTAAGAGGACATACTCTATCTGTCTATCTGCCTATGATGCCACGCCTAAAGTTTATGCCAACTGCCAATTTGATCGCCTCCCTTGTTGACATGGTCAGGTAATTGCTGCCACTCCATACTGTGTCAAGAAAACGCCCCCTGCAGGCAGCTGCCAGCAGCTGTGGGGAAAGGACCAAATGAGGACTATAATCTTCAATGGAGCTGCATTCAATAAATTGAATGAGCTGACACTTGCAGGGGTACCCAGAAATCCATGGCCGATTTACTGACACTTTATTAAATTTAAATAAGTTACACCTCCCGGTAATGGTTCACTGTCTCAGTGTGTGAGAGGTGCCTTTTTGGCTGGGGAGAAGTGAACCCAGCACACATCACATTGCTGAAAATTCAGGTGGCCTCCCTGCACACCCCTGTCTACCCAGCAGCTGTACTCCTGAGGGCCAACAGGGACTGCCTGCTGCTCCTGCCGCGGCCTGGCTCAACCCAACAAATGATTTCTTGACTACTTTTTGAGCTTATGATATCATCTGTATCATCGGTGATCTGTATCATCTGTGATCTGTTAAAAGAAGCATTTCAAAATTATTTAACATGTCTGGTTTGAATGATTTGGCAACTGCTACAGCCACCAGGCTCTCGTGATGAGCTTTCCAGAGCACCTGCCTTGGGGAATGCCAGAAACAAACTGTTTTTGATCACATAAAGACCTGCACACAAGACACCATGTGGTATGCTCATGGTGTTCATGGGGCACACAGACAGCTAGTGACACGCAGTTTTTGGGCAAGCAGTTGGAGTATGTGTCAAAGGCTGCAATGGTAAGATTAATCATCACACGCACACAATAAGAGCATGAGTCTGCACGCTTGCAAGCATGCTCATGGCATTTGCGCAAAATGTGACAGAGCATCACGCTGCAGGCGGCCTTGCTTGGGTCGTGTGTGCACTGAGACTCAAAAGTGGCTTAAATTTGCATGTAAAAGGGGGGTTTGAAGCACGTTTGAAGGGGAGGGACAAGAGGAAGGACAGAAAGGACAAGAACTGGAGGGAGGCTGGGACATGGATGAAAGCGGACATGCTGCGCATGAGCCCCCAACTTGCGAAGTGGCGGGTTGAAGAAGCTGCTCACAAGCAGAGAGTCATGCAAGCCAGAGTCCATGAAAGTTGGAAGCACCACACTGCACGCCACACTCCCGCATCTTGGGTAACTTGCCCACAGGCATGTCGTTGTTACGCAGTAAAACCATGCACAAATATTTTAGCATCAATCTCACACAACCGGCCTAGCAGTGTAATGTGCTTGTACTTGCATGAAATGCCACGCCCAATGAGGTATGACAGCATGCACTTGCATTGTAGCCCAGCATGTGGACTGAGCCTGTTAACCTTGATACAATATACAATGCTACAATCCACACCGAAGACTGTTGAGGTTCATGTACGCCGGTGCTTTGTGCGGTGGTGCAAGGAAATTAAAGTACATGCACTTGCAATGCAGCCCAGCACGAGGGCTGGGCCCGTTAATAACCTTGATCCAATGCAATCCACTAAAGACATGCTATATGTGCAGCTGCGAGAGATGCAAGATGCTGAAGCAAAGCTGAAGCCTATCGGCTACACGTGGAAGTCCTCTCAGGGCAACAGCTGTGGAAAATTTTTACTCAAATATGCCAAGCAGTCAGACATGAATGGCCTGCTAGGAACAATGGGGAGGCTGGAGCGGAATTTGATGGTGCGGCTTGCTTTTTGATTATTAGCATGAATGATGAAATTGCATGTCATCATTAGGAGATGATTGCCTAGGTTTTGTCACTGAACGTCTTGTTGAATTTGCTGCTTTGTGCAACAATCTTCTCTTGATCAAATGGCTGGTACCATTGGTGCTCAATAAAAATAAATCATTCTCAAAACAATCCTATCATTTTAATGTCTCCTTTAATATGCTGCTCTGCACAATATTCTTCTCTTGAGCAAAGGGTACCACCGGTGCTGAAATAAAAACCATCCTCAACCATCCTCCTTCCAATTCCATTCACAGATCAGCCCTGAGCAGTGGGATGTCAACTCTGATACTCTGATGTGTACCAAGCTGCTTTCCAGGAGTTGGCAGCACGCACATCTTTAGGTACACCCATGCATGCTTCCGCAAGTGCGAGAATAATCGTGAAGTGACCATTGCTTCACAACTACCTGGTAGATACATGTCCACACCAGTGATTTTTTTAAGGCGACATACCATGTCGATCGACATGAAAACATGGGTTTTCGACTTTTGAAATCGACTTGAAACTAAGATTCTGGGGTTGCCGACGAGCCCCTGTGTAAGACGATTCTGTCTTAAGAGGGCCGTCGAAGGCCCTCCACACCACAAATTCCAAATAATATCTGAAAATTTCTGGAAATTTCCAGACATTAAATTATTGTTAAATTATCATGTTAAAATGAGCGATAAACCCCCATCAAAAAAGTCCAAAGTTGCCAGTGGGAAAAGTGATGGAAAGTACTTAGGGGCCCATGGGCCCACGATTAAGTTCCAAGCTCATTGGCTTGAGGATCCGGACCGGACAGCCCCAGTGCAAGGACTGGCTGAGTGATAGGGGGGTGGACGAAAAGAATTGGTTCCAAGCCCACTACAGCATCTGCCCAGCCACATTCCAATGCCGGAAGCAGGCCATTACAGGGCATGAGAGCAGCAACAGTCACAAGGATAAAGCAGCAGCATGGTTAAAGAAGCAGCAAGCGAGGGCAGGCTGGCAGGGGCAGTTGAACAAGGGTGCAGATTATACACAGCAATTCAGCGTGCAGCCCAGGCAGCTGACCCCAAGCTGCACACACAGTTCACCTGCGTGTTCAAGACACTGCGTGTAGGGGCGCCCCATCACTGACGTGTGCTCCAAGGAGTTTTGGGGGGAAGCCACGCGCTTAGGGGCACAGTATCGGTTTGGGGAGTGGGTTGAGGTAGCAGAGTTGGTGATGGTAATGGTGCCAGGGTCAGTGGAGGATGAGCGTAAGTTCAGCACGCTCAAATACATCTGTAACCCCCAGCGCAACAGGCTACAAGCGCAGCACCTGACGTGTTGCGTACGGGGGTTTAAGAGCTCAGCATTCGGCGTGGAGTCTTTCCCATACCCAGAAACCATTTTGGGGTGGATTAGCACTAAGAAGCGCCGTGGGATTAATAGATGATGAACAACTCAGTTAAAACGGACAGTTTGCCCAACTTGCAATTTCCAACACTTGTGTTAATGCAAATACTTTATCAAAAGTCAACATACGTAACACCAAATGCCGGGAGGCCGCAGGCCTTCCGGCGGGCTGGGGCAGGAAAAGAAAAAAGACATGAGAACCCAATTTCTCAAATTGCCAGATTTGGAGGAGACATGAAATCAAGGTTTTCCCAAATCCTTAAAAAAAACACTGGTCCACACGGCATAAATAACTCCATTTTACTTTTTGTTTTGCATAACCTAAGTATAATACGTACCCATCATGCGCTCAAATACTCCACGCAGGTGCTAATGCGGAATTGATTCATGTGTGCACGATGGCAGCTGAGTACTTAAAGAAGCATCGGGCTTAAGTTTCAAGCGTGTTTTCATCTCCATGTGTTGTAGGTACATACCAAAGCGCTATCGATGTCATCGTGCACGAGCTTGCAGCAGAGCACTTGAAGAAGAGCCGGGCTGGAGTTTCAAGCAAGGGCAGGTCGGGGGTCAGGCTTCGAGCGTGCGTATGTTGTTTGGCCGAAGGCTTTTCATGGCGCAGAATGATCGAGCTCATTGCATTGAGCAGTCCTCCACGCTAGAAATTGAGAAGAGCAGGCTTCTTAAATAATTGAGTACCACACAAGCGCTGGTGAAAAATTCGCTGAAAGAAGTGAGTGATGGGCTTGTATTGTCACACTATCGATGAAGTGCCATGGGAGCTCACACAAGAGCACTGCATAGAGTTCTGGCTGCAGTGGCACAAGCGCCGGTTGAAGGGTCCTAGTAAGCGTGCTCAAAAAAAGGGTTTAGTGCAAACAACGCACTGGCACGTGAGTGAAAATGTTAGAGAATGGTTGTCAAGTGATTGTGATTGTTTTGCTCGGGGGCAGGAGGGCTGTGTTATTGCAAAGTAGAGGGGCAAGGCTGCGACTGTAAGTGAATATTCATCTGCATTGTTAGTGCAGTGTGGTGGCATCAGTGTATGCTCTCAGCCAATTCACCCTACATCGTATTTTGAAACACCGAATAAGCATCCAAAAAAGAGAGACAAATAAGCAACAATAAATTGTAGAAAGTGGGCTACTACAAATGGATACAAGGCTCATACTCTGGCTGACCACGTCCACTAGTATGTTCACTTAGCATAAATTTGATGTCATGCTGAAACTAGCCCAGAGGTATTAGATGAAGGGCAGCGCGCAATTTGCTGTGAAAACCTGAGGAGTATTTCTACTTTGCGGATACTCCCCTCCCACATCGCCGCCACCTTTCAAAAGTGGGCCCTGGTCACTGAAGAAAAAATGGCATCCCCCCTCGACCATGACCCCGAATTCCCCCATTACTGGAGTGAGCACCCAAGGGAAAAGTGTTTGGGGCAATGCCTTCTCCACCCGATTTTCTGGGTTCTCCATATGCCATCCCATTTACCATGAAAACACCATGCTCTTAGCAACAAGACACGCCATCTACTTACTGCTGTCAGCACAGAGGAAACAGCCACATTCATGCTCCTCCCTTCATGGATAAAAAAAGTGACCACAAATCCCGTTGCATCACTCTGCCGCAAATATCCACACATGTGTAAATTCCTGGGCACCATCCCATCAAACCAACTCAAATATGCGAAAGTGCCCTTCTGGAACAATATACGAATACCACTTTCCAAACACAACTGGAACTTGCCAAAGAACTCCCTGAGGAAAAGGGGGAAATGTAAAACATACATAACCATCCCTACCAAACAGCCTTAGGTTCCGGACAACACTCAGGACTCAACAAATTGAATAAGCTACCCATTAACCACCCTCAAGCCTCAGAAGGCCCAGATAAAACAAGTGCCCTGATTTGCACTGACCAACCTCATAATTATTGTAATATCGACAAAGCACCCCGAAATAGCTCCGGCCAAAACCTAACCCGTAAGATAAAAGATTGGCGGGATTGGACTTACACTGATGGCAGCCTCCAAAAGAAGAATGAAGTAGGGCAAGACACCGGATCAGGCGTATACCACCCTCACTTAAATGTTTCCCACTATGTTAACCCAAAAGGCATGGGTATAACCAACAACCAACACCATCTTACGTGCAGAGCTAGCAGCTATAGCAGCTGCAGTCATACACGGCTGTTCACATATAGCCACAGACAGCCTTACACCACTGCACCAAATCAAAAAGCAGCTCTCAAACCCGAATCTCCATCGCCACCACATCCAAGGAGATGTCCTTCAATCCATTGCTAAAGCAATCCGCCAATCACCATCGCCCATCCACTTCCTCAATGTAAAGTCCCATGCCGGTACTATCGGTAATGAACATGCCGACGCCCTTGCTAAAAAGTCAGCCACCACCTACTCCGACATTGCAGACACCTCCATCAGAATAGCAGGCCTTGAGGGAAATACCTTCTACAACATCCACTGGCTTGCAAAAGAAGACATAGAAAACCAAACACAAAGCCATAATCATACCCATACAACAAACATGCCCCATTCTCCTCCCCTAAAGCTTTGGTAATTACCAAACCACCGTGACGCCCTTCAAGCACAAATGCACTTTCTCCATAAACTGGGAAATGCCAAAACTGAAGCGAACTACCATGCGTACTACCAGACCCTCATAAAGGACGGCACTGCCAATGGAGCCACTACCAATGCTTATCTAACATCATCCAATGTCCCCTTTAAGACCAAATGTATCATTATGAAATACAGAACAGGCACCCTATATAATCAAAAACATGCGGTATTGTTCAAACTCTCAACAAGTCAGACTTGCCCCCTCTGTCCAAAAGTAGACAGTGTCCTGCACATCCTTTCTGGGTGCCAACACACGCAAATAAGGAACATGATCACCGAAAGACACAACTTAGCATGCCGCATGATCTTTAAGGCTATCAGCAAAACAGGCTCCTTAGAATCATGCATTGTCTCCAAAGATATAGGCAGCAACGAACGGATGATCATGCACAATTTCCAGATTCCTGAAACAGCTGAAAGTAAAATTGTTCCCAAATGGCTCTTCCCACCCCGCTTCTCAGATAAAGACAGTTTTACCTCCAGCCGCCCAGGTTTTGTGCTGGTTACTCCCATCGCTGCAAAAACACAAAAACAACAAAATATTGTAAGGGGGTGGGTTCTTTGTAGTGGCAGGGAGCAATTGAC
>Ga0307947_1001224_pt1 | contig 19985 bp, 18 predicted proteins | sample OrgLakmetagen232_FD_201840 | JGI IMG/M metagenome (GOLD analysis project Ga0307947, IMG submission 201840) | Saline water microbial communities from Organic Lake, Antarctica - #232 | ecosystem: Environmental > Aquatic > Non-marine Saline and Alkaline > Saline | place: Antarctica: Organic Lake...
AGGGCAGCTTGCGGATGAGCAGCTCCGTGGACTTCTGGTACTTGCGGATCTCACGCAGCGCCACGGTGCCGGGCCTGTAGCGGTGGGGCTTCTTCACACCACCGGTGGCGGGGGCGGACTTGCGGGCGGCCTTGGTGGCCAGCTGCTTGCGGGGGGCCTTGCCTCCGGTGCTCTTGCGAGCGGTCTGCTTGGTACGGGCCATTGTATTGTTGGATGAGAGTGTAACAATTCTACTTTCCGCTGTTTCAGGAATCTGGAGGTTTTGCATGGTCATTAATCATCCGTTCGTTGCTGCCTGCCTATATCTTTGGAGACAATGCATGATCCTAAGGAGCCTGATTTTCTGATAGCCTTAAGGATCATGCGGCATGCTATGTTGTGTCTTTCGTTGATCATGTTCCTTAATTGCGTGTGTTGGCACCTAGAAAGGATGTGCAGGGCACTGTCTACTTGTGGGCAGAGGGGGCAAGTTTGACTTGTTGAGAGTTTGAACAATACTGCATGTTTTTGATTATATAGGGTGCCTGTTCTGTATTTCTGTATTTGATAATGATACATTTGGTCTTAAAGGGGACATTGGATGATGTTAGGTAAGCATTGTTAGTGGCTCCGTATCCATTGGCAGTGCCGTCCTTGATGAGGGTCTGGTAGTACGCATGGTAGTTCGCTTCAGTTTTGGCATTTCCCAGTTTACGGAGAAGATGCATGTGGGCTTGAAGGGCGTCACGGTGGTTTGGTAGGTACCAGAGCTTTGGGGGAGGAGAATGGGCTATGTTTGTTGTATGGGTATGATTATGGGTTTGTGTATGGTTTTCTATGTCTTCTTTTGCAAGCGAGTGGATGTTGTAGAAGGGATTCCCCTCAGGGCCTGCTGTTTTGATGGAGGTGTCTGCAATGTCGAAGTAGGTGGTGGCTGACTTTTTAGCAAGGACGTCGGCATGTTCATTACCGATAATACCGGCATGGGACTTTACTTTGAAGAAGTGGATGGGCGATGGTGATTGGCGGATCTGCTTTTTACTCAATCCGCTGCGAATGCATACTTTGGGCACGTAAGGGCAGTCATAACACTATTACTGAATCTGCCTGCGAATGCACACTTTGGACACATAAAGACCCCTCCATCAAATCCCCTATTATTGGCAAAGCCCCCCTCGTGGCCCATGGGGGCGTGAGCCCCTAGCGTTCTCCTTCCCACCACACTTCACACAGGCCTCCCCAGGCCCACCCAGGGCACCTCCCGGGCAGAGACTCAACATAGGCTCTTAACCAATTTTTTTACCGGGGCAGATGAATTCTGGGACCCTGGGGTGCCGTGTGAAAAGTTTTAAAGACAAGTTTTAGCATGCAAGTATCACCTCTGGAGAAAGAAAAACGCCATGCTCTGCCGCTCCCGATTTGACATACAGCCAAACATGTAGCTCAATGCAACCATATAAAAGGTAAAAGGCATTACCGTACCGGAAACATTTACAAAAACAATCTGACACCGCCACCCCCCAAATCTCGCAATATTCCTGCAAGATTGGAAATCGCGTAATATAAATATATTGCAAAAATAATTTGATCACCACCGCCTTAAAATAACGTTATCACAGATGCTGATATTCTTACAGAGGGGAACGACTGACCCCCCAAATGGGGGTGTTTTTCAATGTTCCCAGAGTATGCGGGACCACGTTTGCTACAGTCAAACTTGGCTCCAAATGGTAGCCCATGCCGCAGCAGGGCAGTTGAGTCTCATTGTAGCAAACGTGGGCCCTTATGCCTAATTGGCCGCGGCGTGAACCCTACTTTTCAGGCACCCGTGTGCTGGATCTGACCATCCGCTGCACCAAATCATGTCATTAAAATTGCATTTGGCTTTATTCTATAAATAATACCAATGCAAGAAAATTGAGGGGGAAATATTCAGTGGTTGATGAGATACATAATTCCAGCCATTTCCCTTATAGAAAACCAGCCAAGCAAGAAAATGCCAAAAAGGTTATTTTACTACCTCTTTGTATCCTATTTTGGAACATGCAGGATGGTCGCATGGTATAAGGAAGTAATGAAATTTGGGAATGAAAAATGGTCCCAGGGCGGAGCTGCGGGCCCATTTGAGGTGATTTGAGGCCAGAAGTGTGATCTGGGGACATCCGATTTTTTCCATTTTTTGGTGAACGCGATCTTTCTTCCAATATTCAGGTTGACATGGTTGCAAGTGGGAAAGAAATTCAGGAAGGAACATTTCCTGCAATTTGGCCAGTCAACCCCCTGTGATATTCTTAACACACATGTCACGCCCAATCGTTGGCAGCGACGAATTGTGTGACAGGGCAGTTAAGTTGGACGGCAGTCGAGAGTTTCTTTATGTCTTGTTCAATAAGCTGGATGGCGAGTCTTTTTTATAACCTCTATCTTCTGGATTTGATAGTTTTGGTAATCAATTGACCTGTCAATTTGAACTCCAAGAGGCAGGTACCGTTAGAGGGGATTCTCAAGAGACCCTGTACCGTGTAAGGTCTCCAATTCTATTTGTTCGTTTATATTAACGTGTAACCACAATGAGGCCGAGAGGTCTGTCTGAGTCATTGGTCCCAGCTCCGGGAAGGAGCAGCAGTGTGGCAGCCACGCAAAGCTGAGTAGTAGACACACATACATGTGTGCAGAGAGCGCAAGGGCATGAGCCAGAGAACTGGTAGAAGCAATAGGGACCACGTGATGAAAAGAACTCACTCCTCTGCTGGATGTTTTTTCCACCTCGGAGGCCTTTCTTGGTCCGAAGGCGCTACCATCTATCAATAAGACTGACGGGGGCTTTTGAATGCACTCGTTTACTTCGCTGACCAGAGGCCGAACATGCCGCGCAGAGAATATACGACGTACGACGTTTTGAGAGATGAGCCGTGCCAAGAGGCGCACAGTGAGCTCCAGAATAGAAGGAGAGAGTGAGAGAGAGCTGTGCAAGAAGCACACAGAGAGCTTGAGAAGGACAGTTATATCTCAATTGTGAGCCCCACGCCAGAGCATGCTGGCTCCCTTAGAGTCTGACATACTACCGTCGCAGTACAAACGGTTAGTGCAAAGCTTGTGGGTTAGGAGGGAAGTGTAGAAGGGAAGTGTGCCAGCGCACAGGAAGCCCCTGAGATTCAATTAGTGACGAAGACCACCTTCCAACCATGCTCTGGATTGATCACCCAAGGAACGTTGTTAGTGAGAAGTATAGGCCTGCATCTCAGCTGTGCAGCCATATCGTCTTGCATCCACGCACATGACACAAGGTCTGTGTGTATCAGTGTACAAAGGACCATCATGCGTCCGAGCCACAATGCTGGCTGGTTTCTCTGACTTAAAGGAATTTGGCAACGCATGGTGATATGTTGCAGTGGATCTTATAGCAGCTGGTGGTTTAAGTTGAGGTTTGTCGAGGCGTACGAAGTTGAGGACTTAAAGTGTTTTGAGCTGGAATTGGGTACTTAAATCTAGCAGAGGTTGTTATCCCTGAGGCTGTTTTATGTGCTCCCTACATCACTGGAGTAAATGGACTGATCCTTCTAAGTTCATGATATCATACTGTACAACATCATCCTCTGCACATTTTTCACTTAATCTTCTAGGCTTGTTCACAAACCTCTCAGATTAGGCCTTTATTGGTCTTTGTGCTGAGTCTTATACTTGTGACGGTAATTTGATATGACACACACGATAACGAGAATATACAAGTAATTATGGGCAAATGCAAGTATTACTACCTATCACTCCAGAAACGAAGAATGACTTGCTTGCTTGCTTTGCCGTGATAAGCCTGAGCGCCTGACAGGAGCAGCTATCCTATGGTGAAATTATGTCCTGGTATATTGATCGTGGAAAAAGGTGGAACTCAAAAAAGAAAAGAAAAACTATACTGGCAGCAGAAACCAGTTCCCTTTCGTTTAGAATCACCAAGCATGAGGGCCCAAGAATGGGAGTCTCTCCAGGGACTTCTGCCGAGCAATGACAGACTGCGAGTCCTCAGGATGTGCCCTCCTCCAGAGAAGTAGCTGCGCTCCAGCAAGGCGTGCGTGCTGGCGTTGGCTTGGGGCTGCACAGTTGTTTGGCGTTAGGTGTGATGGAGGTTAAGAGGTGAGTTACTGTAGCTCTGACAGGTGACGAGGGTGAGATCTTCTTATCATGCGCTTTAAGATGCACGCCAGCAAGAATATACGAACCAGCTCCTCTGCCTACCCCTCACTCCACTCACATTCACACAGGTAGACAGGTTTCTAGGGTTGGCCAAAACCGTATATGACATTTCCGTATACGGTATTATACCGTATATATATACCGTATATGTAATGTATAACCGTATACAAGCCGTATTCACCGTATATATGGGAAAATGGATATCCTCAGAATTAATTCATAGTGGGGTCATTCTGCAGCTCTTGAAGAGCTGAGCTCGCGTACCCAATATAGGTTTACCAAAAAATGAAAGGTTGGGGAGCTAGGCCTGCTTCGAGCCAAAAAGACCAAAAAAAGGCCTTTTTCAGTGCAAAAGGGAGTTCAACTACCATAACCACTAATAAAACTAATTATTAATGCAAAATCATATACATCAATAGAAAAGGGGAGCGAAGGAAGAGCTCAGTAAGAAAAGGCGCGAGAAAAAAACTTGACCAAAAAGAGCAAAACCGTATATATACGGCGTATAAACCGTATATATACGGCCCTGTGTAAACCCATTTATACGGATACGGATACGGATACGATGGCTTCAACAAATATACGACCGTATATATACGGCGTATATATATATATATACGCCGTATATATCCGTATACGGTTCTGGCCAACCCTACAGGTTTCACACTCCACGCACAGTAGTGGTTCAAGCTTGCAGCAAGTTGAGCGAGCTCCACACTCCACGCACAGTGGCAATACTGGCACTGGTAGCGACACAGGAAGGCAGTCCAGCCACTCCACGCACAGAGGCACATACGAGGATGCACCTCACTCCACTTACAGTGGCAAAACTGGAGAAGAGGAGCTGCTGAAGGCAGCAGCTAGCAACAATCTAAACGGTGGTTAAACGCACCAGCACCCTCCATTTGTTAATCAACACTTTTTAAATGTAGTCGCTGTCCCGTTTGACACTCTGTCTGTTATTATCAGTGCTTATTAGTGTTCATAATTAGGGCTGTACAAGATCTCAATGCATCACGTGTGCTCATCTTAGTCTCTCAATTCTTAGTCTCTCAATTCTTAAAAGGGCAGAATCCTGCATCACGCGTGCTCAGCTGCTGAATTTCAATTTGCTACACTCTAAAACATGTACAGTAGTGGTTGGTCGTACCTTGCTCTCTCCTGATGTCACGCGTGCTGAAAGTTGCGGCTTGCAGCTTTGAGTTTTTTAAACTCCTGTTTAACTCAAAACCCAGAAATTATGCCCCCCCCTCCTACAAGTGTGCCACACCTGCCGTGTGATTAGAAGAAACATGACACGATCAAAAAAAACTCTAGATATTCCGCATTTCGTCCAAATTATTATTTGGGCAATTAAAAAGTTAAACTAACTGCCATTCAAGCCAATAACATCTAGGTGGAACGAGGGTTTTGAACTTGTAGGTGGCCGAGTTCCGAGTGAGAGACTGTCATTGCCATCTTCATGCCGCTGCCATCAGCACAGGACGGAATTGGGCTTTTGGGCTTACCGTCCGTCACTCCTCTGAACACGCACCGACGCAAGCACCCCCTGGACAGCAGTTGCCTGTTGCAGGGCCAGTCTCCCATGTTCCTTCCAGTGTTGCAGGTGTGTGTGTATACGTACACAGTTGGAATGTCGGCGTGGATGTGAACTACCTTTTCGAAAGTATGCAAGCACAGCACAGTGGGGCTTCCCCTTCTGCCCCGTACGGATACGCAGCAATGCAGCGTTTAGTCACATTTTCACTCTGCCTTGTTGGGAAGGGCGCAAAGTAGCCAGTGCGGTGCTCAAACGTTTCGAATGACTCGAGCTGTCTGCAGCTGGCAGTGGTTTAAATCACACACACACACACACACACACACACACACACACACACACACACATACACACACACACACACACACGTACACACATACACGCACGCACGCACGCACACACGCACGCACGCACGCACGCGAGCACACACACACACAAACAACACACACACACACGCACACACACACACACACTCACACATATGCACAGACAGACACAAACACACACATACATAAATACACACACAAATACACACAGACAAGCACACACATACATAAACACACAAACACACACAAATACACACAGACAAACACACACAGACAGGCATACACACTTTCAAATATACGCACACGCACACACAACACAAGCATTATTATGCGCACAGAGATACGCACGCTCTCACATATACACACATGCACACCCACACGTACACACACACAAGTGTTATTATGCGCACACACATAGTCACATACAAACACACAGACATACAGACATACAGATATACATACTCATCCATGCACTCACACATGCACGCGCACACGCACACACACAGCGAGCACACACTGTCACAAACACACACATACACACACACACATGCACATACTCACACACTCACACACGCGCTCATACATACACAAATAACAAAAACAACCACTCCCGTCAATGAGAGCATCTCGACCTCACTCCGTGTGCTCCTTGCTGCTGCCTTGCACTGCAGGTGGACCCCTCTCCCACCACCGGAGCTAGACATAGCATCCCACCCTTCTACCACACAGCTGCTGCAGCACGGCACAGCAGGGACATAGACGTGAAGCCAGCCTCTCCCCGCACTCTCAACACCGTGCTAGAGCCGCCGGTAAGGAGTGACTAAACGAAATAGTACACTGTCAATGGCACAGCCCTTGACTGCAGTGGTTGCAGTTGGTGCATTGATCTCTGCTGTACAGCCTAGTGAAGGCCACGCTTTGCCTAATGTGGTTCACGATACAATGTACACGCACGCACGCACGCTCGCACGCGCGTGCACACACACACACACACACACACACAAATACTCACATACACACACATAAGCATAAACATAGACCCACACAAATTCCCTCACATACACACACATACTTACACACACACGCCTACATGTGTTCTCCTTCCTTGACATGCAGTCTGACGCCAAGTTCTCCTTGCACAAAGCGGAGGCCCCTGCAAATATCCCACCTGCAGCACAGCACCAGGACCAGCAGCAGGAGCAGCAACAGGAGCAGCAGCAGGAGCAACAGCAGGAGCACAAGAAGCTACCCCATCAGCTGCTGCAAGCACAGCCTTCTGTAGACCCTTCTGTTGCCCAGGTGCAACAGCCTTTGGGAACGGACAACCCCAAAGCTACACCCTCAGGTACAGCACACATACACACATTTCACACACACACACATGCGCATCTTCACGCGCTCAAACACACACACACACACACACACACACACACACACACACACACACACACACACACACGCACACACACACACACACACACACACATACACATGCGCATCTTCACGCGCTCAAACACACACACACACACATACACACACATACGCACACGTACACGTACACACGATTGCACGAAATGCAGACCCCCAAGAGAAGGCAGGAGAAGTGGCAGAGGCAGCACTTAATGCGGGGTCAGGCATAGGAGGGGGAGCAGACCCCTTTAACCCCTTGGAAGCCACACCCAGGGCAGCTTCAAAGACACACCCGTCTCAACAGGTATCCTGTGACGCACGCTGGCCTGAACTAGTCACAATTCAAGCGCACGCTGGTACATTGCCCTCTGAGACTTATACACACATATGTGTCCTATTCATGTTTGGCAGGGAGATCTGAAAGTGTATGGTCACTTCCTTTTTGGTGCGTGTGCACAATCATGGCCAAACCACATGGTCACATGGCCCACCTTGTTTTAAATTGGCGTGCTAAGGAAAAGGCACTCGTAGCTATTGTCCTTGCACTAGCCAGAGGTCCACAGAATTGGCCGTACCACTCCACACGTGAGCGTTGACAGGAAGGGCGGGTTTTGTTTCCAGCGCTTACAGACACTGGTTTGATGTATGGTCAGGGTCAGATGTGCGCATAAAAGCGGCAAGACAGGACTCACACAGGGACGTACGTGATTGACGACCTGCTAGATCTGCGTGTTAGGCTTGTTCTCTTCTCAGCCCTCTTGCGGGGCATGACCAGCGTGAAAGCCTTAGCTTGTTCAAGAGCAATTTGGTGATGAGAGCTCTAGCCATCCCTTCGTGCGCGCTGTTGTAATTGTTTGTTCAGGCATAGACTCGTACCTTGAATTTTGCTCTGGAAATAACAGTAAGAGGAGAAAACAACCTGAGTGGAAGGAATTGTCCTGGAGTGGATATACAGCTTGTAAGGGGAAGGAAATAATTATCCTGGTAGTTGTAAAAACAGCTTGTAAACACAGCTTGTAAGGGTGAAGGAAGGCTTTGCGTTGATCCCCTCTTTTTTGGCAGACCCGACTGCATTACTCTGCATGCTGCACTTCTGCCGTACATCTTGCCCACCCCTGCCAATCCCAGCTGACCCTTTCTGTAATATATAAGCATTCTGATTGTAAATCCTATGCTCTTTCTCTCTGCGCGCAGACTGACCTGCAGCAGACAGTGCACTACGCAGCAAACCACGACGGATGGCAGGTGAGCTGGATTGGCTCCTTGCTTGGTGTGGGACTTTTGTGTTTGATTTCCTTTTTGTAAGCTTGGCCACGAGCTTTTCGTTACAATGGCGTGTTTCCTTGATTGCATGGACATGGTGAAACAAGGTATTTTTACAAGTGTGGTACTTTGTTGTGTTCAAACAGTTGTGCAATAGACTCCTAAGTGTACATGTGCCTTTACCAATGCCAATGGTCCCATTGGCGCTGCAGGTCACGGTCAGGTCAAAAAAGTTATGTCTAGTGCAAGCAATTCTTATAAAAATGCCGTCGCAACTTTTATGAGGATAACGCTATTCTTTTGGGATTGGCATCAACCTCTCATCCCTTACCTGACTTCACTATATCCCTGACAGCAATTCTTGAGGACTCGTCCAAAAGAGCTTGAGATGCGGAACTGGGTAGCTCCATCATACATATTGCAACGCTCATCACTCATTGATGGCGTGTGCATCTCAGTTGGAAAGCTTCAATTCATTAAATTTGAGTGTGCACGTCCCCTTATACGTAGCCCCCAACCCTTCCTAATACATACACACATACAAACACACACATGCAAATGCACACCTACACGCATACACACATGAAAATGTAGCAAATTGCCTTGTTTTTCCAGCTGCTCAGAGGAGCTGCCAGATTTTGCATTGACGAGGAAATGGATGGAAGGTTGTCACAGGCAGCGTGCCACCTCGATGAACTAACAAAGTTATGAAGCTGTTGCTTCCACGATCTCCCTCACAAACTTGCCTTGACACACTCTGTGACCTTTGATTATGTGCAGTGGCGCAAGTACGGAGAGAAGATTGTCAAAGGTAGCACCAACCCAAGGAGCTACTACAAGTGCAGCCATCAAGGGTGCCAGGCCAAGAAGATCGTGGAGCGGAACACGCATGGCGTGATTTTTAACACGGAGTATAAGGTGGGGATTGTGCTGGAATGAACGTAGGAGTGAAAGAAGGGGTAAATTTAGAAGCAAGAGCTCATACTGTCATCAGCATGCACTTAAAAATGATTTCCACCAGTGTTTACGCTAGCCCCAGAGTCCCACCGAGATAGAGTTCGGTTTCGTTCCACCAGGCTTTTTCACACGGAATACGTGGTGTATGCGTGTGGGGGGGGGATTCTTGTTTGAGATGTTTGCGGCCAAACAAGGATGGCTTTTGTGGTGGCTTCTGTAAGCGTTCCGTAAGCGTGATTTTCAGCATAATGAGCAAATGGCTATAAGGGCTTTTCCTGTCCTTTGAGGGATTTAGTGTGAAAGGGTGCAAGGGTGCAAGGCAAAATTCAATTCCTGAGATCACGGCAGATCAGTGATGCGGCTGTCCAGAGAGGAGGAGGGTGCCCTCTTTTGATGTGCAAACAGTTTCTTGGTTTATTCCATAGAAATATACAGTTTACAAACAGAGCTTGCAGTAGTTCCTCAAGTTAGACTGTCATGCAATTTAGTAGATCCGGCCAGAAGCTTACACATATCCACACGTATGCGGTGTATACACGGTAATTTTAGCAGGGAAGTACCATACATACGGTCATATACAGTGTGTATGTACGGTTCTGGCCAACCCTAAATATAAGGTTACAGAGCAGCTATGCACAGAGAGCGGTCCAAGCTAGCTTAACACACTTCACGTCCCAGGTGCTGTCAATGAGTTTGTGTCCAGATGTGCTTTACACTGCCAAGTAGATTCTCCATTCAAAGCATCGCCCATTGCACGGCTGCCACGCGGCCTTGAGCACATGAGCACAAACAGAGCGTTTATAAATCAAGCGCAGCCGTCATCATGTGTCATCTTTGTTGCTAAATTTGATATTCCAGTCCAACTGCAGCTAGCCCTCGGTCAAATTTTTTATCCGCAAATTTCCGCGTGCCTTATTCTTCCAGGAATTTTTGAAGCCTTCCCTCGTCTTGACCTTATTGCCATGCAGAGCCTTGCAAATCAAAGTCGAGCCGCCTTCTTTCTCTCCTCAAATGTTGCACAGCCGCCTCATCTAATTGCAACATTGGCGTCTATGTTAAAGCACACATGCATGCACGCAATCGGCGGTGCAGCAACGCACACGCACGCATGCATTTTTGCTCTGCTCTCACCTATCGGTGTTGTTAATTATTAGCATCTGTCACCTATTGGTGTTAATTATCATGAACACGCATGCATCATTCTCCTGTCCTCATCTGCACAGGCGCAAAAAAGCCAGTACACATACACACCTGCCTATATGTGATCTGTCTGAACAGGCGCTTCACAGCCATCCTGCACCAGCCACCCTGAAAGCCGCTTCAAAGTGCCGCCCTAAGCTCAGTAAACAGGTATATGGCAACCGCCGAGTGACTTGATCTAAGACAATTAGACGTGCAACGTCGAGAGCATGGTTGTGTTGATGGTGTTAGCATGTGTTAGCCAATGTAGCTGTGTGTATGAGCGTGTCTGTGCACATACGCTCCTTAATATGCGTCAGGTCACTGCTGAGCTCCAGGTGTTCGTGCTTATTGCTCGGACAGCAATTAAGGTTGCTTGGATGAGAGCTCAATTTGTTCACTCACACATGTGTACACATTTACACACACACACGCACACACACACACACACACACACACACACAGGCCCCTCCATCTGTGCAAGCCTCCCAGCCGTACGAACCCCCCTGTTCCATGCCTCAAGTCAGCACCCCCACAAATCGCATTAACACGAGCTCCGGGGGAGACATTCACTTTGGTGTGCATGCAATGCACTTGCCTGCCCCACCCACCATTCCTAGGGCTACCGCGCATGGTGGGTGATCAAGGTGTTTGGGTGAGAGGGTGTGGATGGAAGCTGAAGAGGCGAATGCCGGCCCCAGCCAATACTTTTGAGACTGTTATGAGGGTCAATGGCGTGTGTATGCGTGTGTGTTGTGAGCACATGGTGCTTGTGCTGTGTGTATGCGTGTGTGTTGTGAGTGTGTTTGTGAGTGTTTGTGAGTGTTTGTGTTGTGAGTGTGTGTGTATGTGTGTATATTTCTGTGTGGGAGCATGCGTGGGTTTACATGCGGTCTCCCTTGCAACCTAGAGTGATCTCACTAGTGGGTCAGAGCTTATGGTATAGCTGCTCTTTGATGCTTGCCTCGACCCTTGCATTTCACAAGTTGCGACGTGAGTGTGCTGTACGTCAGAGGGGAAACATGATTGGGTCTGATTCATGCCTCAAACGCCTTTTGCGATCTGACCATGCTGTACACGAGCAAGGAATGGTGCAAGCGGTGCACACTGACTTATTTTCCTATACATGTGGAGATTGGTTTTCACAGAGATTGTACGAGGCTGCTGAGAGTAGAGAGGCTGCGTGCACTGCTGTTCACTGCACTTCTGATGTCCAGCAGCTGCATGCTCCAATTGCCCCCCTGTGTTCTTTTGACCCAGAGCGGCCATCATACACAACGGGGTTGGCTGGCCTGCTAAGCTGTCCACCAACGTTCAGGGGTAGCATAGACAGGCATTCACACGCACATACAAACGCACACACACACTAACACATACGTGCGCAAGTATGCACAAACATGCACAACTGTCCTGCATTTTCAGATGGCAACAGTGAGAGCTTGTTTGGAGACTGGCTGCTGGCCATGCGCCAGGAGCAGAGTGTGTCAATGTTTGGGGCAGAGGAGGGAGAGGCAGCAGCCAACGCACAGGGCCAGGTGCGAGGGGCAAGGTGCACCATCTAACTTGTTAAACATACATATATGTGTACATGACTTGCACAAGGCTTGATCCGTCTGGAGTTAATGTACACGTTTTCCACCGCATCTCTTTAAAAAGTTGCGCGCACACACGCAAACACACACACACGCACAGGCACACACACACAGACACACACACACACACACAAACACACACACAAACACACACACACACACACAGACATACACACAGACACACACACACACACACATATCACACACATACACACACACGCACGCAGGCCACCCACTTTGGCCAGCGTGATGCTGTACAGGACCTGGCCGTGGCCATTCAGAACCTGCAATCCCCTCGGCCCTTGGTGGCCGACTCACCCATGGCAGGTGGGCACACACTCGCAGGAATGAGAAGGATTGGCTTAGCCGTACACAGAAACGTAAAAACGTTGTGAATCCGGTACTTTGAGCAGAGAATTTATGTCATGTACCATCATATGTGGTGTACATACACGGTTCTTGCCAACCCTAGTAATAAAAGGTTTGCGACCCGCACTGTGCTTTGGTCCTTGGTGGGGGATTTTTTTGACTTGTGACTCACGAGTTGTGACTCACGACCCAAGTCAGGAGCTGACACAGACACACACACAAACACACACACATGTTTACATTCATACTTGCAGGCCTAAGGGGCCACACGCACCTGTCTGCAGCTTTAGGAGGCCCCAGCCCCAAACACTCCCAGCTGCAGCTGGAGCAAGCACTAGAGGCTGCTTTCAGGTGTTTGTTTGGCTTGGTTGATTAGCGCATGTTGGTCACTTTCTTGGCTTCATCTGTGCTTGCGCTCCCTTGTGGTCAGTGTGCATTGTGTACTTCAACCACTGACTTCCTCTACTCTGGCGTATCTTTGTAGTTTATGCCGGCTTGTGTGTGCACGTCAAAGGTCAAAGGGAAGTCTCTACGCTCTACGCGGTCAGATGCAATGATACTTTAAATACATCGGTGCTCAATGACTCGTGAAAAAACGGAACCCCTGTTCCCTGTTCCATTCAGAGGGATGAACATTGCACATTAACTCATTAACATTCTCTGTGGTATTCGGCAGTAAGAATCATATCCATTTGAACAAATCCAAGCTTCACAGCAACTCTTTTGCATCCTCCGTGTTTTGATCAGCATTTACTAATTGCCTTTGTTGCCCACCCCTTCTACCACAACAGCTAGGCGCAGGCACGCTTGCAAGCACCCAGCCTCCTTTACAAATGCACTTTTGGACTGTGTAGCCATCAGATGACTGTCCCTTGCAAAAGCCAGGCACACCAGTGCACCCAAGCAAAGGCGACTGTATGCCTTGGCTAAAACATTGGGACAGATGTAAAGACAAGCCTGTTGATTTAATGAGATGAGGTCAGGGAGGCTTTGAATTGGGTGAAAATCTCGTTGGCAGTAATTCGGGGGGCTCTGGCACGGATACAAGCTTTACAAATCTGCTCCTTAGCCTGAAATCAGCACAATGGCGAGGCATACACAAGTGTAAATACGACTGAATGCCTTTGTTTAAAAGCTGCCCCTCCACTTTGCCCTCAGCCCTCGGGACCGCCCTCTGAACTTGAACCTAATGCAGCAGCAACAGCAGCAGCAGCAGCACTCCAGTCAGCAGTTTGCACGACCGGGCAGCAAGCGGCCGCGAAGCGCGACGTGTGGAGGTACGTGTGTGGTTTTGACGCGTGAATCAGATAAGAGATCGGTATAGTTTTATAAGGCGCATCTCAAGGTACGTTGTTTTGGTTTGACCTAGCTGCGTTTTAGGCCATTTCCTCATTTACGTGTAAGATGTGTCTCTGCATGAGCAAAGGCCTTGCAGTGCCGCTTGGAATGTGCGTTGAGTATGGTGCGGCAAGTGCGGTAGTTGTGTGGGAAATTCGAGTCAAGAGATTTACCGAGCCCATTTGGATGTGTGCCTGTGCCTGAGTGTATGTGTGCCTGTGCCTGTGTGTATGTGCGTGTGTATAGGGGGGGGGAGCCTGGGCCTGGGCCTGAGTGTTGTTGTCATGCACCAAAACACGCCCTTACTAACATAGTGCGTACCACTTGGCGCACGCACACACGCAGGTGCAGGTGACCCCTCCCGCCTGCAGTTCAGCAATACCACGGAGCCGTCACGCCTGCAATATGGCAGCAGTGCTTACACCCCTGGTACCCTCAACCCTACCCAAGGCAGCCTCCACCAAACCCCCCTTAATGACAACAACCCCAGCCTCAACCCTGTTGGCCTAAGTGCTAGCGTCCTCTCCATGCTGAAAGGTCTTGAGCAGCCCCAAGATCAATCTGCGGCTGCCGCCCCCCAGCCTTCCTCTGACGCGGCAGCTGCTGCAGCGGCGGCTGCCTTCACCGCCTTCAACCAGACACAACAGGCTACCGAGACCTCGCAAGAGGTCCCACCCAAGTGAGTGTGTGTTTTCGTATGTGTACACATGTGTGTGTTGGGAGGTGGGAGGGTCACTGTGATAGTGTGCGTGCGAGTGTAAAAGTCTGCGTGAGTATGCTATTGTTTTGGAGTGATTGTATTGAAAGACCATCATATTGACACCACTGGTGGCAGGTAAATTCAGTGCCTGACAGGTACTGCAAAGATTTGACCACCGAGGCTTGAGTCAGATCTGGGGCGCCGGTAATTTGTGATGTGTAGTTTTGAGCACAGGGGCAGCAATTGGCAGAGTGGAATGTAAACGGACTGCAAATAATAAGATGGAAAAGAGTGTCTTGTGCCTTTTGCTCAATTGCAAGAATGAAAAGGTATGAATTAAATGTAAAATGCTGCGATGGTTTTTCCTATGTTAACTTTTGGAAACTACATTGCTAGGAAAGCCCGTATCTGTGGGGTGCAGCATGTGCATGTATGGCCCCTCTCAAAACGCCTGCTTGTCTGATATGAATGTAGCTATGGCCGGCCCTAGAAACTGCATAAAAGCATATACAGTGCCTGTTCCAAATATTGAAATGTATGCTCACAAGCACACACACACACACACCTGTGGAAACCATCTCGGCGTTGCTGTTGCAGGCGTGCCAAACGTGTCGAAACCCCAGATGGCCAGGTAGACAACCACACGAAGGACGGCCCCTCCAACGCCACGCGCCCCTTCAGCCAATGGCTTGTGAATGGAATGGTGCAGCAGCAGCAACAGGGTATGGCTGCTTTGCAGTCACAGCTTGCTTTGGCGCAGACGGAAGCTGAGGCTGGGATGCAGCATGGCCAGGTAAACAAAAGGTTTGATAGGGAGGGGGACCGCCTGGGTGTCTGCATCCCGCGTGGCAGCTGCAGCTTGCCTTGAGGCAGAGGCTGAGAGGCTGTTGTAGGGATGCAGCTTGGCCACGTGGGCATGGAGAAGAACAGAGGCAGAGTAGTGAAAATGGTTACAAATAGGGGATGTCCGGATCACCAGGTTGTTGGCTGATCGGTTTTCAACTCTGGTCTCCGGGTGGGCATAGGAATAGAGCCAAATGATGAATTTAAACAATTTGTGCATGCACCCCACGCGGCTTGCAGGTGAAGTGTGTTCTTTACAAACACAAGCACACACACTCATACGCACACAAATGCACACAAGCGTTCTTTACAAACACATACACGCACACTCATACGCACACAAACGCACACAAACGCACACACAGTGCACACCACTCTTGCAGGCAGTGTGAACAAAGTCAACTTCAACCAGGCAATGTGCCATTTGAATAGTACATGTGTCGCACAAGCATATGCTGCACTAGGCATGTGTGTAGGGAGTTGGCCAGGGATATGGAAATTCACCATTAATGGCTGGATCTGTCAAGCTTGGTTTGCAAGCAACTCTGTGTACGCCGCCCATAGCTCAGGCCGACTCCACACAGAGGCGCCACGGTGATGACACAAACTGCAGTTGTGAGTCAGCCTTCTGTTATTCAGCACTGACATTACACTAGCTTGTCCGCCTAATTGCAGGCACGCTTTGGGAATATGGGGGGCATGATGACCAGTGCCCAACAAAGACGAGAGCTCGAGCAGCTGCTGAAGGCACACTTGTAAAGGAGCAGGTTGTGAGCAGGTGCTCAAGGCACACTCGTGAAGGAGCAGGCTGTGAGTCCTTAAAGGCTGGAATTGTGTTTGGGCAGCAGCAGCAGCTATAACAACAATGCCGGACGGTGCAGTGGTGCTGGGGCCTGGCATACAACGTGGGAACCAGGCCCTAACAGGTGTTTTAGGGACACATGGGTGTATAAGTAGGTGTGCGAGTGGTTGTGGATGGGTGGTGCATTGTGCCTACCAGAACATAGCGGCAGGATGAAGGGTTGTGGTGTGGAATATGTGTGTATAAGATGGGAACAAAGCTTTCGGGGTGCTTGTAACACGTGCCCTGCACAAATAGGCAGCTACATACATACCCAGGACCTTGACTAGGTAGGACACACTACAGCTACACAGAAGGGCCATGTACTCCTACCTGGAAGAGCTGGTGTGTGTGCTATGCACGGGTGTTCTTCAGTACTAGAGTTTAAATTTGTGTTTGCTGCATTTTGTATGGCAGAAGTGTGGCCCGTTGGCGTTGGCTATCTTCCTATTACTGGGAATCCTTTTTCTAGGCGTCACTGGCAGAGGAGTAGATTTTCTGGGACGTTTGGGGTTGGGCCTTGATTCAAGGGTCTGTTCCTCTGGTAAGTTTCTGAGAAATTTGTAATATCTTGTACAGAAAAGGTGGTTGTTGCCAATGAACGGCTGTCAGGCAATGGGATGGGGTAGTTTAAGGTGCTCTTTATTCATGGAAAGTGAGTTGACGTTGCGAACATTGCCCAAGAACTTCTGCAAATACTTGGTGCAGAGAGCAGTGCGCTGGTGTGGGATAATTATGCGTTGCTTATTGGGTTGCTGGTACTGTCCCGTTGGACAAGTGAACAAGCATTGTGCAAACTGCACAGCATGATCAGGACGTTCTGAGGATGTGTATTTGGTCCTTGGGTGGGCTGCATATGCAATGCCATTCTCGTTTTGAGTTTTGCGCTGTGCCGTTTAGTTGCGCGGGTCAGGCATTTTAAACAATGGCACATGTTCACAAACACATCCCCCAAAGAGCTTGTTTCTTCCTGCTTGTCTGCAACAACTCTCGTCTTTCTTGTATCATGCACAAGGCTTGTGTTGTACACAAGGCTTTCTATGTAAGTAGGCCAAAACGGCAAGCATACAGGCATCCTGGCAACGCCCTTATTGTTTAGATTCCGCTTTCCATTTCACTTTCTCTGAGATTCTCTTGGTGCTGCTCAGCCTGTATCCAACTGACATGGGGGGGTGGCTCTTTTTTTGTACTGCTTGAGCGGGGGGGGGTAAATGTTGTTAAGTTTATTGATATGGTGGAGCTCTGGCTAGCGTAAGCACTAGTCGACAGGCAGTCACTTTCTTTATTGTACGCTGGTCTTGTCAGATGTTAAGCCTTCTCATTCTTACCTAGTAAATGTCAGGCCCTAAGCAGCCTAAACCTTTTTCTACTTAGTTCAATGCTCGTTTCTAGTTAAGAGGAACTCATGCTTTCCATCTCTTTGAATGGCTTGAGCTGTTGCTTCAAGAAAGGAGACGTTGTACACGTCAAAACTCTATTTTTTCTACATTAGCTGTGTTTTTAATGAGCAGGCTAGCAGTCGCACGCTTTGACTGAAGGCCTTTCCTTGTAAACCTTGTACACGTCAATGGGGCGAGGGGCTTGGCAAACATACAAGCCTAAACATCAAATCTCAGCTTGTACCGTGATTCATTGTAACAGGATAAAGCATGAGCATGACGCAAGAAAAACTTGCGCATTCTAAAATGGAAAACCGCAGACACTGGCCAGCCTTGCGTAAGCAGATGCAGGAATGGCTGTAAAGGGTAAGGGTAAGGGTTACACAGCTATATCCGCCAGCGAGGGCAGTTGAGCTATAGCAAAAAAAAAAGGCAGCTTCAAGAAGAGAAGGAGGCCAGACTGAACAAGACACCAGAAAAAAAAGACAAGGTCAGTGATCAAACAGAGCAAGGCATTTGTCCGCAAAGTCAGCTACTCCTACGGCATCAGACTGATTGATGAAGTCTCTCAGGCTGTAAAAGAGGACATAAGGGGTTTTAGCTGTAAAGGAGGAGTTTAAGCAGATGCAGGAGTAGCTGTAAAAGAGGAATAAGGGGACAGAGGAGTAAACAGCAGCCGTACATTTTTGACTGGAGTTTTTTTTATGACTGATGCAGGAGGGTGTTTTTTTTGGACGTATACTTTTTGGGGTGGACATCCCTGAGGGACTACCCACCCCCCAAACCCCCCTTCAGTGCCCCCACCAGACAAAAAAGGGTACCATTCTGCTCCTTTTGGAATTCTGCATCCATCTACGTACTCATCAATACCTGAAACTATAGTGCCGCAGAGTTATGGGACAAAAATCGAGAAATGGGCGCCCATGCACACGTGACCTACCAAGCACCCATAACTGGCTTGCACAGTCCCACATTGCTTTTATTTCTTCAGGATTCCACTGAATATCTCATGCTGACACAATCCTGTAAGTTTGGGGATAATTGCTGCTTCATTGGCTGGACTCACCCCGTTGCCTGCACCAAGTGCGTGTGCCTCTGACTTTTGGAAATGTCCACATACCCCCCCTTTTACCCAATTTGCTCAAAAAGGGTCATCGACTGGGCTGAGGATTCCGATGATATGCTTAAGTTTCCGTGGGAGTGGCCCAGAAAAAAAAACTGGAGACCCCCTGCAAAATAACTAAAAACTTGTCTGAGGACATGCATTACAAAAAGGGGAGCTCTGTAGTGGCGCAAGCCAACATAAGATAAATAATTAGAAAAATGCATTCGCCTGTCACAATTCGTGTGAGATTTCGGAAGATTCTTCGTTCAGTCCAAGAGTTCCGAGATAATCGAATCACATAAATTAATCGATTTTGGGCCGGTGATTTCTTCTTTTTATTGACGCCGTTAGAAGTTCCATCGCTCCCCTACATCCTCCATGGATCCTCGGCAGCTGGGCGTGAGTCATGTTGTTCACCAACAAGAAGTGAAAGTGCGCAACCGTGAAGTCAGACGGCGCATGGACGGCAACCCTCATCTACAGCAACAGCAGCAGCAGCGTGAGCTGCGAAGCGTAGCTACAGGTTTTGCAAGGTATTTTTTTGTGCGGATGACAATACGTATCGGTAACCTGATGACTGGCCTGCGATGCCTCATACCGTCCAGCTCTCAGCACCTACTTACTATACTGCGCCTACTACTTGCATATCTTACGAACGGGCAGGGGAACGGCAGCAGGTATTCTGAAAAAGGGAAATGGCAGCAGGTAAAGAAATCTTTCAATATTCACGTTTGCCAGCAGATCTGCATTTCCCTCAGATCTAGCATCACAGAGAATCCCGGGTGACCAAGATTGTGTCAGCAACACACTCAGAAGTAGTGCATACAATGTGCCAGTTATTTAACGTTCCATTATCCTTGCATACCCGCACACGCGCACGCACACTCACACACACACACACGCACACACACACACACACACACACACACACACACACACACACACACACACACACACACACACACACACACACACACAC
>Ga0307947_1001226_pt1:0-7500 | contig 19973 bp, 27 predicted proteins | sample OrgLakmetagen232_FD_201840 | JGI IMG/M metagenome (GOLD analysis project Ga0307947, IMG submission 201840) | Saline water microbial communities from Organic Lake, Antarctica - #232 | ecosystem: Environmental > Aquatic > Non-marine Saline and Alkaline > Saline | place: Antarctica: Organic...
TGCCAGAGCGTTTATGCAGGTTGCATGTGCCAGAGCGTTTATGCAGGTTGCATGTGTCAGAGCGTTTATGCAGGTTGCATGTGCCAGAGCGTTTATGCAGGTTGCATGTGCCAGAGCGTTTATTCAGGTTCCATGTGCAGAGCGTTTATGCAGGTTGCATGTGCCAGAGCGTTTATGCAGGTTGCATGTGCCAGAGCGTTTATGCAGGTTGCATGTGCCAGAGCGTTTATTCAGGTTCCATGTGCCAGAGCGTTTATGCAGGTTCCATGTGCCAGAGCGTTTATGCAGGTTGCATGTGCCAGAGCGTTTATGCAGGTTGCATGTGCCAGAGCGTTTATGCAGGTTGCATGTGCCAGAGCGTTTATGCAGGTTCCATGTGCCAGAGCGTTTATGCAGCTTCCTTGTGTCAGAGCGTTTATGCAGCTTCCTTGTATCAGAGCGTTTATGCAGGTTGCATGTGCCAGAGCGTTTATGCAGGTTCCTTGTGTCAGAGCATTTATTCAGGTTCCATGTGGGCCGTGGGCCAGAGCGTTTATTCCTTTTTGTTACTCCAGCAGCTGGTGCTGCGTTTGCTTTAGCAATGCCAGAAGGTTGTTGCGGTGCATCGACTGCAAAATACTCGACCTGCCTTTGCACTTACGTCCAAAATTATTGCGCATTGTTTATGTATAGGGTTGGCCAGAACCATATATATACGGTGTATACACGGTATTTTTCGCAGGGAAATCATCAAATATACGGTCATATACGTTGTATATATATTCGGTTTTGGCCAACCCTATTTATGTATTGCATAACCTTGCTCATGCCTGCATCAGCTCTTACAGGAAGCTGCCGCCGCAGCGCATCATCAGCAACCTCCTTTCCCTGCTTTTCTGCACTATGATTTCACACGCACACACTGCTTCTTTTGCGCATTACGTCCGACAGGAAGCTGCCGCAGCAGCGCATCATCAGCAACCTCCTTTCCCTGCTTTTCTGCACTATGATTTCACACACACACTGCTTCTTTTGCGCATTACGTCCGACAGGAAGCTGCCACAACGCATCATCAGCGGGACCTCCCTTGCAGCAGTTATAACCACAGGCAGCGCTTCGGGCTACGTTTACTGGTGAGCGCAGAGGCTAAAAATAGTAGCCTGTGTGTGGGTGGGTGTGGGTGGGTGTGAGTGTTGTGTGGGTGTGGGTGGGTGTGTGGGGTGTGGGTGTGTGGGTGCTGGTAAGCATCATGGCGGACACAAAAGAGCAGCATCAGGTGCTTTTTGCTGGTCACGGCCCTTGTTGGACCTGGGTAGTTAGAGCTTTCTCTTGCATCTTCTTGGTTCCAAAAACGGTAAAGAATGGGAGAGATGTTGGTTACCGTGCGGGAAAAAAAAACAAAAATATCACCGCTTTTAATGAACGCTCTTGGGTGGGGCGATGATCAATCTTTTTTTGCGAAATATTATTTTTTAGAGTGGGGGGGCGGTGAGTTCATGAACGTACGGTACACAGGTTTTTCAGGTGCAACAAGCCCCTGTTTGGTGTGCAAGCCCTGTGGACGGTCAATTTGTGGACGGCCAAAGTTTGGGCGGCCAAAGTGTAGGCGGCCAAAGTGTAGACATCCAAATTGTGGGCGGCCAAAGTGTGGACGGCCAAAGTGTAGATGGCCTAAGTGTGGACGACCAAATTGTGGACGTCCAAATTTCTGTGGCTACAGAATTGCAAGGAAAGGACACACTTGTAGGGTTGGCCAGAACGGTGTATATGCACCGTACATGACCGTATTGTTAGTGATTTTCCTGCCAAAATTGCCGTGTATGGTTATGCCCAACCCTACACACTGGTACATCATTAGGAGTTATGGCAAGAAGTCTCCTCGGGGTTACTTTGAATTCCTTGTCTGATCACATGATTTTTGTTGCAAAATGAAGGAGCCACGCAGGCAATGATTGTCACTCTACTTTCCAGGCAACGATTGTCACTCTACTTTTACGATTGTCACTCTACTTTCACGATTGTCACTCTACTTTCATGATTGTCACCCTACTTTCGCAGGCAACAATTGTCACTCTACTTTCACGATTGTCACTCTACTTTCGCAGGCAACGATTGTCACTCTACTATCACGATTGTCACTCTACTTTCACGATTGTCACTCTACTTTTGAGGCAACGATTGTTACTCTACTTTCAGGATTGTCACTCTACTTTCGCAGGCAACGATCGTCACTTTACTTTCACGATTGTCACTCTACTTTCACGATTGTCACTCTACTTCCACGATTGTCACTCTACTTTTGCAGGCAACGATTGTCACTCTACTTTCCACATTAACTTTGGAAAAAGAAGCCACGTTGGTGTCGGGTACCTTTTAAAATTTCCAAATTTCTACACAGCGGTCAAAACTGGTCGTATCAAAGAGTTTGCGTAATTATAATCACCCAAGCGAGTCCTGCGCAGGGTATTGCCCTCGTGATGATGACACACACACACACACACACACACACACTTACACACACACACACACCACACACACACACACACACACACACACACACACACACACACACACACACACAAACAAACATTGATATTTATGTTTTCTTTGGGGTGGAGGAGTTTTACAGTACCCGGTATTATTGTGGCCCCTTTTAATAATCAATGCGGGGAGTGGTTTTCACTGCCTGCGTAACTTATTAAATTCATTTTCAAGCAAATGCTCGATATCATCACTGAAACAACTATGGAAACAAACGCAGGAGCAGCGGCTATGTAGATCTCACCTCTGCTGCGGTCATTGGGGGGTCTGCGCTGCTTACGGCATCAGCAGGTCAGTCCAGGACTGCTGAATTAATGTGCAACGCTTGTGTTTAGGTGACCCTTTTATCTAAAAACGATGCAACCAAAAACATTCCACTGCCATTTCTTGCTGTAAAGTTCAGTGTGTAGAACATGTCGTTAGGAGGTGCCCCTATTAAAAGAGTCATCCACCGCCATCTCTTGGTTAGAAGTGCATTGTGTAAAACGTGTCTTTAGGAGCCCCTTATAGAATGATATGTCCACCGCCATCTCAAGGTTAGAACTTTAGCATGAAACATGAAACACACATTAATTCCAGTTCTTGCACTGCAATAACGTCACTCTTTCTTGTTGTCTGTGTCTCTCTTCTGTTTCTACACTTCTGCAAATGCATCTCTTGCAGTGCATCAAATGTCACTCTCGCTTTTAGTCCGTGTCTCACTTCTGTGTCTACACCTCTGCTCATGCATCTCTTGCAGTGCATCAAATGCCACTCTCGCTTTTTGTCTGAGTCTTTCTTCTGTTTCTACACTTCTGCAAACGCATCTCTTGCAGTGCATCAAATGACACTCTCGCTTGTTGTCTGAGTCTCTCTTCTGTTTCTACACTTCTGCTAATGCATCTCTTGCAGTGCATCAAATGCCACTCTCGCTTTTTGTCTGTCTCTCTCTTCTGTTTCTGCACCTCTGCTAAAGCATCTCTTGCAGTGCATCAAATGCCACTCTCGCTTGTTGTCTGTGTCTCTCTTTTGTTTCTACACTTCTGCTATTGCATCTCTTGCAGTGCAAACAAAACTTGACATGAATGTCACTTAACATGTGTGTGCCGTGCCGTACCTTACCCATCCTGCACCCCGAATCTTAAAAACGTTTGTTGATTCTCGCACTTCACCCGCACTTAACATCAATCAAGTTTTGCCCTTGCCGCTGTCATCCCGCAGGGCTTTTAGCCCTGTTCAGCACCAATAAGCTTTAAATGAGAATGGACACCGCAAAAGGGATAAGCAAAGTCATCATGGTATTCGCATGTTAATTAGCTTGACGCTCTTTGTTCTACTACTATAAGCCCTTGCTGCCCGTCCCCCCCCCCAAATCTGCCTCTGCTTTATCTAGCCTCCATCACTGCTGCTGGCACTCTCCTTGCCCTCTTCACTGCTGTGTAGGTTACTGTACACGCAAGCACGTTAATTATTCTTAGACCGCACGTCCATTTTGAGTGAAGTTTGCTCTTTTTGCTCCTCAGGTGCCGCTGCAACCCACAAGTTTGATTGCAACAAGCTGCGTCGATTCCTGGGGTGAGTCGGTCAGATCCTTGCTTCAACCAGCGAGCACCTGTTTTTAATATAATTATGTTTTTATATTTTTCCAGGAAGAAACTGTAATGGCATATACCTAGGGTTGGCCAGAACCCTACATATATATATGGTGTATATAAGGTATTCTTGGCAGGGACATCGCCGACTATACGGTCATATACGGTGTACATATATGGAATGGCCAACCCACCAGGTTAGAGTTAGGATCTGCAGGCTTCTCACAGGGCACCTCTGTTACCAGGGCACCTGTGTATGCCAGGGCACCTGTGTTACCAGGGCACCTGTGTTACCAGGGCACCTGTGTCACCAGGGCACCTGTGTTACCAGGGCACCTGTGTTACCAGGATTTACCAGGGCACCTGTGTTACCAGAAGTTACCAGAGCACCTGTGTTGCCAGGGCACCTGTGTTACCAGGGCACCTGTGTTACCAGGGCACCTGTATAACCAGGATTTACCAGGGCTGTGGTGTTACCAGAAGTTAACAGAGCACCCGTGTTGCCAGGATTTACCAGTGCACCTGTGTATGCCAGTGCACCTGTGTATGCCACAGGGCACCTGTGTTACCAGGGCACCTGTGTTACCAGGATTTACCAGGGCACCTGTGATACCAGAAGTTACCAGAGCACCTGTGTTACCAGGGCACCTGTGTTACCAGGATTTACCAGAGCACTTGTGTCATTAGGAGTTACCAGAGCACCTGTGTTGCCAGGGCACCTGTGTTGCCAGGGCACCTGTGTTACCAGGGCACCTGTGCTACCAGGATTTACCAGAGCACCTGGGTTACCAGGGCACCTGTGTATGCCAGGGCACCTGAGTTACCAGGATTTACCAGGGCACCTGTGTTTTTAGGGCACCTGTGTATGCCAGGGCATCTGTGTTACCCGAAAACGGATAGGGTTGGCCAGAACTGTTTGTGGACACCGTATATGACCGCATGCATGGTAGTTTCCTTGCTATATATTATATATTCCGTATGTACACCGTACGAACGTAGGCGTGTATGGTACTGGCCAACCCTAGATATGGATGATAGAATCACCCAAATCAGCTCTAGCCGGTTGTGTACTTAGCCCCGTTGGAGGCCCCTCACGCAAAAACATGCACGTACGCAAGTACAAGCTCGCAAGCTTGCACACATGCATGTGTGTCTGAAAATGCTTGCAATTACTGCTGATGTACATACCGGGGGACTTACATGTACCTCAACAGACTCACACACACACACACATTCACACACTCACACACACACACACACACACACACACACACACACACACACACACACACACACACACACACACACACACACACACAAACATTCACACACTCACACACAAACATTCACACACTCACACACACACATACATCCATGAACACACACAGACGCAGCACACGCACACACACGCCATTGTTTTTTGTAAGTTGATATACCATATACCATATTAATCGATATGAAAACATGGGTTTCTAACTTTAAGAATCGATATGAAATCAAGCTTTTGGGGGTGTCGAGGAGCCCCTGTGTAAAACGGTTCTGTGGCCCTCAGAGGGCTTTTGAAAGCGTCCAAACCACAAATCCCAAAACAATTTCCAGAATGTTCCAATCATTTAATTACTGTGTTCAAATGAGCGAAAACCCGCACCGAAAAAGGTCAGAGTGCCAGGATTGGGGAGTGGGTTAAGTTAGCAGAGCTGGAGATGGTAATTGTGCCAGGGCTGTTTTCGAGTGGTCCAGCGCAAAGAAAGGCCGTGAAATTTTCAGGGACAGTTTTGGAGACAGTTTTGGAGATACTTTCCTCCTTACAACTCCAAGTCTTGACCTTGCTGAGTTGAAGCAACACTTTTGAACCCCACAATTATCTTACACCATATGCCGGGAGGCCGCAGGGCAGGCCGGGGCAGCAAAATTGATATGAGAACCCGATTTCTCAAATTCCCAGATTTGGGGGTGATTGAAACCAAGGTTGTCCCAAACCCTTAAAAAACACTGACACACACTGGCTGTTTATTCAACTCATTTCGTCAAGTCATCTGGCTTGAATGCGATAGCAAAGTTTCAAACACTGCACACAGATGGTGGCTGTACCTCGTTGCCGTGATTGTGCCAATAAAAGCGGTGCTTTCGCACTGCACACAAAACCAGGACACGCACACGTCACCACTGGCCTCCCCATTACCCTCTTCAATAGCAACACCAACATTGTCAACTCCGGCAGTGCCTTCATGCCGCGACAAACAGAATTGCGGTGATGCAGGAGGTGGGAGCGGGAGGGGGGGTGAAGGCAGTGGCGCCGATTTGAGCAGGGATGCACCATTTCCTGGACATGCCAGCAATAGTAGGGATGCCAGAAATAGTGGGGATGCAAGCAGCATCAGGGATAGCAGCAACAGAGGGGATACCCGCAGCATCAGGGATAGCAGCAACAGTGGGAATGCCTGCAGCATCAGGGATAGCAGCAACAGAGGGGATGCAAGCAGCAGTGATAAGAGCAGCAGCAGTGATCATAGCAGCAGTGATATCAGCAACAGTAGGAATGCTGGCAGCAGTCTTAAGAGCAGCATCAGGGATAGCAGCAACAGAGGGGATGCAAGCAGCAGTGATAACAGCAACAGCAGTGATAACAGCAACAGCAGTGATAACAGCCATAGCAGGGAGAACAGCAACAGCAGTGATAACAGCAGCAGTGATAGCAGCGGCGGCGATAACAGCTACAGTAAGGATGCAAGCAGTAGTATTGTGCTGAGGCCTCTTAGAGGCAGTGACGCAGCTTTAGCCGCTGTGGGCCTAGTGTCAGGTTTTGCCTCTGGACTGCTGGGCATTGGTGGCGGCACTGTCGTGACTCCCCTCCTGGCACTGCTGAGCGGTGCGTGCACAAGGATCGGTGAAGAGCTGGGAAGTAGATGTCATGGGGAAAAAAGCAACCAAGTCATGTCATGTGTTGTCAGTGTTTGCCTCTGGACTGCTGGGCATTGGGGGCGGCACTGTCGTGACTCCCCTCCTGGCCGTGCTGAGCGGTGCGTAAGGGTGTTGCTGTAAACCTGGGAAGCAGTGCGCTATAATAAGTATAAGATGCAATTTAAAAAAATGTGATGTGGTGTCGGGTTTTGCCTCTGGACTGCTGGGCATTGGTGGCGGCACTGTTGTGACTCCCCTCCTGTCGAGTGGTGTGAGTGACCATGTTGAGTGGTGTGATGCTGCTGAGCATCAGCGGTGGTACTGTCTTGACTTTCCTCCTAACCTGGAGAAGTTCTTCGACCGTGGATTTCGAGAGGTTTTCGCCGTTGTAACGTCGTGTTGAGTGGTGTGAGTGATCATGTTGAGTGGTTGAGTGGTGTGAGTGGTGACCATGTTGAGTGGTGTGACTCCCCTCCTGACCGTGTGAGTGGTGGCCGTGTGGGTGGTG
>Ga0307947_1001226_pt1:12500-19973 | contig 19973 bp, 27 predicted proteins | sample OrgLakmetagen232_FD_201840 | JGI IMG/M metagenome (GOLD analysis project Ga0307947, IMG submission 201840) | Saline water microbial communities from Organic Lake, Antarctica - #232 | ecosystem: Environmental > Aquatic > Non-marine Saline and Alkaline > Saline | place: Antarctica...
TTTACTTTTGGATTGTTTGCCAGGCAAACTTTAAATCCATGAAACTCCACGCCACTTGCAAATACCACGTGATTCAACGACACACGCACATGCACACGCGCACATGCGCACACACACTCACACACACACACACACACACACACACACACACACACACACACACACACACACACACACACACACACACACACACACGTGTTGTTCACAATTTGCAGCCATTATCGTAAGCAGCCATCCCAGGTTGATCAAGCTGAGTCATAGATCCCAGGTTATCAAGTTGAGTCATAGATCCCAGTTTATCATAGATCCCAGGTTGATCAAGCTGAATCATAGATCCCAGGTTATCAAGTCGAGTCATAGATCCCAGGTCATCATAGTTACCAGGTTGATCAAGCTAAATCATCAATGATGATTTTTCTCGTGATAAGTATTAATGCTATTGGAGCACCATGGTTTTATGGCTAGCTCTCGGTGGCCGGAATTATTATGTTAGTCACGGGCCTAGTCTAGTTTAGTTTAGTTTGGATTACAAAGGCATTCAACCTGGAATGGCTGCTCAACCTATTTTTTTTTTTTTGGATGGTGTTACAGCTATGAGAACGAGGTAAACCTCAAAACAAACCAAGTATAAAAGGGCTGTGACGCAACTGGAAAATGCTAACCTTAAAGTTGCGAGAAGAAGGTAGGCAAAAACACATCAAAGTGCCAAAATTCACCACGGGCCTAGGCTTGGCTGGTTTGGACTGCCAGCTACGGGGCTTTGCTTCCAGCGAGCTGCTTTGTGCGTTTCTTGCGTGTCAAGCTGCTAGATTTTATGCTTCATAATGCATGCTTCAACCTCATGCCTCGTGCTCCGTGCTTGGTGCCACGTGCTTTGCCCTGCGTTTCCCTGCTGGTTGGGGCTGCACGTGATTGGGGCTGCTTGTGTCCTTTGTTCAAGGGGTTACAAGGGGTTACAAGGATGGCCTACAGCCCTGTCCTTTGTTCTCTCTGCCCCGCTGCACTTTGTTTTCTTGGCACTCCTGATTTCATGAGGCTATTTTAGCCTCTTACCCACTCACCTACAGTGTCACACACACACTCACTATCTTACCCACTCACCTATACAGTTTCATGCACACACACACTCACTATCTTACCCACTCACCTACAGTGTCACACACACTCACACTCACTATCTTACCCACTCACCTACAGTGTCATGCACACACACACACTCACTATCTTACCCACTCACCTACAGTGTCACACACACACACAAACTCACTATCTTACTCACTCACCTACAGTGTCATGCACACACACACTCACTATCTTACCCACTCACCTACAGTGTCATGCACACACACACTCACTATCTTACCCACTCACCTACAGTGTCATGCACATCCCACACTTCTTAATAGACAAATGCTTCTCTTGTGCTTTGCTGCTGTTGCTTTTTTGCTTTCTGCTTTCTCGCCGTCCACAGTTTTCTAGGTTGCAAGCTTTTATAAGTTCCGGACCTTTGAAATACCTGATTCTGCTTCTCGTACATGCATACATGAGACACATATCAACATTTTTCTTCGTGTCCTTGATGCCTTCTGCCCGCGCTTCACAAGCAAACAAACATTCTCTTTTTCTAATAGAACATCTCTCTAATAGAATATCTAAACAGTAAGTTGGCCAATTATCAGTCTTGCTTTGCCATCCTTTGTTTTTAGTCATGAACGTGTGCCGACGACTACTGTACCACGGTAACTTCATATGGGTGGCTTGAACTGTAACCTCTGTACCGTGAGTGCCCAAAACACACAGATGATGATTCCCACTCTTTGATTGGATGCGGTCGGTTGGTCATGGCAGTTGCCTGATTGTTTTTACAGGTTTTATTCAGTACTGCAATGTGCCTTTCTTTCCTTTCCAACGGTTATTTTGTAGGTGCTACAAATCTGATGCTGCACAAAAAGAAAAAGAAAAAGTACCAGAGGGGGTCAACTGAGCAAATGGCCTGAAGTGTGACTTTTTTGTTACAAATCATGTTTGAATGATATAACTAGATGGTTCATGAAGTTTGGGGCCAAAAGGACCACCCCAGTGGACTGGACAGAAATCCAGTTCAAATTTTGGCACTGAGTTTCCACAAAACAGGCCACCACGCCCCAAACAGGACCTATTTTAATGCCAAAACAAGACAAAAGGACTTCCTTTATAATATCAAAATCATACTGGATTTTGAAAAGAAAATTTGATGAAGGTTGGTTTTCCACCTTTTTGGCACCCCTTTTGTTGATTTTCTCAAGGGAAATGGGCCAAAATGGAGTATCTGGCCAACTACTGGGTCGTTTCACTCCATTTTTGTTGATATTTATTTATCAGAAAGACACCATTTATTAAAAATAATCCAGATTGGTGCAGTAGTTGGTGAGATGTGGCGGATTGGCAGTGAAAAGTAGGGTTCACGCCGCGGGCAATTAGACATGTGCACCCATGTTTGAAAATTCAAAGCTCAGGCGTTATGAGTAGGCAACCTTTGGGTTCTAAGCTTATAATTTGCAAATATGGGTGCCCATACTCAATTCACATTTCTAGAGTACCCCTGTTTGGGGCCTCCGTCGACCCCCTCTGAAAAAGTACGCAGGCAGTGAAAAACCACTCCCCACATTTGATTAAGTAAGAGGAGCCACTTTGGTACCAGGTACCATAAAACTCCTCCACCATTAGAAAAAGATTAAGATCAATGGGGATTAGGAGGGTTGCAGGCCTGACCTAAAACCGTCTCCTGATGAGAGTTGATATTAGTGCTGTAAAGGGCACGTCTGGTATGGACAAGTTTGGCAGCGTAATTGACAGAATGAACATGAAGCTTGGAAGCAAGTTTCTTAGCTCTCTGAGAAATAAGACCCAGCACCTTAAAAGGCTTCAGCGTGTGATTTGTGTAGAAGTGCCACCTACTCTCAAAAGGGTGGTGTGGGGGGTAATAGAGGCTCCTTGAAGAGTGGAGCAGATGCCTTTATGCTGTTCCTGCGCGGTGCTCAGCTGGTTCCGCAGTCTGGTGTCCTCACAGTACTACTTGACCTTGATGAGGTGAATGTCACGTTGAAGAATGCTGAATCTTTGGTTCGGTGCTGTCTGGGGAAGTAAGGTGATGGATCTGCTAATGACTGGTGGCGGTGCTGCTTAGGTGCTCCTGGTCTCCCTCAGTTGCCCACTGCCACTCCTAGGAAGCGACCCACCCCCCTTCATAACTAGCCTGTTGCTTATTTGTTCTCGCGAGATGGAAGCAACCAATACAGCATCCGGACGGCTGGAGGTAAACCTATTTTGTCTGAGAAGTGGGGCGGAAGAAGCCACTTGGTATAATCCTGGTTTCAGCTGTAATGGGAATCTGGAGATTTGCATAGCCAGCCGTTTGCTGCTACCTATATCCATGCAGACAAAGCAGGATCCTAGGGAGCCTGTCTTGCTGATGGCTTTGAAAATCATACTGCATGCTAAAAAGTTGTGTCTCTCAGTGATCATATTTCTTATTTGCGTGTGTTGGCATTTAGAAAGAATATGCAGGTCAATGTCTAGTTGAGGGCAGAGAGGGTAATTTAGTTTTGTTTAGTTTAGTTTGGATTACAAAGGCCTCCAGCCTGGCATGGCTGCTCAACCGTGTCTAGTTAAGGGCAGAGGGGGCAGGTTAGGCTTACTGAGTGCTTAAACCATACTGCATGCTTTTGGTTGTACAGGGTTCCTTTCTGAACTTCATAATGATGCACTTGGTTTTAACAGAGACATAGGGCTGTCAGGTAAGCGTTGCTAGCGGCTCCATTGGCAGTGTCATTTCTGTTAAGGGTCTGGTAGTATTCATGGTAGTTTGCTTTAGTATTGGCATATCCTAGCTTGTAGAGGGGGTGCATGTGTGCTTGCAAGGCATCATGGTAATTGAATAGGTACCAGAGCCTCGAGGTAGGTGACTGGGCTGTGTTCGGTTGATGTTGTATGATTTGACGTTGTTCGTATTATTTTATAAGCTAGTAAATGCTGTAGAAGGGATTTCCCTCAAGGCCACCTGTTTTAATGGAGGTATCTGCAACGTCAGAGTAGGTTGTGATTGATTTTCTAGCAAGAGCGTCAGCATATTCATTGCCTAAAATACCTGTGTGGGATTTGACTTTGTGGAAATGAATGGGCGATGCTGACTGGCTGGTGGATCGCTTTGGCAATAGATTGGAGGACATCTCGCTGCTGGATGTGGTGGCGGTGGAGGTTTGGTTGTGAGAGCTGCTTTTTTATTTGGTGCGTTGAGGTTAGGCTATCTGTGGACAGAAAAGAAAAACTACGCAGGCAGTGAAAACCACTCCCCACATTTATCAAGGAAAAGGAGCCACTTTGATCACGAGTACCGTAAAGCTCCTCCACCGCAAAAAAGAGAAAAAAAATCAATGGGGATCAAGAGAGTTGCAGGTTTGGCCTGAAACCAGCTCCTGGTGAGAGTTGATAACAAAACTAGAAGAGGACGTCTGGTATGGACAAGTTTAGCAGCGAAGTTCACAGAGTGCACATGGAGCTTGGAGGCAAGCTTCTTAACTCTTTGAGAATCGAGACCCGGATCCTTGAAAGGCTTCAGAATGTGAGTGTTGTAGATGGTGTCGCCCACACCCAAAAGGATGATGTGGAGAGAAACAGAGGCTCCTTGGAGAATGTTGCAGAGGTCTTTGTGCTGTTCCTTTGCGGCGTTCAGCTGGCTCTGAGGTCTGGTGTCTTCACAATACTTGATCTCGACGAGGTGGATGTCACGCCGAGTCTTGTTGAGGTCTTTAGGTCGGTGCTGTCTGGGGTCGGTGGCTCTACTGGTGGCTGGCCGTGCTGCTGGGATGCTTCCAGTCTCCCTCATTTGCCCCCTGCCACTCCGAAGAACCCACCCCCCTACATTAGTTTGTTGTTTTTGTGTTTTTGCAGTGATGGGAGTAACCAGCAAAAAATCTGGGCGGCTGCAGGTAAATTTGTCTTTATCTGAGAAGCGGGGTGGGAAGAGCCATTTGGGAACTATTCTACTTTCAGCTGTTTCAGGAATTTGGAGATTTTGCATGGTCATCCGTTCGTTGCTGCCCATGGAGACAATGCATGATTTTAAGGAGCCTGTTTTTCTGATAGCATTAAGGATTAAGGATCATGCGGCATGCTATGTTGTGGCTATCTGTGGCTATATGAGAGTAGCTGTGAATGATTGCTGCTATTATAGCTGCTAGCTCTGCACGTAAGATGTTATTGGTTATATCTACGCCTGTTGGGTTTACGTAATGGGACACGTTTAAGCAAGGGTGGTATACACCTGATCCAGTGTCTTGCCCTTCTTCGTGTTTTTTAAGACCGCCAGTCCCGCCAACCTTGTACTTACTTTACGGATCAGTTTTGGGCTGGAGCTGTGTTGGGTCATTTCGTCAGAGCTCTGAGGTGGGTCCAGGGTACTTGTTTTATCTTGGGGGCCTTGTGGGGTTCGATGAAGGTGGTCGCTGGGTAGTTCCTTAAATATGGCCAGGCGCCTTTTCAGTGCTATGTGCAGAGGGGTAGGTTTTGTTATAAATGTAGTTGAATTTTCATTTTGCCTCAGGAACTTCTTCAGCAGGCTCTTTTAGCCAGTTTGTGATGCAAGCATTGAAGCAGTTTCTGCATATCCCAAGTGTGTTTGGGAAGGGGCGTCTGTATATTGTTCCAGAAGGGTGCTTTTTCATATTGGAGTTGGTCTGATGGTACGGAGCCCTTTGCACATGTGTGGAAATGTGCGGTAGAGCGATGCGTAAGGATTGGTGGTCATCCTTTTAAACAAGGAGGAAAGAAACATGAAGGTAGCTGTTGCCTCTGTGCTACGCTACGGGCAGCAGAGTAAATTGCATGCCTTGTTGCTTAATACATGGTGATTATATGGTAAATGGGATGGCGAATAGAGAAACATGAAGGTAGCTGTTGCTTCTGTGCCACTGCTAAGGGCTTCTGTGCCACTGCTACGGGCAGCAGAGTTAATTGCATGCCTTGTTGCTAAATACATGGTGTTTTCATGGCAAATGGGATGGCAAATAAAGAACCAGTAAATTTGGAGGAGAAAGCGTTGCAGTTTACTTTGAAGGCCTTATCTCTTGGGTGTTCACTCCATTATTGGGGGAGCGTGGGGTCATGGTCAAGGAGGGGTTCCATTTTCCTTTAGTGACTAGGGCCCACTTTTGTAAGGGCGGCGGTGATAATGTGGGGGAGAAGCATCCATGAGTTGAGTTTTTAACCTTTTGGTTTGCATGTCTGGAGCTAGCAATATCTTTGCGTGTGATGAGGCCCACGAGCTCTAATGCAAGACTCAGTATTTTGCCTGTTCAAAAGCCCTTTGTAGAATGTTAAAATGCTCAGGGGTGAGCATGCCTTTGCATTTTCCATATACCTATGTGAGATCAACGTCAGTGATCCAGTACTCGCAGCGCTCAGTGGCTACAATGTCTGCTTGAGAGATAGTGGGCTGGATGTCAAAATTGACTTTGCTCCGGAGTTTGATGCCACAGGGCTGGTAGAAGCTTCTTTTTCGGTTGGCTGAGAACCCTTGTTTTTGAAGATCAACAAGGTGTGTGCCTGGTGCAGGTTGCGGTAGGTTTGGTGCCGTGATGTACTCTTTGTACAGTTAGAGGCTGCGTCTAAATCTCTGTATTTTGCTCTCATGTTGGGTTCCACAAGAATTCCACCAACTCGTTTTTGAGAGATCTAAAGGTCCGTTCTTTCTCATCATTCTCATTTAGGTTCACACAGGCTGAGCAGGCACATGTGTCATTGGTGTCAATAGCCTCTCGCTCATTGGCATTGTAGCAGTTGGCTTTTAGTAGGCGATGCAATTGTTAGGTAACGATAACAGACGTTGCATATACACATACCTGTCATTAAAGGGGGTGAGCAGATTCAGTCACGTCCAAGATGGAAAGCTTATCTGTGTTTCAATGGTGACAGTCCTACACTTTTTTTGCACTCTTTCCCATACATATGTAGCCAGGGTTTGCATGGCCTTGGCTTCTTTTCCTTTGTTATTGTGGGGAATAGTTTTATCACTACCTGCGTACGAAGTTTGTTCTCTTCTCTTTTCAGGGCCGCGTCATTTCTCACAAGGACGAATGCCATGACTTTATTTAAAATTCACCATTCCATCATGCAACCTGCAAACCTTCTTATGAATACATTTGTCAAAAGGCTTAGGTTCTCCATCATCGTCCCGTTTGGTTTATTGTTTCCTTTTTGCTGGGTGGAGTGGTGAGGCCAGGTGACTCAGCAGCGTTGGTATGGAACTCTTTGCAGGGCTTAAGTTACGAGCACACTCGCAATAGCGTGGCGTAAAGATGCACAATAAGGAGAAAAAAATAAAAAAATAGAGCCACTGTACTCGTTGCAGTGGCTCTCTCAATTTTTGTCGGGTCTGGCGACCTGTGTTGGTTATGCATGGTTATCAGGAGACCAGCCTCGCCGTCTCCTCTTCAC
>Ga0307947_1001227_pt1:0-2500 | contig 19962 bp, 26 predicted proteins | sample OrgLakmetagen232_FD_201840 | JGI IMG/M metagenome (GOLD analysis project Ga0307947, IMG submission 201840) | Saline water microbial communities from Organic Lake, Antarctica - #232 | ecosystem: Environmental > Aquatic > Non-marine Saline and Alkaline > Saline | place: Antarctica: Organic...
TGATTCACGCATTGTGCATGCGTGTTTGTGTGTGTATGTGTGTGTGTGTGTGGAATGTTGGGTGATTCATGCATTGTGCATGCGTGTTTGTGTGTGTATGTGTGTGTGTGAAATGTTGGGTGATTCACGCATTGTGCATGCGTGTGTGTGTGTGTGTGTGTGTGTGTGGAATGTTGGGTGATTCATGCATTGTGTGTGTTTGTGTGTGTATGTGCAGGAGGCCCTTGCAAAGGCAGCTGAGAAGGAGGATGGGATGTTGGATGAGGAGCTCCCTCTACAAGGTACAAGTGTGTTGGTGCTCGTGCTTGGTCGATGTCGGTTTTGTCATGACTTTCTCACACACACACACACACACACACACACACACACACACACACACACACACTCACTCACACACACACACTCCCTCTCTCTCACACACACACACACACACACACATACACGCACACAAACATAAACACGCACACACACACGCAACGGTGCTTCAGCCGCACTCTTGCGCAACTGTGACGTAGGCAGATTTGGCAAACTGTGCTGTTTCAGCACGCGCAGTACTCAGTAGATCCTGCACTGACCTCTCTCGGTACAAACATTGCCGCGCACGCAGTTCGTGTAGATCTTGCACTGACCTCTCTCGGTACAAAACATCGCCGCACACGCTGTTTGTGTAGATCTTGCGCTGATCTTTTTCGTTACAAAACATTGCCACACACACAGTTTGTGTAGATCTTGTGTTGACCTCTCTCGGTACAAAACAATGCTGCACATGCAGTTCGTGTAGATCCTGCACTGACCTCTCTCAATACAAAACATCGCCGCACACGCAGTTCGTGTAGATCTTGCACTGACCTCTCTCGGTACAAAACATCGTCGCACACGCTGTTTGTGTAGATCTTGCGCTGATCTTTCTCGTTACAAAACATTGCTGCACATGCAGTTTTTCTAGATCCTGCACTGACCTCTCTCAGTACACAACATTGCCGCACACGCAGTTCGTGTAGATCCTGCACTGACCTCTCTCGTTACAAAACATTGCTGCACATGCAGTTTGTGTAGATCTTGCACTGACCTCTCTCAGTACAAAACATCGCCGCACACGCAGTTCGTGTAGGTCTTGCACTGACCTCTCTCGGTACAAATCATTGCCGCACACGCAGTTCGTGTAGATCTTGCGCTGATAATTTTTCTCAATGTACAAAACTTAATCTTCCTCGGTGTACAAAACAATGCAGGGCCAGTCACTGAGGCAGACGTGGCAGGCGCCCTGACGATGGAGTCCTTGGAACAGTACTGGGCAAATGACGAGCGGTGGAAGGTGGGTTCAATCGATAGGTGGAAGGTGGGCGTGATCAAAAGGCGTGATCAAAAGGCAGAGGTTTTGGAATATCCGGTTGGAGGATGTATCGTAGCAGTAGGCCTGGTAAGTTCTTTTTGTGCAAAAGTTTTGCCGACAAGGGCGTAAATAACAAATGAGGAGCGCTTCGTCACTTCTTTTTGTTAACATTTCTGTAGAGCTTTGACGACTGTTTGTTGAATGTTGGTGTATTGGAAGGCAGAGGTATTTTATTCATGTGTCCGAGATAAGGCAGCGGTCGTTTTTGTTATGGTCGTACACAAGGCAGAGGTAGTATGAAGATACAAGATGTGGTAGGAAGATTACGAGATGTGGTAGGAAGAATACATGTGGTAGGTTGTACACAAGGCAGAGGTTGTAGGAAGAAGACATGTGGCAGATATGTAGGGTTGGCCAAAACCATACATACATACAGATATACGGTGTATATACGGTATTCTTAGTAGGGAAATTACCATACATCCCGTCATATACGGTCCTGGCCAACCCTGTAGATATGGTTGTCAATCAGGCAGAGGTGTCAGGGAGAATGGGTGTTGTTGACGAATCCGTCAATGAGGCAGAGGTAGAAGGAAGAATGAATGCTGATATGTTCGTCAATCAGGCAGAGGTAGAAGGAAGAATGCATATTGTAGATATGTTCGTCAATCAGGCAGAGGTAGAAGGAAGAATACATGTGGTAGACATGGTTGTCAATCAGGCAGAGGTAGAAAGAAGAATGCATATGGTAGACATGGTTGTCAATCAGGCAGAGGTGTCAGGAAGAATATGAGATATGAGATGGGTTTGATTAAGTGACAGATGGGGCTCATTGGTTCCTTTTGCAAGCATCAGTGACAGAGTACCAAGGAAGTTTGAGCAAAAATAAATGTACAGACACATACATACACTACATACACACACAAACAGGAGCACATGCTTCTCGAATATTTTGGGTGAACATCACACACACACACACACACACACACACACACACACACACACACACACACACACACACACACTCACACACACACACACACACACACACACGTGTGCACAAACACACACACGCGCACACACAGGAAGCCCCTGCTGAACTGCGTACGCAATTGCTGCGAGAGCGCTTTGGCAGCGCGCAAGCTGCCGCTGATGCAGCTATGCACT
>Ga0307947_1001227_pt1:5000-7500 | contig 19962 bp, 26 predicted proteins | sample OrgLakmetagen232_FD_201840 | JGI IMG/M metagenome (GOLD analysis project Ga0307947, IMG submission 201840) | Saline water microbial communities from Organic Lake, Antarctica - #232 | ecosystem: Environmental > Aquatic > Non-marine Saline and Alkaline > Saline | place: Antarctica...
AGCAGACGATCTGGCCGCGTTGCGCACGCTGCTGGCATGGAACAATGCACAAGCCACTTCAAACCCATCATAGTAGTTGATCACAGAAACACTAATTTGCCCATTATATTGCATGCAGGCTGCCCATGCAGATGACCTGGCAGCGTTCAGCGCGCTGTTAGCAGAGACAGTGCGGGAGCCCCCATCTGATTCTGCTTCCATGCGTTGGGTGAATGTGTCTGCACGTCTTGCCAAAGATCCCCAGGTGTGTGTGTATGTGTGTGTGCACGTGCACGTGTGCGTGTGTGCACGTGTGCGTGTGCGTGTGTGTGAGTGCAAAAGTACGTGCAGCTGCACAAGCTCAGCTTTGCACTTTGAGACTAGCCTTTTTGTATGCTGTAAATTATATTCTCTCTCTCTTCTCCCTCTCCCTCTCCCTCTCTCTCTCTCTCTCTCTCTCTCTCTCTCTCTCTCTCTCTCTCTCAAATCTCTCTCAAACACACACAGCGCCGTTTACAAGCCTTGGGAGACGAGCGAGAGGCGGAGGATCTGTTCAGAAGGCACTGCTACGGTTTGGTAGAGCGTGCGCGTGCTGGGTTCAGGGAGCTGGTGACAGAGAAGTTGGGCCCGCTAGTGCCAGGTGTGTGTGTTGTGTTATGTCTGTGCTGCTACGGTTTAGTTGAGCGTGCGCATGCTGGGTTCAGGGAGCTGGTGACAGAGAAGTTGGGCCCGCTAGTGCCAGGTAGGTGTGTGTTGTGTTATGTCTGTGCTGCTACGGTTTGGTAGAGCGTGCGCATGCTTGGTTCAGGGAGCTGGTGACAGAGAAGTTGGGCCTGCTAGTTCCAGGTAGGTGTGTGTGTCGTGTTATGTCTGTGTTGGTGTGTATGCTGTTTTTGATGTTTGTGTATGCGTGTTTTTGTTGTGTGTATGCGTGTGTGTGTGTGCGTGTGTGTGTGTGTGCGCATGTGTGTGTGAGTGTAAGCGTGCCTGTGTGTGCGTTGTGTGTGTGTGTTTGTTTGTGTCCATCTACGGCAGTGCTAGTCCGTGCACGTGCTGCAACTGAGAGGCCTTCTCCGTTTATAACAAGCGTGTAGTCTAAGAGAAGATGAGCGTGAGCTGGAAATGAAGTGTGTGTGTGCGTTATGTGTGTTTGTTTGTGTCCATCTACGGCAGTGCTAGCTCGTTCATGTGCTGATCCTAGGGAGCTACTGAACTACATGGCATGAGGTTGGCAGAGTAGCACACACAAACACACACACACACACACACACACGCACGTGCATGCGCGCGCAAACACACACACACATACACACACGCACACACACACACACACACACAGAGAGAGAGAGAGAGAGACACACACAGACACAAAAATTCACACATACACACACATGCACATGAATGACGCAGCAACTCTGCCATGCAGAGACCCTAGCCTACGTATACACCCTTTTCCTGTCGCTCCCTTCCAGAATCATTTGGCAGTCCTCTGGTATACACACTGCTCACCCACCCACTCACTCTAACTCACTCACTCACTCACTCACTCACTTACTCACTCGTCCTATCACACACACACTCATTCACTCACTCACGCATTTCACTCACTCACTCACTCACTCACTCACTCACTCACTCACTCACTCACTCACGCATTCACTCACTCACGCACTCACGCACTCACTCATCCTTTCTCACACACACACACACACACACACACACACACACACATACACACACATACACACACACACACACACACGCGTAGGTGGTGCAGCCACCCTGCCGCGCGGAGACCCAGGCTTACGTGCACCCCCTTCCCGTCATTCCCTGCCCGACGCACTCAAGTCATTTTCAGCCGCTGTGACGTTGCTGTCAGCAGAACCACGCTGGCAGCGTCTGCCTGAAGACCAGAGGTGTGTGTGCGGGTGTGGGTATGTGTGTGTGCGGGTGTGGGTGTGTGTGTGCGGGTGTGTGTTTGTGTGTGTGGGTGTGTGTGTGTGTGCATACTGTCCGCAGAACCACGCTGGCAGCGTCTGCCTGAGGACTAGAGGTGTCTGTGCGGGTGTGTGTGTGTGGGTGTGTGGGTGTGTGGGTGTGTGTGTATACTGTCAACAGACCCACGCTGGCAGCGTCTGCCTGAGGACCAGAGGTGTGTGTGTGTGTGCAGGTGTGGGTGTGTGTGCGGGTGTGTGTGTTTGTGTGTGTATGTGTGGGTGTGGGTGTATACTGTCAACGGACCCACGCTGGCAGCGTCTGCCTGAGGACCAGAGGTGTGTGTGCGGGTGTGTGTGTGTGCGTGTGTGTGTGCGGGTGTGGGTGTGTGTGTGCGGGTGTGTGTATGTGTGGATGTGTGTGTATACTGTCAACAAACCCACGCTGGCAGCGTCTGCCTGAGGACCAGAGGTGTGTGTGTGGGTGTGTGGGTGTGTGTGCGCGTGTGTATACTGTCAGCAGAACCACGCTGGCAGCGTCTGCCTGAGGACCAGAGGTGTGTGTGCGGGTGTGTGTGTGCGTGTGT
>Ga0307947_1001227_pt1:17500-19962 | contig 19962 bp, 26 predicted proteins | sample OrgLakmetagen232_FD_201840 | JGI IMG/M metagenome (GOLD analysis project Ga0307947, IMG submission 201840) | Saline water microbial communities from Organic Lake, Antarctica - #232 | ecosystem: Environmental > Aquatic > Non-marine Saline and Alkaline > Saline | place: Antarctica...
CATGGTTGCGTCCCTGGTACGATCCATCCGAGCGATCCATCCGAGCGATCCATCCGAGCGATCCATCCGAGCGTCCATGGTTCAATGCGTCCATGGTATGATGCGTCCCTGGTACAATTTATCCGAGCAATCCATCCGAGCGATCCATCCGAGCGTCCATGGTATGATGCGTCCATGGTGTGGTTGCGTCCATGGTTTGATGCGTCCATGGTACGATCCATCTGAGCGATCCATCCGAGCGTCCATGGTTTGATGCGTCCATGGTATGATGCGTCCCTGGTACGATCCATCCGAGCGATCCATCCGAGCGATACATCCTGGTACGATCCATCCGAGCGTCCATGGTACGATGCGTCCTTGGTTGCACGATACGTGCTACAAGCGCTCGTAGCGTAGCGTATGCTTGCTACGCTACACCGCTACGCTACACTGCTACCCTACACTGCTACCCTACACTGCTACCCTACACTGCTACGCTACACTGCTACAAGCTACGGCAATTTCAAACAAGCAATTTCAGCGTCCGCAACAACTAAAAACTGTGCAGTTCAGTGTAAATAATGCATTTTGTAATATGTAGCATACCGTATTTCGTTAATGATTGTAAAGCAAAGGAACGATCTTGGCTCATATGCACATGTGGCTGCTGTAGCAATGGATAATGGATAGCCTGAGGCATTGTTGCATATTTCCTACATGCAACAGACCCTTGTAGCGTAGCATAGCGTAGCGTAGCCGTAGCGTTTTGTGCAACCTTGGTAAGCTCGCAGTGCTGAGTGTGAACACAGCACTGGGTAAAAAGGAAAATAACGCAGAGTAATTTAGGAAAATTGTAATTTAGGAATTTAGGAAAATAACGCAGAGTAAATAGGAAAATAACGCAGGTGAGGCAATGAATGAATGATAAGGAACCCCCTTGGTACCGGATACCGTAATACTCCTTAACCAAATTGTGCGCTCCCGGAAGGTAAGCACAAGAACACGCAGGTAAGCACAAGAACATGCTTCCGGAAGGTAAGCCCAAGAACACGCTCCCAAAAGGTAAGCACAAGAACATGCTTCCGGAAGGTAAGCCCAAGAACACGCTCCCAAAAGGTAAGCACAAGAACACGCTCCCGGAAGGTAAGCACAAGAACACGCAAGTAAGCACAAGAACACGCTCCCAAAAGGTAAGCACAAGAACACGCAGGTAAGCACAAGAACACGCAGGTAAACACAAGAACACGCAGGTAAGCATAAGAACACGCTCCCAGAAGGTAAGCACAAGAACACGCTCCCGGAAGGTAAGCACAAGAACACGCAGGTAAGCACAAGAACACGCAGGCAAGCACAAGAACACGCAGGCAAGCACAAGAACACGCAGGTAAGCATAAGAACACGCTCCCGGAAGGTAAGCACAAGAACACGCTCCCGGAAGGTAAGCACAAGAACACGAAGGTAAGCATAAGAACACGCAGGTAAGCACAAGAACACGAAGGTAAGCACAAGAACACGGTCCCAGAAGGTAAGCACAGAAACATGCAGGTAAGCACAAGAACACGCAGGTAAGCACAGAAACACGCAGGTAAGCACAAGAATACGCTCCCGGAAGGTAAGCACAAGAGCACCCCATCTCCCCCCTTGCTGGAAGCTGGAGGGAAGAACAACTGGACACCTTGCGCCTGCTTGGCCCAGGCCACTGTAGTCGTGCCTTGTAAAGCATGCCAGGACCTCTCCACATTGGCTGAAACAACCTTTCACACCTCGCAAGTGTGCTGCTTGGTCCAGGCCACTGTGGTCATGCTTACTGATACATTGGCAGCAACAAACGTTACACTGGGCAGGGAAATGCCTCCGAGCAAGGAAGTACACTTCTAATCTATAAAGCCTCAAGCTTTCTCAGTAATGCAAAGTGTCGTAGTGACCGAAAGAAAGACTCCTCTGGCAATTGTGACACAGCCAGCATGATATAAGGAAAGGGCTACGTAGTAGTGATACAAGCATGGTTACAACGGGGGTTGACCTTCAGCCAGGTTGTTTGGATGATCGGCCACCATTATGCTGAACTGTGCTCTTGGTCTGTTAACTTGTTCCCACGTGCAGGATATCCTTACCTATGATCCTGGTCCGGTGTGACTTGTTCCCACACGCAGGATATCCTTGCCTGTGTTCTTGGTCCGGTGTGACTTGTTCCCACACGCAGGATATCCTTACCTATGCTCTTAGTCCGGTGTGACTTGTTCCCACGCGCAGGATATCCTTACCTACGATCTTGGTCCGGTGTGACTCGATCCCACACGCAGGATATCCTTACCTACGCTCTTAGTCCGGTGTGACTTGTTCCCACACGCAGGATATCCTTACCTTTGATCTTGGTCCGGTGTGACTTGTTCCCACACGCAGGAAATCCTTACCTTTGATCTTGGTCCGGTGTGACTTGTTCCCACACGCAGGAAATCCTTACCTTTGATCTTGGTCCGGTG
>Ga0307947_1001229_pt1 | contig 19954 bp, 19 predicted proteins | sample OrgLakmetagen232_FD_201840 | JGI IMG/M metagenome (GOLD analysis project Ga0307947, IMG submission 201840) | Saline water microbial communities from Organic Lake, Antarctica - #232 | ecosystem: Environmental > Aquatic > Non-marine Saline and Alkaline > Saline | place: Antarctica: Organic Lake...
ACACATGCAGGCTTGGACATGGCAGTTGCTGCACTGACCGCCTTGAGTTGCACCCCTCCAGCACCATCCCTGAGGCTTGGCTTGGAGGCTGCTGCCACCACTCTGCACACAATAGCCCACGACCCTGACAGTGCTGCACAGGTAAAGGACCAGATGCATTTTGTGTTTGCTTATTCTGCAGCCTGGGAACTGGGCTGATGCCAAGCAAGCCACAAGCGCACCCCGCATGGTTTCTGGGGTATCTTTGGAAAGTGCATGGGTGGGCAAACCACTCGAGACGGTTGAGGATTTACCCAGCTGCGTTGGTTGCCTGTGCAGAATGCAGCTGTTTGGATCTGGTGCAAGGTCGGCAGCTGTGGGACTGTACGCGCAGCCTTTTATACAGGAAACTCATTGTGTGAAAGAACGGCCAGAACCATATATGCGGCGTGTATACGGTATTTGTTGTAGGTACTTCATCAAATATACAGTCATATACGAAGTATACATACGATATACAGTTCTGGCCAACCCTAGTTGTGTAGAATATATATAACTATATAACGCATCACTGTTACAAGTTAATGGTGGTCTGAAAGCCCCTTTACCTAAAACGCTCACATACACACGCACACACACGAGATACACTCACTCCAATGCATTGCAGGATCGTGGTATTGATGCCGCCTCTGCTGCTCTGGAAGACAAAAACATCAACCCCACCGACATCCAACACAAGCCCGGCATGCTTGCTGCTGCAGTAGCATTGTTCGCGATCATCAAGAGTCCCATCGGCAATAAGGGTTATGTAAATGGCCCAGTGCCGGGAAGCAATATCACTGCCACTGTGGCTGCCCTCACTGCCGCTGGCATCGACCCTTGGGATGGGGAACACCAGCCAGGTCAGACTGTGTTTGTGTGTTTGTGCACAAGTGTGTATGTGCTTGTGTGTGTGTGTGTGTGAGTTTGCAGCCTGTTGTGGCAAACCTTGCTTGTGCGCATCAGGCACCTTGACCTTAGGCCTTTATCACTGCTATAGATTTGCAACGAGAAAAATATTGCAGGTAACGGTAACGGCTTGAGGATTTAGAATCTCATCAGAGACGCACACACACATGCGTGCACACACACACATTCCTCAAACTCTTGCACTCATGCACACAGGCCTAGATGCAGCCGTCATTGCTCTTGCAGCAATGGCTGAGGACCCTTGTCACGAGAGCAACAAGACAGGAGTGCAGCTTGCAGGCTCTGTGCTGGAGGCAATTCGCAGGCATGTGCCTGCGCTTGCATGTTCCAGGCAATTCTGCCTGCTGCAGCACAGCCCCTCCTACAGCCCTCCACCATTTCAGACTGACTTTATCCTTGCCTTAGTGCTCTTTCTGCCTCCTGTGGGCCACTGTCAACCTCATTTCTTATTGCTGCATCACATGTAGAACACACACGTACAGAAGCAGGTACACACTCACTCTTGCTTACTCGTGCACACACGTCACTGCTTGGCCACCTCCCTCTATTGCAGCAACCCACTGGATGAAAAGCACCAGCCTGGTGTGGCTGCCTCCACCTCCATCATTGTCTCCCTGGCTATGCTAGGCAGCCCCAGCCATGCAGCTGACCGGCCTGGCATTGCAGCAGCCCAGATTGCTCTGGCCACCATGTGTGCAAAGATCGATCAAGGCAGCAACGTAGGTGACGCTCTTGTGCTGTGTGACAAGTGCTATATCCCAGCATCATTTGCTCGCAGGTACTTTGCATGCCAGTGGCATACGCACGCATACACACACATACACAAGCAAACACTGCATTTTTCACAACAACTACCTTGTTGTACACACTAGTGCGCCCCCTCACGCCAGCCCTCACCCCTGCATCTCTTGTGCTGCCAGGCGGATGTCTCCAACCAAAAAGCCAATATCCTGGCTGCCTACAACGCTCTGGCAGACAGGGGCATCGACCCCAGTGACGCTGTGCACAAGCAAGGCATGGCAGCCGCTGCACAAGCACTAGGGGCGCTGGGCTCCAACCTGTACCTCACAGCTCATGCAGACCCAACTGTGAAGGACATGTACTTCCAGAACAACATGAGCTCCGATGCCCTGCACTCTGCTGGCATCCGTGACATGATGAACCAGTATACGAGGGGGGGCACAGGGCTGGCAAACCTTCAGTTGCCAATGCCAAACTTTGGGTCTGCTTCCAAAAAGGACAGCAAAAGGTGGGGTGGGTGACGTTTTCCAGCTGCTGTTTTATGTGCATACAGTACGTAGTGGTGAGGTGGTGAAGCTAATTGGCATGATATAGCATACCATATGACCTCAATACTTACCATGATATGCAAATAATTGCGTCACGCATTTCCACACAAGGTATAACTTGTCTGGCTATTGTTTAAGGCTTGCATAACCAGGCTGGCAAATTTCACCGATTGCTTGGAGAACACTCTGTTTATAAGTCCTGAACAATAAACACGGATTGTCTGACTAGTATTCTTTACATGTGGCTCTAAACCAGCTTACAATTCCGAAATCACAAGTTTATTCTTCTGCGTGCAATTTCCGGGCATGTTACTGCTTTTGTTAGCTCTAACCATCTTCTACAACCACAGAAGTGTATTTCGCAACCACTTATACCTTTTGCTGAAATCGACTATTATCTATGCGCCTCCCCTTTGCCCGGCACAGATCATACATGCCTTAGGACATACGCTCATTGATCTGTATACCTAAGCAATCACACAGAGCGATGCTTATGCTCATTCCTCCTAATCCCATGAACCCACCTTTCCATACATGTCCACATATACATGCCTCCGTGCCTGCATGTGCAGTGATGACCAGCTGGCGGCCCAGAGCACACAAATCAAAGCCATGGAGCAGGAGATGCAGGAGGCACAGGCAGGGCTGGCCTGTGCCCTGCAGGCCTTGGGCATTTCCAAGAAAGATGTGATGAACGGCCCTGGTGCTGTTGCCACAGCAACGCCCTCTGCAAACGAGGACATGTGTAAGGTGCCGTGAATGTGCGCGTTGCAATGCTCATCCAAGGACAAAGAAGTGGGACAGAGGTGACGTGCCACCCAAAGCATGCTTTAAAGATGAAATCCTGACCTCCTCCTTTCACCTGCATTGTCCTTGCCCACTTATCTCACTAGTCCCATCTGCCTCCACCCCAATTCCCATCTGCATCCAGCTAATTCCATCCCATCCCTGCTCCGTTCATTGTCTTGCCCGCCCTACTCCCCCTCTTCTCCCATCGCATCTTGTCTTGTCACCTCACGCCTCCATACCTCCATACCCACAGGAGTTGTCTGACAAAAGTGAGGCCGCACAGGCACAGCTAAAGGAGCTGGACCGCCAGGCCAGACAAGCCAGAATGGGCCTGGATGTGGCGCTTATGGCTCTGGGCATTGACAAAGATGCCATGGAAAGGGACCCTGAGGCGGCGGCAGCTGCAGCAAGCACGGTGTACAATGGGCGCATGTTCAAGGTGAGCCACTTTGTCCCTGACTCCAACACAATGTGTAATCAAAGGTGGCTGGACCTCTCTGTGGTGACAGGTGGACCTGACAGCCTCCAGTCATTTGCAAACAGAAATGCTGCCTGCACCTCACATGGCAGGAATGTGCTGCAGGGTTAGCAATCCTTTTCCAGTAAGAGGAAGCAATGAGGAAGGAATGGGGTTTTAAAGGAGTTTTCGTCTTGCCTCTGCTTTGTGTGCAGGACTTGACAGGCAAGGTGCACGAGCTGCAGGCTCAACAGCACACCATGGCTAAGGTGAGCCTCATCATTTTTTGTGATGGATTTCCTTGATGCGCTCAGAATGTCCAACTTGAGAAAAGCATGGTACGCTGCACGCACGAATTGCTGTGCCTCAATTTAGGGCTGAAGGTTTAAAAAGAGCTCGTGCCACAAGGAAGTTTGTCCAGATCATGACCTAGGCATGCACATTTTGCAATTCATGACTGCTGTTTTGCATGCGTTGTCATACTGATGATTTCTTAATTCCACTACGTACACAATAGGCCATGCACCCATCCACGATGGCTGCCATTGAGAGGCAGCTGCAAGAGAACCAAGCAGGGCTCAATGTAGCCTTGCTGGCCTTGGGCATTGATCAAGAGGAAATGGCACGAGACCCTGACGCTGCCGCTACTGCAGCAGTGACGTTCAGTAACGGAGCACTGTGCCAGGTGAGTGTGAGTCAGCGTTGTTGACCATCAAAGCGTTGTGCCAGGCTAGTGTTAGTCAGTGATGTTGGCCATCAAAACGATGTGCCAGGCAAGTGTTGATCAGTGATGTTCACCAACAAAGCGTTGTGCCAAGCGAGTAAGGATGAAAATGGGGTGGAACAGCTACGCAAACATCAAACAGGAGATAGGGGCCACTTTGAAGTACTCAGCATTACAAAACCTCCCCACCTTGCATGACAAGTTACCAAGTTTGCCCGTTGTGCAGAGCCACGTGCGTCATAAAAACCCTCAAATCCATCATTCAAGACATTGCATGTGTTCCTCCGACAGGGTGCGCGCTCTGTGTGCTGGTTCCAACACAGAGTAGGGCTGAAGCAGAAATTTGGATTGACACTTTCGGTTTTGGAAATAGGTATTTTTATTCGTGCAACGATGCCCACAGGAGCTGTCACGAAAGGTGAAGGAGCTGCAAGCCCAACAAAAGGCTCTCATTACACAGGTGAGGAATAAGAATCAGTCATGTTGGGTATGACTCATGCATGTTCTTCTGGTGGTTAGTTTGCATCAGTGCGCGTGCTATATGATAGGCTCTTCGTGCACGGTGCTGGTGTTCAGATGCGCCATTTTGCACCGCACATCATCTAAATACCCTTCCAACACTGTGCTGTGCTGACCACTCACACACGTCCCGTCCTTGCTGCTGTGTTGCTCTTCCCTGCAGACACGGCAATTGGAGAGCAGCAGCGGCCCTGGCACACATATAATTGTGGAGGTGCAGGTGGGACGATTCAAAGCTTAAAGCAGAACAGCAGTGCACGAAAAAGGATTGGAGCCCAAGGCTCTACTTTGCTTACCTGTAAACAACTGGTGACTAAGCCTTCTTCTTTCCTCTTGCCAGTTGGGCCTTTGCAGGATATTCATTTTTACATCGATGTTGGTTCATTAGCACCTTCAACCACCCTTAGGATAGAGACTTTCATTTGCCCCCCCCCCCGAAAACGACCCCTTACACAGGGCATCCCCCCTAGACAAATCTCTTACCTAGTTCTTTTGCTGAGGCTTCTGTATCTTTAAGACTTCACCTGACTAACCACCTGCACTGCACCCGCTTTCCCAGGATGCCCTAGCTGAAGTGGGAGGCCGTCTAGACACGCTGGAAGCTGACAAGGAGACTCTGATTAGCACCACTGTGCGTGCATCAGACCTGAAGGAGCTTGAGAACTACATGCTGGAGAGGCTTGGCATCCAGGTAATAAATAGATCTGCCGCTCAGCTTGGTACTTCTTCTTGCTGCATGATAGATGGTGAATTAAACAATCATCAACGAAAGCGTTGTAGTTAGGCTTGTAAGATAGGTTTGGGATCAAAAACGGTTTTAGGGTGAAGGCAAATGAGGACAGGTAGAAGTCAAGAAAGGTACTGGTAAGTGTGACCTAATCCTTTGAAGGGAGAATTGCCTTTCATTTACTTGGGCAGCTTGACTTTTTAGGTTGCATTGGCAAACCCACAATGACATGCATATGCAAGCATACGTTATCAAGATGCATCCATTGAACACCACATGCGGACACGAGAAAGTTTAAATACAAATTTTGTGAACACAGACAGGCACATATGCACACAAAAATGCACATATCCACACAAGTACACTCATCAACATCTGCATCTTTGCTGCTGCAGGCAAGGGCCTGTGAGCAGTTGGCGCATACAGTAGAAGTCATTGTAGCAGATGCTAACAAGCTGGCCTCCCTCCACAACGTTGACAGCAAAGAAGACAGGAGCGCAGCGGTGAGAGTTTTTTGCCTCACGTGGCAAGGGAAAAACGACGGGCACTGGTCGCATCCACGGCCACGCTTTGTTTTGGGCTTCCTTTTTGATACAAGCAGCTGCACACAGTGAATGTTATATGTTCACAGTGCTCTCGTACCCGCAGATGTGCATTTATATGCAATGCTGTTAAGAGCGCGTTGTGTTTGTGCAATGGTGTCTCAAAGTATGCCTTTTTTGCCTGTTTGTGCTATGCAGAACAAGGCAATAGCCGGTGCCAACTTTGGCCATTACCAGCCTTTCACGATTACGTCAGTCATGCAAAACTACATGACGTACGATGCCTTGCTTGAAAGGTAACGGCAGTGTGTCCTTATGTTAGGTATGCTCTGCATGTCATTGAGTAAGGTTCTGCAAACATCCTGCTAAAGAATTTCTTCCTGTGTTTTGCAATCAAGCAAGAAATGCCTGATACATCTCTGTATCTTGGCGCTGGGTGCCTGATTATTCCGTTGCTGAGTGCGCACTTTTCCTGGCCTCTTGTCTGTTACAGCGTTGTACTCGTGACATACTTACAAGCTGCACAAAGTTGTGAGACAACAAATGTCCAATGTGCCGTCTAATTTGGTTTTTGTCTAGCCAGTGCGCTTGCAGGGAGTTGGCTTGCAGATTTTATTTGAGGTAGGCTGCAGGATGCTCACAAGGTTGTGCCCTTGCTAGATGCTGCTTGCAGGTTTGCCCAGAAGACTGGAGTGAAAGACTTCATTGAAAGGACACGTGGGACCCAAGATCTAGTGCTGAAGGTGAGGAGCAAAGTAGCCGAGCCTGAAGAGTACAGCAAATAGTGGCTGTACTGCACCACACGTAGAAATTAACATGTAAATACACAACACATATACATACAAACTTAATACATACGTGTGTGCGCACTAAAGACGTACATGCAGCCCTCAAATGCAACATGTATCGAATGTTGGATTGCTTGCAGGCAATGAAAGAGACAGATGCCAAGTACCAGCAGAAGCATGAAGCCACGGCAAAGGTGCTCATCAGGGTGAGTGTCAAGAGGAATGGCTGAGTCCTGTTAGCAGTAGCCGTCTAGTGTTCTTAACAGTGCTGTATTTGGTGATGAAGCCAATTGGACTCACAAACACTCCCTTGCATCTGGTAAGAGCTTAAGGTCCTGTTTGAGCAGCAAATTTACATGTACCAATCAGCTTTGGCATGTGGGTATCATGTTTTTCGGTCCTTACTTAAATGCACTTCTCCACACCTGTTTGCTTGCAGATTTCCCAGCAAGTTGATTACGTGAGTACTTGCACATTTTAGGGTCAGCAACAAAAAATTTAGACATGAGGAGTTTGGGGCAAGGGAACGAGGCAGACCTGAGTGCAAGCGCATATAGGTGGAATTTTGCTCAGTTGCTAAACTAGGTAGGTCCAAGCCAATAAGCAAGGGCTGGAGCTAGTGTCAATGCTTGTGCTTCTGCTGTACTGGGATTCCCACACATGCGACAGCGCACATTTAAGGGTTTTGGGATGCTGTCATGGCCTTTTGTTGCTGAGCCTTGATACACAAGTACTGCATGAATGGCACCGCAGTTGCACAACAAGATTCGCGACGTGGCAAAAGGAGATCTGGAGGAAGCTCTCCATGGAGGTTTGATGCCCTCCTTTACCGTCTCACACGGGAACGTTCGACCATCACTGCAGAGCATGGGAACAATTCAACGCTCTTCAAACTTGAAGAATCTCATCGCCATGCAGGCAAGGGTGTGGTTTTTTTGGTTTGGGACACAGAGGGTTTAGGACACATTTTGACAGCCCTGGTGATTGCAGCTGAGGTTGACACCATGCGATGGAGGCTTGCAAGAAGAACTTATGAAAAAACAGAGCTTTGTGCCTTTGGTTACAATAGACCGTTCATTCTTACAGCTGTAATATTAGCTGTATACTTATTTTTTGCAACAGCTGTAACATTAATTGTCAACCTACTGTGCAGCACAAGTATGACAGGGGGGCCTTGGTTTTGCGCAGCAGTTTTGTGTGTCAAGAATCTGTCACTTGAGGTTTGTCTGTAAACTGATGTGCTTATTACCGACAAAAAAAGGACGGCATTGCTGTGCTTGTGGCATGTCCGCAAACAGGCTTTCATACCCTTTTTACACTGCTGCCTTCATCCTTATGCAGGAGGATAGGGACAGCCCGGTGGACCGTGCCATTCGTGATCACAAGGCAGAAGAAGAAAGGAACGGTGGTGATCTCTATGACGAACGACCACCAGGCCGCCATTCGTCACGTGGCCAAAGCAGAGCATCTGGCGCGGCTCAAAAGCATGGGTACGAGGAGCCAGAGGATGATCAGGCTGGAGGGCAAATCAGGCTGGATGAGGGGGGTAACTGGGCTACCAAGGCTGCCGGAAGGGGGGGGTTCAGCACGATGCGGGAGTCAGATGAAGGCAGCGGGTTGTACAGCAGAGAGCCACGCAAGCAGGAGACTAGCGCCAGCAAAGGGTGGGATCTGCTTGACAAAGCCATGGCTGGAAACCAGGGCAGCGAGTTTGGGGAGGAAGAAAAGCCACAAGCAGCGAAGGAAGCCAATTACGACAGGAAAGCCCGAGCGCGTTCCATGGACACGACCACCCTATTATCACACTCAAGGTGTGTGTGCATGTGTGTGTATGTGTGTGTTTTCTGAGAGCAAGGTCCGTGCCTGCTGCTTCGCTGCTCTGTACCCCTTGTGCATCCCTCACTTTAATGCTCTGAGAAAGCATTATCAGAGCAACACCTAGCAAACTTCCTGGTGCTCTGTTTTCTCTCCTGTGTAATTGATGCCATGCATCTGTCACACACCTGGACTTTCAATCCTCAGCTCTAAACTAAACTAGATTCACCATTTAACACGAACTGTGACTTCATCCTTTCCTCAATGAGCACCTGACCCAAGACTTGAGTAATTCCTTTATAGTCTCAGTGGTAGAAAGGCAGGTGAACTCTAAATGATTGCACTCATTGCCAGTTTTTTTTTATTCCCATTTTGGTAATCTTCTCTGCGACAGCTTTTCAATGGACTGCGATTACCTGCATCTGCAGGACTAAGAAGTACTCCTCCCAACATGCAACGACAAATAAGCGCTGAAGCTGGAGAGACGAAGCCCGCCACGCCTTATAGCTGGCAGCAACAAACAATTATTTGGGATTCAGATGAGGTTCATTCGACTAGTTTCAGAGAGCCTGCTAGTTGATGTGTGGAGTCTTATATATTGTTGTGACGGCGACTTGACTTGGCAAGCCCTCTGCAAAGTGAGTCAAGTAGTTGCCTTGTGTCCACACGACAACAATCCAGAGTGAAGATATCTGCAGGGATCACTTAGGTATCCATTCTTGTTGGTGAATTTTAGAACAGGTTGTTCAGAAGGATGCAGCAGCAGCTAGTGTGCTGCTGGGAATAAGGCGGGTTGGAGACTTGAGGGTGCTTTTAGCAAGACTTTGGCAATATAACATGTATTCGTGAGGCCTATTAATTGGCCATTTGCCCACTATCATATTTACACGTGTGTTCGCCTCACTTTAACCTTTGCGCGCAATTTCAATCTATGCTACCCCATCTTTACCCTTTCACCCTAAAAATGCAGTTGATTCAATTCGTGAAGAAGTTTTGCTTCATTCAATTATCCGTCAATTATTGTTTAGGTGTATGAAATATAATGTTACAATAGTTACAACGGGGGGTGACCTCCAGCCAGGTTGTTTGGCTGCTGACTGATCTCGGCCAGCAACTAGTAGCTGAGAAAAAATGCATCCAACAATTTGTTTTTGACCTAATGCAGCAAGTAAGGTCAGGCTGCGAAGAAATCCTCAGAAAAAGGTACAAACAAAAAGGGAATTTATGGGGAAAGAAACTAGGCAGAACAGTAGGAGAATCACCCCCTACATGCTCAATATAGTGGTGTTTATCAATGCTATAGGGCTTGTCTGTTAGGTTTACAAGGTTTACAAAGAAAGGTCGTCAGTCAAGAAGAAGTGTGACTGCTCATAAAATGCAATTAGTCCATTAGGAGGAAAAATAAAGCTCATTGTTCTGGCTTAAGTAAACACATCGTGAGCTCCTGTTGGGGGAAACAGAGGTGCTTATTTCCTGCGGAGAGAAATCATGTGGGGATTGGCGCAGTGGAAAAGAACATGCTGCTCATCTTGCACATCATTGACACACAAACTGAACGAACGCTCCATCAGACATGCATCTGCACTCATAAAAACAAGGTATGCACTGCAATATAACACAAGCAACAACAGTCAAGGATTGGGTCCGGGTGCTACTACGGCACAAAACCCCCCTGACCCACACTGATTTCTTTTTAATTTTTTCCCTCACCTGATGCGGGCACCTAAGTAACCTCCTCCCTTAATCATGCTGACTGTGTCATCACTACCAGCGGAGTCTTTTCTTTTCTTTGCACATCATCAGCTATAAACAGGTCACAGGTGAGGGAATTACTTTGACTCCATATCGCTGCCTCAAAACGTAGGTTGTGACCACGAAGTCTGACACGAGCTGTATTTCGGACGACATCACGAAGCAGCCTGAGGTTGATAAACATGCATTTGGGAAGGATGTAAGGCGAATGAGTGACCAGAGCCCTGCCTTTTGGTAGCTTGGAAGAGCACACCATTGGTGATAAGCAGAGCGTTTGCTGTTGTGTTCTCTCGGATGAGTTTCGTAATAAGGTGTCCAGTACTCCAAGTGTCTCTCCCTGAGGTCTACCACAAAACGGCTTGTCTGTTAGTAGCAGCTGTGCTACAGGCAGCTATGTAGCTGGAGACACTGTGGCATACTGCTGGCCTAGGTAGCCCAGCATACTCTGCAGTTAACGCATTCCACAGGTTCCATGCCGCATTCAAGTCTCTGTGCATCTGGAACGCAGGCTATGTTTCTTCTTACTTGCGCTTATCACCAATATTGCACTCTTCCTAAGGGCTCTGGTCACTCATTCGCCTTACATCCTTCCCAAATGTTTCTGAACCTTACTTGTGATGTCATCCGCAGTATAGCTCGCTCCAGACTTTGTGTTCATACCCTACATTTTGAGACAGCGACATGGAACCAAAGAAACTTTTCCCCCTGTGATCTGTGTGCTGATCCAAGAAAAAGAAAAGGAAAAGAACCCAGATACCATACTATAAACACTACCGGCATGGATCAGGAAAGGATGCTGTTTTGCGTTCTGCACCACCTAGTGGATGCAGAGACATTCAACATCCTACCTGGAGAAAAAATAAGAGAAGTTTTTCAGTGGGGATTGGTGGAGGCAGAAGCCAGCACACCACCAGGAGTATAGCTCAGATACTTGTGGGGGTTGTTTTCAATGTCTCGTCTCATCAATTGTATGATTTTGGTTGCAAATCTGTTGCGTGTAGGCTTAACTTTTCATGAGTGCTGTGGTGTAGATCAGTAACTCCGAGGCTGTGGAGTGGGTTCCTTGTGTGGCTGCTGTAAATGGTGCCTGTTGCTCCTAGCAGAATGGTGTGAAGGGTTTTACGGTGTCCAAGTAAGCAAGGCATTAGCAGCTTGTGTTGTTCTCGTGCCTCTTCTGCTTGTTGAGTAGGGGAAGTGTCTACACAGTACTTAATTTCGATTAAATGTATATCGCGTTTGTTTGGTTGTGTCTCTTGCTTGGTTTCATAGCCAGGATGTGTATGATTTGGCAGTGCCATCTGCTAGGTTATCATGGGCAACCCTTCTTGCATTATTGGCAGACTTAGTTTGATACGTGTTTGTTGGGTTTCGTTTGGGGCGTGGTTTCTGGGTTGGAATAACTATGATTGCATCTGGCTTGCTAAATTTCCGCCATTGTTGTGCATTGAGATTGGAAGTAATATCCAGGTTAAAATCATTCCTATCATCTGTGTCTCTTCTGAAGGGCGTATAATGCCTTGTTGTACCATTTTTCCACGACTGCCTACGTCTTCTTGTGCTAGCAGGCATGCACCCTGTGTACCTTGTTGGATCGCTTATAGAATCACTCGTCCAGCAACGTTGTGACTTTTAATATTAATAATCATTTCATTATTATGGGATGACTGCAGCCTGAGAGCATGTGGTAGGTGCCGTCTAGCTGAAGGTAGATGGGGCAGATTGGTGAGCCTTCTATAAGGTTGCACTGAGCGGCACGCTTTTGGTAGTATATCAAATCTGTGCGGTCTGCCTGGCTTACAACCCGTTGATCCTGGCAGAATGAAAGAGCGTGCATCTCATTTTAGACATGTTCACCAGGCAGGGCACTGGTCACATACGCCAAAACTGTTACCTGGTAACTCCTACCTTTAAGCGGTACAGAAAGTGCTGAAGTGTGATGTCACTCTACTAGGTATTTATAACAGTGACTGGAGTCAAAAGGTCTTGATCAATCTTGCAACATCATCGACCTAGATGTTTAGCTGTTATTAATATAAAATAGAAGTGGCCAGCATGCTACCCGTGCTTCGTAAGAAGAACTGCCTTCAAGCCAAGCTGCTCCCGTCACTTTCAATGTATGCGCACGCAAGCGGAACCTGCTGACGTTACACATAACACATAACATGCTTGGACAGATCAAGATGAGAGTATTGTGGCACAGTAGTCGGTATACGCTCATTACTAGAAAAAGGGATGGCGAAATAAGAATGTTAATTGGCTATTTGTTGTTGTGCAAGTTAGGGGCCACCAACAAGCGTCTCTCCAAACACTTCTCAACCTATGCTTCAAATCCGCAGTCAATTATTGCATCTTGGGAATAGACAGCTCACCCAATTTACACAGCTCATACATACGATTCACACTACCCACGCAGTCCTTGATGAAAAGCGCTGAGCAATCAAGCAGTCCAGCAGGCACATGGGAAAGGCTGTAAATTGGGATCGGCCTGGACCACATTCTGCAAAGTGACACTATTGGTATTAAGCATACTAATAAAAAGCTAAACAATGGACCGAAATCAGTAGAACTGCAACAATGTGTGTCCACATTCTCAAAGTACAGCCCAGTTAGTGGTAGTCTGCTTCACATCTAAAGTGCCCTTCAATAGATGGAAATGAAGTATAGATCTAGACAGCGAGCTAGAAAACTCCCTGCAAGAATCCAGTACCCCATACTTGACTACCTCACATGCCAGCAGGATAAACATACGTTTTAGCAAGCCACAGAGATGAAGTGTGCGGTCTGTCTGCCAAAGCATCTTCACACACAACTGTACGTACCCTATTATATATAGGCAGAGGCAAGGAACTCCTTTTAAAAGGATGTGTTCGAACAGAGAATGCAGCAGACTTATTAGCCGCTATGTTAAAGGTCCTGCAGAAAACCATGCCCAGATCTTTGCAATGAAGGGTGGCTCCGATAAAAACAGGAACATTTTCACCCGCAGAGTTGCACAACCTCGGGCTTAATTAGCAATTATTCATGACAATCAGGTGTGTATTTCTGGCGTACGCAGCCAACCGACGACGACTCAGCATGATTTGCAATGCACCGGGCCTCCTAAGTCAGTAATGTCGGATCATCTGCATACCGCATCTATCGCCGGATCATCTGCATGTTTTGACAGCATTATTGAGACGCACAGATATGAACACCCTCGGCTCCAGTGACTGCCCCTGTTACCCCCTCAGCAATGTCATTAATATCTGTAACATGCATAAGTAAAGTACGATTTACTTATTGCTCATTTATCCGGTTTACCATTTTTGCCGCTACGCTACAAGATTGTTAATGCAAAGGGGAGAAAGCAGGGGGGACAGGGGGCAATTTTATTCAACCCCACGAATAGGAGGCTTGAAAATCATCCGAAGAGAACGCAAAACGAAAACCAAAAAAACAGGAGAAAGATGAGGGAAGCAATATTCCATTTTAAAGGCAGGGGCTTTTCGAGGAGGCTTTGTTGTCCTTCTGTAAAAAGGTAAACCAGTTTCAATTTTATTGAGTGACTATCCCTAATGACACTGGAGGGCTACAGTGTCAATTTAGCCACTCCACCTGAATATTCAGGTACTGCACTTCAGCATTATCTGGATTTAGAAAGTAAAGCACTAACAACTTTAACTTCACTTTGTGTTCTAGTACAAGCTAACAACCTTTCTTTGCCACAAAATGGAGACCTTTATCAGTAAACATGAGAAGAAAGCCATGTCCAGGCTTACTAGGATATGCATTTTGGGTAGACAATTCTTCTTTACCTGAAAGTTTTATGTTCAAGTTAGAATCTAAGACTGCATCCTGACTTTCAAAGGCCTAGTTAGTGGAGCTCCAGCAGTCATTTTAATTGACTCTGGTGCTTCTCACTGCTTTGTAGACTCCAGCTTTGCCGCAGAACATGGCTATGCTCGCCAACCTGCTCGATCTTCAGTTCTAATAGGAAATGGAACTCAAGCATCAGCAACATCTATGCAGTTATGAAGTAAACATCCAAGGACACATCACAATTATTTCTTGCTTCGTGCTAGACATGCAACAACAGTATGATGTTATCCTAAGTGACAAATGGCACAAAAAGGCAAAGGCAGTATTGGGTTATGAATACAAGTTTACTTTTCACCCAACACTTACAATGCCTTGTGGACGTGGAGTCTTCTCCCTCCCCTCTTTCCCGTTGCTGGTGCTGCTGCTGCTGCGCTTCCCCATTTCTTGACTGCTGCTGCTGGGATGTTTGCCTCTCCACTCTTGGACATTGCCGCTGACGCGTTAAGTGATCCTGAGACTGTTCCTCCTCTTACGCTGAGGACAATCTGTAGCCCAGCATGGAGTGGGCCTTATCTAGTGCTGCTAAGGCGTCAATCACAGCAGCACGCTTCACACTGCCTTTTCTGTCATCCATCAACCCTTAGCTACAGTGCTGAGGTGCAGCCGAGCGATATTGAGATGGGCCCCCTCTGACATCTCTGAAAGATCAGGGACAACACCCTGAGCCTGCTGAAGCTTTGCTGCCCCCGCCTCCCTCTCTTCCGGAATAGGACAGTGAAGTGGCTAAGTAATGGGATGAGTGGAAACGTGACTCCTCTGGATGGGCCTGTATGGAAGCTCTTGATTGCCTTGGGCGTGCCTGAGTTCATGAAAATGCTGTTGTTGGATTGGGGCATTCGCTTTTCTGCAACGTTAACAAAAATTGTTCCGCAATGCAACAAGATTAAGCGTTCTGCCTCTAAAATGTGAATAGCTGGACTTGTTGACCCCTTATTATGTGAGCAACTAAGAATGGATTGGATCTGAGTACCCTTGAATTTGGACCCCCCTTTCATCTACCCAAGTTCCAGGGCTTTACAGCACATGCTTACAGCCAAAACAGGACTGGGGGGGAGGCAGGCATAATTCATGTCCTTACATATGAATAGCTGGACTTGTTGACCCCTTAATATGTGAGCAACAAAAAATGGATTGGATCTGAGTACCCTGGAATCTGGACCCCCCTTTCATCTACCCAAATTAGTGGACTTTTCAGCGCATGCTAACAGCCAAAACAAGATGAAGTTTTCTGCAATGTTAAAAAATTGTTTTGTTCTGCAATGCAACAAGATGAAGTTTTCTGTCCCTGAAACGTGAATAGCTGGACTTGTTGATCTCTTACTATGTGAGCAAAAAAGAATCGACTGGATCTGAGTACCCTGGAATTTGGACCCCCACCTTTATCTTCCCAAATTAGTGGGCTTTTCAGTGCATGCTTACAGCCAAGCAGCGTCTGCCTCCAACGTAGGTAATTGAACACGGACAAAACATGCCTGAGTGTTCGAGCAAGTCCTACCTTGCATCAGTTCCGTTTGCAGACAAAGAGCGTTGCCTACGGAACTGCATGCATGCATGTGTGCGTGTATATGCGTGTGTGTGTGTGTGTGTGTGTGTGTGTGTGTGTGTGTGTGTGTGTGCGTGTGTGTGTGCATGTGTGTGTGTGTGTTTGTGTGTGTGTGTGTGTGTGTGTGTGTACACGTGCGTGCGAGCGTGTGTGCATGCGTGTGCATGTGCATGTGTGTGTGTGCACGTGCGTGCGTGCGTATGTGTGTGTAAGTGAGTGCGTGCGTGTGTGTGCGTGTGTGCGTGCTTGTGTGTGTTCGTGTGCGTGTGTGTGTGTGAGCGTGCGCGTGCATGTGTGTGTGTTTCTGCTGTGTCAACAAATGAGGGTACAAGGCCTTTTATGACTTTGGTGGGCAAAAATGTGTTATGCCATGGTGAAGTAATGTTATTAATAATTTTACACATATACTTGTTTCTTGCGGGCCTGTTTGAGTCACTTTGTGCCAGGAACCTAATTGCAGGAGCACCACTGTAAGTAGCTGAGAGCTCCCTGGATAGCCAGGCTCGCTTCATTACTCTAGAGGACCTCCTGCGCATTTATTTTCCCCCTGTTCGTCGGATACACTTTTTCCCGGCCATTTCGTCCCCTTTTTACACAGGGAATCCGTGTACAATTTCACCGGGTTGGCTAACTGACTTAGTAGTCTCACAACAAAGCTTGCAAAAGTCAGAACTTTCAAATGCGAGTTTGAAAACCCTTAAGTAAGGTCGGAAATCCTATACCTAACGTGGTAAAAGATATTTTGATCGGGCTCCCTTCCCTTGTTTTGCAACAAAATGGCAACAAACAAAATGGGTGGGCATAACCAAACCTATGAATGCTTGCAGCATGGCCGGCGAAGATAGCACCAGCTGGCTAAGCTGTGCAAGCACATGGGTTTGTGCGCAAGCATACCAAAAGAGGTAAGTGAGTTGGGGAACCTTGCATGCTGTGCACTGTGGTCCACAACTGGAAACTTTTCCTGTCTTGTAGGAGCAAGAAGCGTCCGGCAAAAGCTATCAGCAGCACGAGCAGCAAGAGCAGCAGCAGGCCCATCCCCTGGCCCATGACCAGCCAGAGCATCTTTTGTACCAACACTCGAATGGCAGTTGTGGTGCTGCAGCAAGAACCAGCGCTGGCGTCCCCGACCGGCACAAGACAGAGCAGCTACTAGGAGGTGACCGAGAAAGTCTTTCGTTGGAGCCCAAGCAAACAGCAAGAGGTCTGGCAGTGCAGAGTTTCAGCAACTGCACTTGCATTGACGCCAGTGACAGAGTGCAAGTGGCCGGCGCCCCCTACCCACCCAACAACGAGGAGGTACGGCGCAGCTCTGTTTGACAGGCTCCTCCTGTATCAGTCGTTTAGACATTGTGTTTTGCTTGGACCACCGTTTGAAGGCTTGCACCGCAGTATGTAAATGCACTGGATAAGCAGTGGGTGTCATACATCCAAACAGGGGGGCTTGAGGTCAAGAGTCAAGAGTTGCTGGTCTCCTTTGAGAAAGAACTCTGCAGCCGTCCATCCCAGAAAAAAAAGGGTCGGTGCTTCTGCAAAAAAGCCTGTGAATTTCCATGAAAAAGCACTCTGTGTGACCTGTGTGATGAACAGTGGAACCGCACAAGTTTGTGCGGGAGGGAAGGGAGGAAGGGGGTGGGGGTCTTCCGCAACAGATCCTCCAGTCAAGTATATTACCACCCACAACGTCCCTCACACGCAAGTTCCTGCTTCCTAGTTTCTCTGCTCTCTTCACCCCCTCTGCATGTCACGCCACAGTGACACGTCTTGATCTACGTGACACGAAACGCTGTTCTTGCTTGTGCAGCGTCTGGCCACCGTCCAAGCCCTGAACTGTATAGAGGGCCCACCCTGCCCTGAGCTGGATGCCCTTCTCAGAGCCGTACGTACTTGTTGGGATGCCCCAAACGCGTTGATTACGCTCCTGGACAGCAAGCAAGTGAGGGTCAGCAACCCCATTCCATCATCAGGCACATCCCCGCAGTGTGTGTCTTGGAGTGTGGCCATGTGCCCGTGGACTTTGCTTGATCCCCATCCCATGGCGATGGCAATTGATGACCTTGACCGAGACGCACGCTTTGCATGCAGCAAACATCATCAGGTAGTGCGCTGTCTCACTCCGCATTGGCCAAGTGGCCTGGATGTCAGACATTTACCTGTAAACTAAGGCTATTTGCAAAGGAGCACACTTGATACCGTATCGAGTGTTGTGCGTGCACGATACTGGATGCTACTGGGCATGCTGGTTCGTCAAGAGCAAATCTCACTAACGGCCTCTGTCACAGGACCCCAACCAACATTGGTAGGCGGCGCATGACACATAAGTACCTGTTGCTTGATTGCATGGTTTGTAAGCCTTCTGTGTTTCCTTTCTGCAGCTAGCTACTTACAGAGGCAGTGGAGGAGCCTGTTCTATCAAAACCCTTCTCTTAATTTATCTGCCACATTGGCTCAGGAGCAAATCGCGCTGTGTATCCTCTCAATTCAATGTGCTACTCCGTCTGGCTGACTGCAGGGTGGTACCCAGTCCTACCTTACCTCTCCTCTGGTCGCATCCAATGGGCACAGGCTAGGCGCCATATGCATGATGGACAGAAAGCCACGCAAATTTGCTGCAACTGATTGTAGGCTCATGAATAACTTTGCAGAGCTGGCGGTGAGTCCTGACATCATGCTTACATACGATTTTTTCCGGTTTACGCCTACACACTCACACGCACGTGCAAAAGTTTGGCAGAAATCCATGTTAGTGTTTGCAAGGCTTACAGGCATCTGTATGCATGGGTACCACGTACCACGTACCACACTGACCTGCGGATGCCTACGTCTCATTCAATGGCACACGCTGAATGCCTTGAGTAAGACAGGGGGGCAAATCTAAGGAAGTTACCTTTTTACTTTGCACACACTCATTAAATCCTCACGCGTACCCGCTTGTGCTTTAGGTACGAGAGCTGGAAAAGCACGCAAATTTACCGCAGAAACTGAGGGAGGGTTACCTTATTGGAGGCAAAGTAAACGGACAACAAACTTTGGCTCAGGTGTACTCACGGTAGGCCAAAGCTTTGGGTGAGGGGATAAGAGCGCAGCAGTAATAGGCACATTCCCACAACTGTGCGCATTCACAGCACATATGTATCCATAATCCATGCACATGTGTATCACTGCATATGCACACTGCTCCTGCCTCCAGGTGTGTGCGCAACATTGACGAGGCTTTGGACGCATGCGTCATGCTTATAGACACAAGGGTCGTGGGCTGGAAAGTGCTCTATTGTAATCAGGCCTGGAAGGAATGGACAGGTGGGGCAATGGTGATAGGTTGCACAGCATTGAGACGGTTATGGGATAAAATGAGGAAGGTATCTGAACTGAAGATCCAGGGAAGGGCAAGATAGCAAAGAAGAAGAGCACATAAAAGAATAGTGAGGGCAGATGTTTGAGTGTGCTAGCGGAGAGTGAAAGGAGGTGCGCACACACACACACAGACAGAGACAGAGAGAGAGAGAGAGATATATATATATCAGGGATGGGTCATACGGACTTCTGGGATGTCCCATACAATATAATACGCTATTATTACGCAATACGCGTATAATACGAAAACGTATTTTTGCTATTTTGGGGGCTACCCTGGGCTTGCACCAACCACCTCCAACCACCACGAATTGTCCCCCCACACCCCAGAACATTATAACGCCTCCTGGTAAAGACCCTGAGTGGCATAGTGTTGTTGTTATGGGACAGAAGGGGCGGATTAACGAAATGCCGGTGTCAGATGCCAGAATTCCGAGATTTCAGCAGCGGTGCCCCCCGCTTCCGCGAGCAATTCATGAGGCAGAATCCCAGCGTGGGTGTAGCAGCATGCAAAGCTGACCCGGCAGGAATCCTCAGGGCGTAGTCGCAGCGCTCGCGAGCAATGGGAGAAATTGCCGACGCTAGCGCTCAGAGGGAGGAGCATGCAGGAAAAGAGAGGCACCTGCACAGGACCACAGCAAGCACATCAGCAGTAGCATCTACACAGTCATTGGACACCTGCAGCAAAAGGGCAGTGACCAAGGCTTGTGTGGCATGCAGCTGTTGCACAATTCATCTACGCTACAGGCACCACCTTCTGGGTTGTGGTAGCAATAAGCAAGTGATCATGCAACGTTCTGAGGGGCTGGGAGTTCCTCTGGGGGGCTCTAGAGGTCCTGGGAGTGCTTCTGG
>Ga0307947_1001230_pt1 | contig 19954 bp, 16 predicted proteins | sample OrgLakmetagen232_FD_201840 | JGI IMG/M metagenome (GOLD analysis project Ga0307947, IMG submission 201840) | Saline water microbial communities from Organic Lake, Antarctica - #232 | ecosystem: Environmental > Aquatic > Non-marine Saline and Alkaline > Saline | place: Antarctica: Organic Lake...
CGAGCATGTGCTCAGATTTAGACAAGTCGCCCTGCGTACAGAATGACAGGACTAAAAGCACACGTCGTGCACCTGTACCCTAGATGGGTGCTTCCAAGGGGGAATGGCACATTAATTTACATATCTCGCTAACCACTTGCTCTTTTTGATCCATTGTTTTTGCAATGTTTTTTATTTATTTTAAGGACTATAAAACACCAAACATCACTCAGTTTGGTGCTCTGGCTGGTCAGATACAGCATATGGCTGCTCAAAAAGCAAGGTTCACGCCGAGGCCGATCAGGTATGGGCCCCCTAACTTGCAGGTTTCAATCTTAACTGCTTTGAAATGCATATCAGAGCTGAGCTTGAAACCTGCAAGTTAGGCGGCCCGTACCCTAGGAGCATGCAAAAAGTATACCCATTTTGGGCCTCAGTGTCCCCCCTCTGTCATTCTGGGCCCCCTCTGCAAATCAATCCACTTTTATATACATTCTACACAATAACTCACGAACTGCACCCTTTTTTTACATGCTCCCAGACTTGGTCGCATCAGCTAATGATTGCAAGTTCTGGTGATTGGAATGAAAACACTAACACATCTGCACAAAACATCTGAGTTCCCTTATATCCACATCAAGCTCAGCATGCGAGGTGCCGTATACGTCAGCGTGAAAAGGCATCAGACCAGTCTATGCACTCACAATGGAGCCAGAAAATTATGTTTTGCAAATGAACCATTAACAATGTTTTGAGAATGAAACCATCAACAATGATATGTACAGTTATATGTCCGTAGCGTCCATCATAATTGGTACACCTACGCCAAACACATTGCCCTTAACAACCATGCAGGGCTGCGCTTCAGCTTGCGTGTGATGCTCCAGAGCGCACCCTCGTCAGCAAGCGTGCAAACCAGCTTCCTCAAAAGCCTCAGGCACGGCTTCTGGACAAGCAAGACACCTGGTCGCCGCTGCTCAGCACGCTGCAAGGGCATACACGTTATGTTAAAGGTGTTGCAGTGGCCGGTACCACCATCGTGTCAGCTTCTGCAGACAAGACAGTGAGGTGGGTCGCCATGCACTGTCCAGCGCAGGAGGTCCATTGAGGATGCCCGTATCAGTAATGAAATGAATGACCTTTGAGAACGGCTGAGAGGTGTCCAATCCCCCATGCTGACAGGTAGCTAGGCTAGTCAGGTACAAGTTTTTAACAAGGCTGCACCATTAGATGGAGAGGAAGAAGTGGAAACAGTTGCTGACATGCATATAAACAGCAGTTACGTGGCTGCCCATGTTTAGCATATTTTCTTTCATGAGGAAACACATTGACCAATCCACTCACAATGAAGCAGCTGTCAATATGTTGATGTTTCCGTCTCATCATTGACCTTGTGCCCTGCAGAGTGTGGGACCTGGTGACCGGGGAATGCACCGCAACACTGGAGGGGCACACTCGCGAAGTTGAGTGTGTTGCGCTCAGCTCAGATGGCTTGACCTGCGTGTCCGGATCTTGGGACCAGACATTGAGGTGTGAATGATCACTTTTTTGGATTGTGTCACTCTGAGCATAGCCAATGCACGTATTGTCTCTGCACACCTGAATTGGACCTAATGTGTGTTTCCTTATGCTTGGAAGACACCAAAAGTTGTTGCATGCTAAAGATTTAGAATCTGTCTACAATAAGAGGGCAGGGGCAAGAAACAAAAAGACTAACTACGCAAAAAACAGTGCCCATTACAAAGAACGACAAGGTTAGATCAAGACGCTAGAGACATGCGCGGCTGTGGCAAAAGGGTATAATCACACTTCTCATGGAGATGTCAATCATCTGAGTCGATCTGCTTGGCCTGTAAATTGAGGTGGAGCTGTCCTTGAAGTCATGGGGCTCTAATTTTAGCTTTAGCTCATAAGCTATCCAGGGCCTCATCTGGCCCTAATCTTGATAGCAAATGAAAACCCTTTTCGGCGAAGCCCACTTCATGGAAGCGTAAGTCCCTAGCTCTGACTCTTTCCCACCAAACTTAACAAACTCCGCAAAAGCCTCCCCAGGCCCACCCAGGGCTTGCCCTTCTAAGGCTTTGGCTGCCCCAGTAAAATAACTACTCTGGCAGCCCTGTGTGGTCAGGGAGGTGGGGGGTTAGTGGGTGAAGCCGCAGGCCCCGAATCTTGCTGAAATTTGTAATTGGGGCCAAGCAAGTTCTGGCCAGGCCCACCCAGGGCACCTCCCAGGCTGAAACTCGACACAGGCTCCTGTCCAAAGCATTCACAGTGGCAGAAATGTTTGCGGGCCCTGGAGTGCAGTATGAAAAATTTAAGGGGTCAAAGTTTTATGTTTGGCAGCTGCAGGATGCTGCACAAAAATTGTCAGCCAGGACCCCAGACCGCATCCTGCTGGTGCAATATCCATCAGGATACATCTCTGGCTGCGTTGTTTGTGGCAGGGGCCTGGGTGTGATTGTTGCAAAGTTCACGGTGAACCATGCAAGCATGAGTTATTGAGCTTGGATCCCACTTATGCTTAATTTAATGGGCTATGTTTGGTCAGATGTTCATGACGCGTGGAAGGTCCTTGAGTGAGACCTTTTATAAGTGCAGTCCGTGTTAGCTCAGAGTGCTCACACCTGCCCAGTAGACGACAGGGAACAGCAGCAGCAGCGCGTCTTCACACGTGCTTCAGCAAAACCTGCTCCAGCACATTTCCATGCATACCACTGCAGCAAGGCACACACACACACGTGTGCAAGCACACACGCGCACACACATATACGCACACACACATACACACGCACACGTGCACACATCCGCACGTGCACGCACGCAAACATACACATGCACATACACACACGCTGCACAGACAGCTCGTGATGGGCTTCGCCAACTTCTCAGGGTTGCTAGTGATACTATTTCAAAGGGCCATGTAGTTTTAGTTTGTTTAGATGAAGATGACGCGCGGAAGTTTGCTTGGACAGGACCCTTGGGGAATGCTGGTCATGCTTGTTTGGAGTGCTCGTGGGGTGCGCAATTTAAGGCATTAAGCGCACGGTGCAGGTGCTTGCTGCAAACTGTGTTGAAACAATGTTCATTGTGGCACAGTGCTCGCACCTGCCCTGTCCTTAGCCGATAGGTAACAGCGGCAGCAGCAGCACATCTATAAATGTGCTTCAGCAAAGCCTGCTCCAGCACATTGTCATGCAATACCACTGCAGCGTCTGTGGGGCAGCAGAACACAAAGAAGCACGCACGCACGCACACACACACACAAAAACACACATACACACACACATACACACACGCGCATGCACACACGTTCACACACGCGCATGCACACACACGTACACACACAGAAAAGCACACACGCACGTACACATACAAAATACACACGCAAACACACACTCACGCACACACACGCAGGCACACACACACATACACACATACACACAAACAAACACACACATACCTACATGCACGAGCACGCACCCTCCCAAACAAACACACACAAACACACATCCACACACACACACATACATACCCATACACACACATATGCACACACATACACACAAATACACACACGTGCACTCACAATACACACACATGCACACGCACAGGCGCACGCATACACAGGCACGTGTACGTGCACACACACAAACACATACATACATGCATGCGCAAACACACTTCACCGCATACACACACCCACGCAAGCATGCAAACACACACACACACACAAACACAAACACACACACATACACACACTTGACCGCATACACACACAAACACACACACACAGGTGCACGCACACACAAACACAGTCACGCACACACACGCAGGCACATACACACACACGCACATAAACAAACACACTCATGCACCAGGCATGCATGCACATACACACATGCACCGGGCACGCTTGCACCAGGCAAGCATGCACGCACGCACACATACGCACACACGAGCTTATACACACGCACGCACACACACGCATGCACACATGCACGCACCACGCACACACACAGACACGCTCAAACAAACACATACATACACGCACACTCACGCGCCCTCACACAGACAGAATCACACACATCCACACACACACACACATACACATACATTCACGCACGCACAAATACACACACACGCGCACACACACACACACATGCACGCACACATGTAAACATGTACACACATACACAAGTGGGCGCACACACAGGCAGGTACACATACATATACACACTCACATGCACACACGCACGCACGCATATGCACACACACACAAACACACATACATACACACAAACACATAAATACACACAAACACACACACAAACACACACACACATGCACACACACGCACAGGCATGCACATACACAGGCACACACACACAAACACACGCACACACACCCATTCAACCGCACACACACACACACAAACACGCAAATGCGCACCCAAAACAGTACACACACAAAAAAAACACATACAGATGTACACATACGTGCGCTCACACACACGCGCACACACACACACACAAATGCATAAACACACAAACACACACCAACATACATTCACACACATGCACAGGCATGCACATACACAGACACACACACACAAAACACGCAATTGTGCACCCAAAACAGTACACACACAGGAATGCACACACATACAGTGTACACATACGTGCGCTCACACACACAGCGCACACACACAAATGCATACACACACAAACGCACACACACACACGCACACACACATACACACACACACACAAACACTCCACCGCATACACACACAAACACACACCAACATACATTCACACACATGCACAGGCATGCACATACACAGACACACACACACACACAAAAACACGCAATTGCGCACCCAAAACAGTACACACACAGGAATGCACACACATACAGATGTACACATACGTGCGCTCACACACACGCGCACACACACACACAAATGCATACACCTACAAACGCACACACACACACACACAAATGCATACACCTACAAACGCACACACACACACAGGCACAAACACACACACACACACGCACTCCACACACACTCACACACATGCACTCCCAACACTCAACCACACACAATTACACATTCACGCAAGCACACATACACACAAACACACACAATCACAATCACACGCACATGCACGTGTACACACACATACACACACACACAAAAACACACACAAACACACACAAAAACACGCACACACGAAAACACACTCCCAACACACACACACACACACTCCAGCACACACACACATCTACACACATACCTATACCCCCCCCCCCACACACACACACATTCACGAAAGCACACATACGAACGAACACACAAATACACACACTTACACACACACTCTCTCTCTCACACACACACACACACACACAAACACACACACACTTACACACACAGACACACAAGCAAGTGTGTGCACACACTCTCACACATACACACACAGGCACGTGCATACTCAGGCTCGCGTACACGTACACACACACACGCACAAACACACGCACAAACACACACATTTACACACATACACACTGACATACACGCACACACATGTGTGCGCACACACTGGTAGGTCACACACACAAAAAACATACACACGCACACACGCACACACATACACATGCACACACACTCCAACACACACACAGACACACACTCTCACGCATACACACATACACATGCACACACACTCTCACTCACACACACACACTCTCTCACACACACACACACACACACACACACACACACACACACACACACACACACATGTGTGTGTGTGTGTGTTACCCAGACAGGACGTGTTGGGCTTTACTCTCTGTTCTCCGCTTTTTTGCGACGCTCCCTTCCCTGTCTTTTGTCCAGCTCTTTGCATTTTACCAGAGCAGGAGTGACCATTGTTAAATATGTTAACTGTATACAATGGAAGTATGCCACGCCTATTATCCATACACGTATCTTAATTAGTCTCACTGGCAGGGCAAGAGTGGTAAAGGTTGTCTCCCTTACTGTTCCTGCAGAGTTTGGGACCTGAGCTCGGGGGAGTGCACGGCCCTGTTGGAGGGGCACAGTGATGCAGTACAGACCATGGCTGTTAGTGGCTCAACCTGCGCCTCAGCCTCTTTAGACAAAACAGTCAGGTGTGATTGCCATTATAGACTGGCTGCAAGGTTCAGAGGGTCTTCATCTTGTGCTTCCTGTCCGATTGCCGGCAAGCTGTGGGGTGACCATGCTTGCTTCCTTTTATGGTTTATCCACACTCCTCTTCAGATACCCATTGTATGCACCACCACCACCACCACCACCCGTGCTTTTTCAATTCTAGGACTGAATGGACAGGCGCTTTGCGTTCGCCTGTGCTGTGTGCAGGGTATGGGACTGGGGCACAGGGAAGTGCACGGCCGTGCTGGAGGGACACACTCGCGATGTCAGAAGCGTGGCTTTAAGTGAGTCAACCTGTGTCTCTGGCTCTGAGGACAAGACGGTCAGGTGCGCTGGGCTGATATGTAGTGAGTAGTGAGTAATGATTGAGCAGTTGTGCCCTCTGATTTGGGTATGAGGCAGTTTCTTTTACCAACTTTATTTTTGCTTCAGGCTGGGTTCTGCCACCCTAGCAGTTTAAACTAACACATTGAGCAAATAATTTTGTGGAGTTTTAAGGTGAACTTGTTCTAACCACGTTCTCGGAGAGTCCTTGAAAAAAATGGCGTCTCACTTTTTGTTTCTATATAATTGCTTGTTAGGTCGCGTAAGCTACCGTACCGTTTTGAGCTAAGCTGACTTAACTACACTCACTCACAAATATATTGCTAGCTTATTGGTACACCGTTGGTGTGACGGTCTCACACACATTTCCTCCTTGATTTGCACACTTGTGTGGGAAGCGTATAGCACAGATGTGCGTCATAAATTCATAAATTGGCAAGCTGTGGGTGCTATGCTGAAAACCTTTTCAAAACATTTTGTTTTTTTGCAGGGTGTGGGACCTGAGCACACGGAAGTGCACGGCTGTGTTAAAAGGGCACACTGAATGTGTTACCAGCGTGGCTTTGGGCAGCTCAACCTGCGTGTCTGGCTCTTTCGATAAAACGGTCAGGTGCGATTGCTTGATAGGATAGGGATGAAGGATTGGCGTGTCTTCCTATACCTTCTATTTTATGGCTGGCAAGTCATGCGCCATTTTAAATCCCTTTCCTTTTCGCCCAATCGATGCACTCATGCGTCTCTTACTGTAGACTGAATGAGCAGACTTGTCAATGTCTGCCTGTGCCGTGTGCAGGGTGTGGGACCTGAGCACACAGAAGTGCACGGCTGTGTTGAAAGGTCACACTGATTGGATTAACAGCGTGGCCTTGAGTGGCTCAACCTGCGTGTCTGGCTCCGACGACATGACAGTCAGGTGCGCTGAGTTGATTCATAGCAAAATGTGGAATCATGAGCACCTTGAAGCATGGCATGGTTTTGGTACTCCTCATTGATAAGGAATATTTTTGTGGTAAGTTGCTGTGGTGACTAGGGTAGACTGAGTGCAACCACCTGTTGATTGCAATGGAACTTGCACCAAATCGTTTACCCTGATGGACCTCAGTGGCATCATGGTTCTCATAATGCTGTTGGAACACACGGCTCTGCTGTAAGCAGAGCTAGGAACCCTCGTCTACGCCTCGGCTATGTACTGCCCAGCAACTGGCCATTTTTTGGGCTTTTCCAGAGGTCCAGATCATCTTTCTTGCAGAGAAAACACTTCCAGATCAGCATTTACCAGACCTGAGTGACAAGGGACCAGCGCAGCAAAGCAACTCGCAACTCCTCAAAGAGAATCCATAAACACCATCAAATGCGCATGGCACGACGGCCATGTTTGCTTTCTGCACCAGCAATTCAAAGTACAAGATACGTGTGCAATGTGCGTGCAGCATGTAAGGTGTGCAAAGCACAAAGTGCTGGGTGTGCATTGTGCAAATGTCATACAAACGAACTGCGAGCAGTGTTTTTCTGAAACTAGTGTGCTCTGTGCACAAGCTGTGCACGGCACTAATTCTGTTGCACAATGTGCGTGCAGCTTGTGAAGTGTGCAATCCTCAATATGCTCGGTGTGCATTGTGCAAAGTTGTGCAAACTGCTATATGCATTGTGTTTCTGAACCCAGTTTGCTTTGTGCACAAGCTGCGCACAATACCCTATTCAGTGTGCAATGCGTGTGCAGCCAAGGTGTGCAATGCTCAGTGTGCTCGGTGTGCATGTGCAAATGTCATACAAGCGAACTGCGAGCAGTGTTTTTCTGGGACTAGTGTGCTTTGTGCACAAGCTGCGCACAATACCCAATTCAGAGTGCAATGCGTGTGCAGCCAAGGTGTGCAATGCTCAGTGTGCTCGGTGTGCATTGTGTGAATGTCGTGCAAACTGCTATATGCATTGTGTTTCTGGGCCTTGTGCACATGCTGTGTCCAGTGCCCCATCACTGTGCAATGTGCGTGCAGCTTGTAAAGTGTGCAATGCTTAGTATGCTCGGTGTGCATTGTGCAAATAGTGTGCGTATCGCTGTGTGCAAAGCGTTTCTGGGCCAGGTTGCCTTGTGCACATGCTGTGTCCAGTGCCCCATCACTGTGCAATGTGTGTGCAGCTTGTAAGGTCTGCAATGCTCAGTCTGCACGATGCAAATAGTCCCCGCCTAGTGCAAAATGCTGCTCAGTGCCCGCGCCCAAACCCACCCGCCTTCCTCTTGTGTGCAGTGCGTGTCGTGCATAGTGTGTGTGCATTACTCACCAGCGATGGGGCCCACCGTAGCTCCTAGGTCCCGCCGTTCTTCAGCAAAGTGTGTGGTAATCGTGTGAACAGTGTGCTTTTGGCCTAAAAACTGTACAGCCGTGTTTCTATATAATTACTTATGATAAAAGTATGCGCACAGTCCTGCCGATGGGTGAAAAGTTCCGCTGGCCTGACGCCAAGCTCAACAACATTTGTACATACGTAAAGAAGACTTATTATACAAGCATGAATCTCCAGATCTGGACCTGTTAATGTCAAGAGAGTCCATTGTTCACATATATTACCCGAGGGGGGACACTGAGGCGTGAAATGAACACATTTCTCTGATGTTTCTAGGGTATGTGGTATGTGTCCTCTGACCGGCAGTTCTTGGCAAAGCCCCTGTCTGAGGTGTATCCCGCATGAATTCACACGTGCATCCACCCAGCCTCACCCAGGCTGCCCCCGGATCTGAATGTTAGGCTAGCTCCCAAATCAAATCTAAACAAAAGAAGGTTGCCCTAGAGCTGGGGTGATCTGGGTATACATTCATAAACAAGTCTTGGAAACCTTGCGCAAGCCTAGCCAAAAGCAGTACGCGCAGCACGCAGCCCACCTCCCGCTCTGAATCCTGCCCATTGACTCCAGTAATCTTGAGGCAACTGAGCAAGTGACCTATCATGCTTCTTTTTACCATTGAATTACACACACCACACTTCATTAAATTAACCAATACGACTTGAAACCACTACTTTTGTTAAGCTACCAGAGCAAGTGCTCAGATTTTGTCAAGTCGCTCTATGTACAGATTGACAGGACTGAATGCACATGTAGGGCACCTATGCCCTAGATTGAAGCTTTCGAAGGGAGAAGCATACTAATGTACGTATCTAGCCAGCCACTCAAATTGTTTGCTTTGTATCTTGTGCAATATATTTGTTTGTTGGAGGGAGTCCAAATTGCAATACAGAGCTCCAATGCCACGTTGCGAAATTGAAGTGTGTGAGAGTGGAAAAATCAAATGGGCTGGTAATATATACGTGCATTCATGCGAACACTCGTACACACATAAATGCACACACACAAAAATACACAAGTAATATACAATATACACAAAAATGCACACACACATACACACACCAACGCACATATGCTATGTGTACACACAAACACACACACATACACACACACATACACACACGCAACACATACGCACATGTACACATACACGTGCACACACACGCACACACAGACACACTCACACAAATGGACGCACAAACATACACATTCACACGCACAAACATATAAATGGATAAACACACACAAATGCACACTCACACACACATACACACAAAAATACACACACACATACATACACACACACAAACGCTGACGTACACACACATGCACAAGCATGCAAAGGTGCACACAAATATGCACAAATTCATGTACACGTACACGTGTATACACACACTGACACACATGCACACACAAATTCACACAGACACACGCATACACACTTGCACACACACTCAAACGTGCACGCTTACGTGTGCGCACACACGCATACACACACAAACACTCATAAACACACACACATATACGTACACGCTCATACTTGCGCACACACACACACACATACACGCACACACACACACACACACAAATACGCATTCATGCACGAAAGCATACACACAAAACTCACACAAACTCACACGCATACACACACATATACACAAACTTGCATACTCGCGCACACACAAACACACACGCACACATAAAAAAACATGCACACGTACAAAGGTGCACAGACAAACACACAAACACAAACACACGCACATGCACACATACACACATGCACACACACCCAAACACACGCACACACAAATGCATGTACGCACACGCATACATACACACACATTTTCACATACACGCGTGCACACACACACGCACGCACACACAATCTTACACGTAATTGGACGCACAAACATACTCACACATATGCACACGCACGCGCACACACAAATGCATAAACACATACACACAAAGTGCACTCACAACACACAAACACACACGCACAAACACACACACGCAAATGTGCACAAAATACGTATACACATGCACACATGCACACATACGCACGCTCACGCACACACACACACATACACACATACACATACACACACACATACACACTCACAAAACGCTCACACACAAATACGCACACACACAAATGGACATGCATAAACTCACAAATGCAATCACACGCTCGCATACACACACACAAACACGCATACACTCACAAACACACATACATACACACAAATGTACACACACACACACACACACACACTCACACTCGCACACACAAAAGCGCGCGCACACGCAAATGCCACAAATACAAGCGCACACGTGCACACACACATTTATACAGGGTTGGCCAGAACCGTATGCGTATAATTTTATGTATTATACGGTACGGTAGTTTCCAGCCTCCCCTTGCCGTATCCGAATTCTGTATATACGTATTTATACGGCGTATATACGGCAATATACGGCGTATTTCCGTATATACGCCGTATTCTTGCCGTATTTTCTTGGGCACAGAGGGACAGCACCATTTTGGAGTTTGCTGAAGCCAGTGATTGTCGAAGGAGTTACAGATGGGGTGGAGCGGCTGGTATGCAAGCTGAAGTGCATGAAGGGGGGTGGGGGGTTGTGGAAAGCTGCTGGGGCAAGTAGGGGGAAGCATCGCAAGCGATGCTGAAAAGTTGGCGAAGCCTTTTGCGCTGTGAACTGGAAACTTGTGTGTGCTTTGTGCGCGCTTATACATGTGTGTGTGTGTGCGTGCGTGCGTGCGTGCGTGCGTGCGTGCGTGCGTGCGTGTGTGTGTGCGTGTGTGCATGTGTGTGTGCGTGTGTGTGTGCGCTTGTGCGCGTGTGTGCGTGCATGCATGCCTTCAACCTGCTCACATCTGTCAGTTAAACGAATGGAGACTCGCATACTCTCAGAACACGCTCCCATCGATATCGCGTCATTAAACATAAATTTTTAAATACCCTTGCAACTTGATTTGTGGAAATCCGTGCACCCAGTCGTGTGCTTGCATGGAGCAGCGAACTTTCCGTCCCGCCTCTCCTTGGCCCCGGACCCAGCCGGCATACTCAGAAACGTCGCTTTTCCACGCCTGTGCGGTCAGATGATGTTTGGGGGGCATGGGCTGGGCTGAGCGCCAGGCAGCTTCCTCCAGCTACCAAACATTGAGTCACTTCTTTCCACAGCACTGCTCACTGCACCCCTGGTCACCAAAACTTGTATGCCCCGACAAACGAGTTTTCTTGGCCTGCCTGCCAAGTTTCAGACCTGGACGTTGGCTGCGTGGCTCTGGCCAGACCCTGAGTCTCAACTTTTGCAAAACTCGTTCCGGGGTGCGCCCAGCAGCACCACCCCCTGCCCCTCCCCTCCCCCTGACCCCGCAGGGCTGCCTGATTTGTAAGTCTGGGTCACTGTGCAAGTTTTGGGGGCGGGGGGTGCGATGGGCGGGCCTGCGCACACTGACGTGAATAAAACTCGTTTTCACGGTGCGACCAGCAGCACCTCCACCGCCCCTCCCCATCCCTTGACACAGCAGGGCTGCCTAGTTAGTCAGTCTAAGGTACCTTGCAAAGTTTGGGGACAGGGGGTGCGCTGGGCGGGCCTGCGCGCCCTGGTGGGAATTTAGGCGTGAAACATGCCAAACCTAGGGGCTGCGCCCCATGACTGGGGCTTCGCCAAAAAGTAAACCCTTTGAGGTCAGCAAAGGAGCATGCCACAGAGCGAGGGTGCAGGGGGCAAACGTATATACGGTATTTGAAAATACGTATATACGGCATTTGAAAACCTGACATACGGCCTGGCCAACCCTATATATACATATGAAGCACGCACAAATGTATCCACACACATACACATTCAAACGCGCACACACACATTCAAACGCACACACACACACACACACGCAAATACGCACACAAAAAAGTACACACATACACACGCAAATACGCACACAAAAAAGTACACACATACACACGCAAATGCATACACACACAGACACGCACTCACACATATACACATGTACACATGTACACATACGTGCACTCCCACACACGCACACACACACACAAATGCATACACACACAAACGCACACACACATGCACACACTCACACAATCACACCCACCCACACACACACACATGCACACACACATATACACACACATACACACACACAAATACACACACACAAATGCATACAGACACAGACACATACACGCACACATGCACAAACATAACACACGCACACACATACACACACATACGCAAACCAACATGCACAGAAAAACACGAACATGCCCGCACATGCATACACACACACACACACACTTAACTAAACAGGATTGAGTAATGGCTTTTATTTTGAAGGTCTTAAATTTACGCAAACACTTCCATGTCCGACTTGCAGTCCTTGAGCACCAAGCATATTTGTCTGCTGCTGTCTGCAGGGTTTGGGACCTGACTCTAGGAAAGTGCTCAGCTGTGTTAGAGGGGCACGCAAGAAATGTTAATAGCGTGGCAATTGCCGGCTCACTGTGCATTTCAGGCTCTCTTGATGCCACTCTCAGGTGTGTGTGGCCTTGGCTCCCTGCAATGCAAGCTTTGTTCATCGCTCGAGTTCATCGTAGTTGTGCACGAGACAGCATTTGTGGTTCAGTGCTACAGAGATAGGGGATTTTGCCTGCACGACTCTTTCTGACCTATGGTCACAACTTCCATCTCACTAATTTGCACGCACGTGTCCTGATTGCCATGCAGCAAAGCTTTTATTCTCTGTTATTACTTTTTCAGGGTCTGGGACATGACAGTGGGAGAGAGCCAGAAAACGCAGCTCAAAGAGGGGACCACAGGCCAGGCAAAACTCCTGTGTGTGGACAACATGACCTACGTCTCATATTCATGGACGGACAAGATTGTAAGGTAGATGCTGTTATGCAAAGCCTGTACTTGTTACCTTCAGGGTTGATTACCTTGGCGCATTTATTTGTGTTGATTGAAATGATGAGGGCTGTTTTTGCCTCTTGCTAAGTCATTGTGTGTTTGTGGTAGAAAGTCACCAGTGACATACCAACAGTACATAGTCTCAAGGTACAAAACTTGCTTGCATTTGCACCGCATCCTTGCCTTATACCGCTGTGCACCTTATAAAGCATCAAGTCTGACACTCATCTTGCGCCGCATGCTCTTCAACTGCTGCACAGGGTGTGGGACATGGCTAGCGGAGATTGCAAGCAGGTGTTAACGGGACCTTCTGTTGGCATGTGGGCAGTGGCTGTCACCTCCGACGGCACCACCTGCATCTCTGGCTCGGGTGATAAGACATTGAGGTGAGATCTATGTAGTGTGAGGCACCGTTTCGGTTCTCTGTTGACTGTGTGCATACTTTCATGGACACAGTTGGCTAGGTCAGTGCGTCGTGTGTCGGTGGCAGGGAAATCTACCAAGGTGTTTTAGGAGCTTCTATGTACGCTGCAAGGTATAGCATTGGCACGCACCTGCAACCATTATATGATTGTGTGCTAGGTGTGCTGGCCTGGCATGTTCTTGGCATTTGTGATATCATGAAATAAGGCTGCTTTTGCCATTGTACTCATGTGCATATGCAATGGGTCCGTTTAATGTTAACATTCCTTCAAAAAATGAATGTTCTGGTAAGCAGGAGGCAGGAAAACTTTTCTGAAGGCATGTACACTTTTTGGGCTGGACCCCACCGAGGGACCCCCCAACCCCCCAGACCACCACCCAGTGCCCTAACCCAGGCAAAAAGGGTACCAATCTGCTCCTCTTAAAATTCTGCATCCATCTGTATACTCACCAAGGCCTGGAATTGGAGTGCTGCAGAGTAGTGGGGCAAATACTGAGATGCGGACGCTCTTTATTACCTGCCAAACACCCATAATTACCTTGCATGACCTCAGATTGCTTTCCTTTCTTCAGCATTCCATTGTGCATCTCATGTTGACACTATCCTGCAAGTTTGGATTGATATGCTACTCCTTTGGCTTCGCACACCCTGCGGCCTGCACCCTAGCGCGCGTGCCTCTGACTTGTGCTCATGTCCACAGACCCCCCCATTTACCCAATTTGCACAAAAAGTGTGCCCGGAGGAACCTGGCTTTTATCCGATTATAGCCCGGAATCAGCCCTTCAATAATAAGTGCTGCGCATGCACGGGATGATGTTCCCTGACCCGTACCCATACACACACCTTTGCCAAGCATCAAAACTGGGCTGAAACTCATCTTGCGCCGCATGCTCTTGAACTGCTGCACAGGGTGTGGGATATCGCTAGCGGGGATTGCAAGCAGGTGTTAACGGGACATTCTGGAATGATATATACAGTGGCTGTCACCTCCGACGGCACCACCTGCATCTCTGGCTCGGGTGATAAGACATTCAGGTGAGATCTATGTAGTGTGAGGCACCGTTTCGGTTCACTGTTGACTGCGTGCATACTTTCATGGACACAGTTGGCTAGGTCAGTGCGTCGTGTGTCGGTGGCAGGGAAACTTACCAATGGTGTTTTAGGAGCTATGTACGCTGCAAGGTATAGCACTCGGCACGCACCTGCAACCATTATATGATTGTGTGCTAGGTGTGCTGGCCTGGCATGTTCTTGGCATTTGTGATTTGTTTGTTTATGATAACTGCACACTGGAATTAAGGCTGCTTTTGCGATTGTACTCATGTGTGTATGCAATGGGTCCGTTCAATGTTAGCACTCCTTCAAAAAATGTTCTGGTAAGCAGCAGGCAGGAAAACGTTTTCTGAAGGCATGTACACTTTTTGGGCTGGACCCCCCCGAGGGACCACCCAACTCCCCAGACCACCACCCAGTGCCCCAACCCAGGCAAAAAGGGTGCCAATCTGCTCCTCTTAAAATTCTGCATCCATCTGTATACTCACCAAGGCCTGGAATTGGAATGCTGCAGAGATGTGGGGCAAAAACTAAGATGCGGACGCTCTTGCATACATGACCTGCCAAACACCCATCATTACCTTGCATGACCTCCGATTGCTTTCCTTTCTTCAGCATTCCATTGTGCATCTCATGTTGACACTATCCTGCAAGTTTGGAGTGATATGCTGCTCCTTTGGCTTTGCACACCCTGCGGCCTGCACCCTAGCGCGCGTGCCTCTGACTTGTGCTCATGTCCACAGACCCCCCCATTTACCCAATTTGCACGAAAAGTGTGCCCGGAGGAACCTGGCTTTTATCCGATTATAGCCCGGAATCAGCCCTTCAATAATAAGTGCTGCGTATGCACGGGATGATGTTCCCTGACCCGTACCCATACACACACCTTTGCCAAGCATCAAGACTGGGCTGACACTCATCTTCGCCGCATGCTCTTCAACTGCTGCACAGGGTGTGGGACATGGCTAGCGGGGATTGCAAGCAGGTGTTAAAGGGACATTCTTGGTATATATGTGCAGTGGCTGTCACCTCCGACGGCACCACCTGCATCTCTGGCTCGCGTGATAGGACATTGAGGTGAGATCTATGTAGTGTGAGGCACTGTTTGGTTCACTGTTGACTGCGTGCATACTTTCATGGACACAGTTGGCTAGGTCAGTGCGTCGTGTGTCGGTGGCAGGGAAACTTACCAATGGTGTTTTTAATCTATGTACGCCGCAAGGTATAGCACTCGGCACGCACCAGCAGCCATCATATGATTGTGTTATTTCACTGAGGTCGGCTATAAACTCACTCTGGCAGCAAACTTAGAAGCTAGGTGTGCTGACCTGGCCCAATCTTTGGCATTCTGTGGTGTGTCTCCTCATGACAACTGCACACTGGAATCAAGGCTGCTTTTGTCAGTATCCCATGTGCCTCTGCAATGGATTTGTCCAACGTTGCAATTGGCTGCCAAAACAACCCTTCTGTAAAAATACGTATATGCAAAAAAAACTTAAACCATACCTAATTGATTTCATCCCAGGTAAATGACGTTTTTCGTCTTTAGCAGTGGTTCTGGTATATATCTATTTTGAGGCTCCGGGGTTGTTTAGGATTGGCCAAAACAAAGTTTGGTGGGTGGTCGAACAGAGAACAGATGTTTTCTGTCTCCCCTTGCCATCCCTGCCCCCCTCCCACTCAGTCAGAGCTCCAGCGACCCCTGCCACCACAACCCATACACACACAGGACACATATACACACTCAAGCAATGCAGGCAACCATACGCACGCACTGGTATACAGGCACATACATGTGCGCACACACATAGACACACACATGCACAAGCTAACGCGCGCACTTGAATGGCAACCGCAAGTGTGTGTCTACACACACTCTACGCACACTCTCACACACGTGCACAACACACACACTCACACACACACACTCACTCACACACACACACACTCATACACACACTCTCGCACGCAAACAAGCATGTATACGTGCGCACATGCCATGTTCATAAAGTGTTCTCTGTTTATCTTTGTTATTCACGATGCAAGGAAATGTACTACCTGCAAGCAGCAAGTCTCTAGAGTATGAAAAGAGCAAGGTTTTCAGGGCAGAGATGATGCAGGAGCAGAAGTGGTGATAAAGGCGCAGATGCACACACGCAGACGTGCATGAACGCACCCCCATGCGCGCACACATATGTTCACACACACTTGTGTAGAGATGCACACGTAAACACACACATGTACACACACGTACATGCAATGCACACGCACTAGCATACACACACGTACGTGCACGCTCACACACACGTACATGTGTGCACACAAGCCTCAGCACGGGCGTAAACGTGCACACATACACACACAATGCATGCATGCACATGCACTTGCACTTGCTTACACTACATGCATATACATGCACAACACAAGCATGCATGCATGCACGTTAATTGCACATACACATGCACGCACACGCACATTCAAACACGCACATACACAGATGGGATGATTAGATGGGGTGGAAAAGGGAGGGAGAGGAGAAGTCTTGTGCTTATGGATGAAATTGTGACAGTGACAGTGAATGCTTGCGTACTTTTACGGGTTTTCATCTTGTGAGCAAACGGATCTCCCCGACCCTTCTGTTTTGGTAAATCTTAATTAGCTCCGCAATCAGAGCTCTTCAAAAACTACAAAATGACCCCCCTATGATTTCAATATGACAAGGTCCCAACATACGGGTGGGTTTCTACATATATATCCAAGGTTTATACAGCCTGGGCCAAACCCAATTTATACCTGGTATCGTTCACAAGATTTTGAAACATTGTATTCGCATGTACCTGCTCAGAATTGTAAAGTCGCAGGATGTTTATTTGCGTAGTGCCTACAATAATGGCCTCTTCTGCACCTTCTTCACGCACCTGTGTAAAAACACGCATCTTCTAGCTATGCACCTAATTGCCAAAAGGCAGACAAGCACCTGATGCGTAGCGGTTGCTGCAAAGTCTGACATTGATGTACTTTCAAATGCCCCTCTTACTATCACTAGCTGGTCTTCATCAAATGCTCAACCTGTGTCAGAAACAGCTTTGTAACTCCTGCAAACTGCTATGCACAGGGTGTGGGACTTGGCCACAGGGAAATGCAAAGCAGTCCTGGAAGGGCACACCACATGTCTTGACAGTGTTGCCATCAGCCCAGATGGCTGTACATGTGTTTCGATCGCAGATCCTCCCGATGCTTCCGTTAGGTGGGTCATTTTGTACTTGTGTGTCCAATAAATGACACTGCAGTGAAGGCCTGTGATAGCAATTGGTCAATTTTATAACAGCGGCATTGCAACTGCTTGACGTTTGCAATGAGACTTTGGCATTAAAGCGGCTGGTCCAATAAGTGGGTGAACTCCTTCGGCGCACAAAAATGGGGCAAGGCATGCGACCACTTAGTCTTCGGCATGAATGCATGCCTTGCTGCCAATTTGTATGTACGTCTGTATGTGTTTGTGTGTACTTGTGTGTGCGTGCGTGTGTGTGTGCGTTTGTGTTTGTATGTGCAAATTTTCTGTAAGTGTGCAGGTGTGGATGTGGGTTTATGTGTGAATGTGAATGTGGCTGTAAGTGTGGGTGAGCACAAGTGGTGATGTGGGTGTGTGTTCTGGATGTGGGAGTGTGGTTGTGAGGGGTAAGGGCTCAGGAGGGTATGGCTTTGTGGATGTGAGTGGATGGGTGTGAGTGTGAGGGTGGGTGGTGGGTGGGGGTGGGTGCGTAATGATGTGGATGTATGGGTGAGCTTATTTCCTCTCCAACACATTTGACGGAACCCTTCTATCATACCAAGGCCGCTGAACAGGAATTTGAACAGTAAATGTTGGAGATTGAGATTGGCTATTTTGACACCCCTTTTGGCTGCCCACTCACTTTTTTTTTTGCAGCGATCAAAGTCATGGCTAAAAATGTTCAAAAAGGGTCTTAGGATCAATGTAACAATATCATTGAGATTATCCGGGAAAGCTGGAGCTCTGAAAGCCTGCGCGTCTCATCAATCGAGCATTTGCCACCAAATTACTCTTTAGGAAGTTATGGCATCACAGAGGGGGGCAACTTATAGGCGCAGAATAAGCATATGTACACACATGCCCCTTGGCTTACGTGCAGCAAATTGGCCCGCTCTAAAGGTTACATATCTTGAATGAATGTCGATGGGTATATTTGGTTTATGGGCGCATTTTTTCTACCTATAATCATACACAGTTTGGGTCCACCCTCTATATATTTGCACTTGGGGATACAGGAAAATTACCCGTGCTTCCATAATTCCTGATTCCCCCCTATCCCCAGCAGTGTTTCCAAACTTCACTACCCCAGACGTGTGCCTTTCATTTTTCTCTTTTGGTCATGCCATTAATATGCCAGTTTCATACATCAATAATGTGGTTCAAATGCTGCCAATGCGTTGCTCTCTTATCATATCGTACGTTGGCCTTTTATGAAGCCAACGGTCTTGATTGGGAATAGATGAAAGTCTGCATGAAACATTGATGCTTTTTTGCTGGATTGCATTGATTCTGAGGGAGGGCACTCAAGTTCAACCTTGCCATGCTTTACAAGTCACCATCATTGGCCCAAAAGCTACCATTTGGACTGCTGCAGGGGTATGCCCGAATTTTGGTGCTGGAAGATCAT
>Ga0307947_1001234_pt1 | contig 19925 bp, 20 predicted proteins | sample OrgLakmetagen232_FD_201840 | JGI IMG/M metagenome (GOLD analysis project Ga0307947, IMG submission 201840) | Saline water microbial communities from Organic Lake, Antarctica - #232 | ecosystem: Environmental > Aquatic > Non-marine Saline and Alkaline > Saline | place: Antarctica: Organic Lake...
AGAGATAGAGGGGGGGGGGGCTAGTGCATGCGCTTTCTATCGGCCATCTCTCATGTTTAAACCAGGGCTTTGCCGTGCTTGTACAGAAAGATATCCTGCTGCTGTTGATCTCACTGGCAGTGCAAAGGACACGGCTGATTGCCCCTGCCTTCTTTCTTTGGCGAACCCACACACCTGGTTTGGCAAACCCACACACCTGGTCATTGTCAATGGCCCACAACTTGCCGTGCTCATTTACAAAGTAGTTCTGCTGGTGCCGATCACTGTACACACATACACACATGTGGAGTGGAGTGTGCGCGTATGTGTTAGTTTGTGAGCTCGTTTTGCGCATGCATGCGTGTTATAATTAAAGATAGAAATTGCACGGTCCTTTTCAATACTACACCAAAACAAGTGGAATCGCTGTGCATGAAGATTCTCACAGAATTTAATCGTGATCTCTGTCAGTCCTGGATGGAGCACGCAAGAGTTTCTCTTGTAGCAGTGTATCTTGAAATTGCGAGCAAGAAGGCCTGGAAGGAGTAAACTAAGAGAAAAGCCGCACAATACCTAGTAGCTGGTTACATTTTTGAGTGGAGGGTGTTGCATTATATATATTGCGAGTTGTCCCTCTGTTTGCAACGTTCCTCATGTTTTTGAAGTTCCCCAACTCAAGTCAACAATATACCTGCATAGCTCAGGGATTGATTGGACAGCAGCTGCTCACTACACGCTGAAAAGAAAAACTACAGAGGCAGGTAAATCACTTCCCACGGCAAAGAAAGCACTCCCCACACAAATCAAGAAATTGGAGCCACTTCACCTACCTGAGCCTTAAATTCGCTAGTGTGCAAAGTTTTGATTTTTTATCCATCTCTGGCAAAATTAATTTGCACAGAAGGACACCGTGTAACTACAGAAGGACACCCTGTGCAGATTACCATTGTGACGTGAACAGGTCGAACAGGGCTGCCAGCTTGACTTCGGTATGATTGAGCTTGTTCTGGAACAGGTCCAGCATCACGTCAGGGTCCATGTGGGGTTTGCCGTGCTCCTGCAATGATTTTGCATTTCTAAGCTATTGGCCTTTGCACCTACCAAATTGTCAGAGGGGGGACACTGGGCAAAAGCCAAAACATACTCCTTTTTGCATGAAAGATGCAACTACTCACACATTACTTTGTCAAATTGGACCCAACCTAGCTTTAAACTACTGATGCTGACTTTTTAAGCTACTTGAGCATGTGCTCAGATTTGACAAGTCACCCTGCGTACATAATGACAGGACTAAAAGCACACGTCGTGCACCTGTACCCTAGATGGGTGCTTCCAGGGGGAATGACACATTAATTAGCATATCTCGCCAACCATCTAGTCGTTTTGCCCCATTTGTATTTCAATGACCTTAATACATTATAAGCATTTCAAAACACTAAAAAATATTGGGTTTGGTGCGCTGGCTGGGCAGATACAGCTTATGGCTGCTCAAAAAGTAGGGTTCACGCCACGGCCAATTAGGTATGGGTCCCCTAACTGGCACGTTTCAAGCTCAGCTGCATTGGACACACATCAGAGCTGAGTTTGACACGTGCCAGTTAGAGGGCCCATACCCTGGGAGCATGCAAAAACCGTACCATTTTTTGCCTCAGTGTCCCCCCTCTGCCAAATTGTTGTGAAATTCTGTAGCAGCTGTGGATTGTCGTTGAAGTGCATGCTAGTGTGGCACAAAGATTGTTTTAGTGCATGCAATCTTAGGATGAGACACAGCACAAAGATTGTTTTAGTGCATGCAATCTTAGGATGAGACACAGCACAAAGATTGTTTTAGTGCATGCAGTCTTAGGATGAGACACAGCACAAAGATTGTTTTAATGCATGCAATCTTAGGATGAGACACAGCACAAAGATTGTTTTGGTGCATGCAATCTTAGGATGAGACACAGCACAAGAGGTCTAAGTTTGTCTGTCAGAACCCTTGGCCGTCCCCAACGTGGCCAACCATTGTGGCTGGAAATTCTTGCCGAGTCGCGATCACCATGGCTATCATACTTAATGGACCCTGGGTTCTTAATCGCCAGAATTGCAACGACCAGAAATGGTCGATGTAGCTCAACCCTCCAGAATAAACAAAAGCTAGCAGTGTCCTGATTGAGCTTTTGCAAACAAAGAAACGCCCTTGTAAGCAAAGGTCTGCCTTCAGCCCAAATCACTACCAACCACCCTAGACCACCTGAAATGATTTGTGCCGATTCCTCATCAGCATATTGAACACATGATTATTTCCCTTGACCTGAATGCCAAAACAGTATTTTTGCAGCGCCTTTGCTTCATTTAAAACCCTGTGCTGTTCTGGCTGTTCTACCCCTATTTCAGATCACATCTGAATGACAACCCACAACCCAAAACCTTAAGGCTTCTCCCCTTCCTCACCCCGCACCTTGATGTTCTCAAGAGACACTCCGTCAGCTATGTCTGACCACAGACCCAACCAATTCACACGAAAGCCGTGGCCAGGGATGACGCCATTCACAGGCGCCACCCACAGTTTTGGCACGATGTCAGACAGACCGCACTCGCTGGTCAGCTGCAGCGCAGGTTTTGACAAGCATATACACGTGCTCGTTTGCAATGTGTTACATGTATGAATGCTATGTAGCCCTTCCTCACAGCCTGGCAGGTGCTACCCAAAGTTCAAGCATGATGCCAATGTGTCACTGAGCTTGTTGGTTAGCTGGAACGAAAAGTTTACAACAGTCTGTTATTTATGACACACACAAACACAAACACACACATACACACGCACAACACACACACGTGTTCACGCATCACAGATCCACTGATCACAAACCATGTAAATGCACACAAATAACAAGGTATGCTTGGACTTTTCGCATGGATAAGGACTATTCATTATGAAATTCAAAGAGGCACTTGACAATTGCAAACCATGTGCGTCCGACCGCCCATATCATGCGTCAAGGTTAAGACCTTACATCCCACTTTGTTCTCACAGATCCAAAGCCCTCTCTTCTCTTGACGCTGCACTCTTTCACACACACATACACACACACACACACCCACACCCACACACCCACCCACCCACACACACACACACACAAACACACACCCACACATACCCGTTGCTACATTGCCTACTTCCAAGCTCAAGCCCACCTTGTGCTGGGCAAGGGCCATCTTGATTTGTGTGAGCACACGGGGGGGGGAGCACGCACCGATGCCTGACTGCAGTGCCTTTTTGACGGGCACACACCACATTTTCACCACAGCCCAGCCACTCTTGGTGCGGTTTGAGGCCACCCTGGCAAAGTGTGACGGTCACCGCACAACCAACAACCAGATGTAGAATTGCCCTCAAATCACACATAAGCTATGTTAACATATGCATACATAACATATGACGTGCATACATAACATATGACGTGCATACATAGCATATGGCGTGCATACACAACATTACAAGTCCACCACGATGGCGTGGTGCGAAGGCACTTAAAAGGTAAGACAGTGCGTACGCGTGTATGTGTGTGTGCGTTCATAAAGGCATGCGACCAACTGCATCAAGTGTGGCCATGCATAGGGATGTGTGTGTCTGCATTTATAAATGCATGCGACCAACTGCATCAAGTGTGGTCATGCACAGGGTAGGGGGTAGTATGTCACACCATTCTGCTGTTCCTTATGCAGTAGCATGTCACACTGTTCTGCTGTTCATTATGCACACATGTCTGCTGTTCCTTATGCACACTTTTCTGCTGTTCCTTGTGCACACTTTTCTGCTGTTCCTTGTGCACACTTTTCTGCTGTTCCTTATGCACACTTTTCTGCTGTTCCTTGTGCACACTTTTCTGCTGTTCCTTATGCACACTTTTCTGCTGTTCCTTATGCACACTTTTCTGCTGTTCCTTGTGCACATTTTTCTGCTGTTCCTTATGCAGTAGCATTGTCACACATTCCTGCTGTTCCTCATGCAGTAGCATGATTAGTTTTGATTGCGTCTTCCTTCCTACACACTTCGGATTCAGTGTGTACTTAGGTTAAGCATCATCACTTTGAATTGACGACAGTTTGGATACAGTGTGTTTGCAAGTTAAGCATCATGACTTTGAATTGATGACAGTTTTGGAACAGTGTGTTTACAGGTAAGCATCATTACTTTGACTCGATGACAGTTTGGATATGTTGTGTGTACAGGTTATACAGGTTGAGCCGCTCAACTTGATCGTCACAACTTTGGATTGATGAATTTTGGACACAGTGTGTACAAAGGTTAAGCATCATCACTTAAACCTGATGACATGCACACAAAAACGCACAAACACAAGCCTGTGAATGCTGCGCAAAACCCTACATGCACACATGCAAACGCATGCGCACATGCATGCACAGGTGTACAGACAGACATATACACATACCTGAACAGCCAGCTTGGCGATCCTCCAGGTTCATGGGCATAGTAGCTCCCCAGCATCCTTTCCCCCTTTGACATTGGCCGAAGCGTGTGCATGCACCTGTGGAGGTGCATGTGTGTTTGGCTGGACGATGCATTTCGCTGCCTAACAATCTTTTGACATCAGCCAAAGCATGAGCATGCACCTGTGGATGTGCCTGTGTGCTTGCATAGTGTGTCATTTGTGCTTGCAGTCACACATTGTCATTTAAAGCAAGTGCGGACAGAAGTAGCACGCAAACGTAATCAGTGTTACCAGAAACTGATGGGGGCTTTTTCTTGCACCAACCTTTTTACATGCTTGGGATTATGGTAATGCTGCAGACCCAATTAAGTAAACGCAGCTGTTGTACCCATAAACACACATACACACATGCACACACAAATGCACAGACATAGACACGTGCACTCTCACACACAACAAAGCATACACATGCACACAGGCCCACAAGCACTGACGTAAACACATACATCCATGCAACATAGCACACGACAAAGGGCTGTGCAACGATGGAGGCACAGCTTACACAATCATACACACGCAAACACGCACACATAAAACGCACATGCTAACGCATGCACATGCACAGGCACACGCTTACCCCCAGCACATTGAGCAATTCGGTAGGTGCTTTCGGTCATCCGCAACTTTCATGCCTGGAGCGATTCTACTCAAGTCAAGCTCTTGGCCCTGTAAAAGCAGATCAGGAGGCAAGTTGGCAGCTTCATCCAAGAGCAGGCAAACAGTAATTTGCACCTCTCTGCTGATTTGAATTCCTTTTTGTAGAAGTGGCACTTTACCTGGTGCTCACATTGCAGGCACCGCATGGAGCCCCCACCAACTTAGGAAACTGTTATAACATTTTAGAACTGTTTGATGGGCTGTGAAGGCTACCACAGATTCATGCAAAAAGTAAAGGTTGACATCGCTGCTGAAGCAAGTGCGCCAACACCTACTCACAAGAAGCGCCAATTCTTGCGCGCATGAAGCACAAGCACTTGCTCACAAGAAGCGCCGATTCTTGCGCGCATGAAGCGCCAATTCTTTCTCACATGAAGCGCCAACACTTGCTCACAAGAAGCGCCAATTCTTGCGCGCATGAAGCGTAAGCACTTGCTCACATGAAGCGCCAATTCTTGCTCACATGAAGCGCAAGCACTTGCTCACAAAAAGCGCCAATTCTTGCGCACATGAAATGTAAGCACTTGCTCACATGAAGCGCAAATATTCGCTCTAATGAAGCGCTAAATCTTGCTTCCAACAAGATGTCTGCACGATTCCCTTGTCCAGTCGCACCCACCGAACAGCAGTCTATCAGCATCAGAGCTGTGCGTCCTAACCAAGCTATTTAGTTTACCTGAACTCTGTAAATCCCTTCGGATGTAGATCTCTCGTCGGCCCTGAGCCGTCTCCTTCTCAACCTCTGTGAATGGGGGAGAGGCCCGGATGCATTGTTAGGGGCACTTCCAAGCCCTGCTTGTCGGTTGTGCTGCTGCTGTTGTTGCTGCTGTTGTTGCTGTGGGTGTGGCTGCTGCTTGGACGCGACCTCCAGTACAACATCGGGGTCAATGGTCTGTGGGTGTAGATGGGTATTGCATTTTTTTGTGCAGGGAAGGAGGGGCGAAATAGCTTTTGATGCATTTTTATGCTTTGTCGTCAAGTTCAACAAGATCTGTTTGCGCAAGAGAATCTTGCGTTTCAGCGTGCAAACTGTGCTAGCAGGTTTGCTAAACTCTTATTAAAGAGTGATTGATAGGTAGCTGCTTGTTCACAACCTTTGCTACAACAGCAGGGTCGACGGTTTGTGGATGCAAGTTTGATCATGCATTTAAGGGTAGCAGGGTTCAAAAGCTTATGCTTGGGCAAAAGCTCAGCTCATGTCTCTGAGTGACTGAAGACGCTGCTGCTTGGATTCAAGTTGTTTTTCCTGCTTTCTATGTCTCAACTTAGAACTTGTAATAATAGGGTGGCCAGAACCACACCTATATATCCTACGTGTGCTATATACGGTCAAACACGGTGTAGATGTAATGTAATACACACTTCCGGACAACCTATGAAACAACAATTGCACAACACACGGGTTGTTGTCATTGCTCCTGAGCATTGGTCACCCTGCGCTTGCCCAAGGGACACTCTCACACTCACACAAACACGCCCGAGCTCCAAGCAGTGTAATTACATGACTGTGCATGGGGCCAGGCAAAACAGCTTGCATTGTTATTGAGGGATGCTGCTTTGAACCAGCCAGGGTCATGGAGCCAAAAGGCTGTTGCTAGACGTTTAAATAGGACTCAGGTTTACGGTTTATATGTGCATACACCCATGTGTGCTTTGCTTGACGTTTAAAACGACTGTCAGGTTCACAGACTATGTGTGCATACACCCATGTGTGCTTTGCTAGACGTTTAAAACGACTTTCAGGTTCACAGGCTATGTGTGCATACACCCATGTGTGCTTTGCTAGACGTTTAAAAAGACTGTCAGGTTTACAGACTATGTGTGCATGCACTCATGTGTACATTGCTAGAACAAAACTCAAATTCACGGTCTATGTGTGAATACACTCATGTGTACTGTATCTGCAAGGCTTGAAGATACTCCACCCTATGAAGGACTAGAAAGTGCAAGCATGGCTCGATTGACTCAAATGAGGGTTAAGTCAGATGCTCCTACACATTTTGAGCAGCCTCAAAAATCGTGCACACTGGATTACTCAGATTGCTGTCTTGTCAAGTGTACATTGTATCAAGCGCGCCGCATCATATGCAGCACAGTTTGATGGAAGTTTTTCAATGCGTCTCTTTTACTTTGCTCAGATAAAGATTTAAAAAGGAGGTTAATCAAGTAGTTACTCCACATTGATTGACATAGGAAAGGCGAGGCTTTACTGCCTGCCCGGCTTTCCTTCTTGCACCTCATTCACACAACCTCCACTCACGACCAAGTACTTGATGATCCAGGTCACGCCTGTTTGATACCATTAACATAGAAAGGCAATTGATCTGCACAAACTCCATGCCCCTTTGCTCAAGCCACACGGACCTTGTCTCTCCTTTCTGCACACACATACATGAAAGCTTAACGGTACTTGGTCCCCGAGGGGCTTTTTCCCTTAATTGATGGGTGAGAAAAGCCTTTTCACTATAAGCCCACGTGGTTACCTTTTTGCTCTTGACCTCTCACCTGCACAACCTCCAGGCCCCTCTGCTTGATCCTTGCCTGCGCTTTGGGGTGGTGCTCTACATGGCGTGCGGGGATGCAGACTTGGCACAGGTTGCAGTCATCTTCGTAAGGGTACCGCTGCGTGCATGTTTTAACAAGCGTGTTCTTCCGCACCGCGAACTAAACAAGTGTGTTGTCCCGCACCGCGAATTAAACATGAATCTTTCTTACCAACTTTGTAGAGGTTGCAGTCCTACTTGTACAGGAGCTCCGCACTTGATTCAAAATGCTTGCCTCTATGCGTACAAAAAACAATGGCTGCTTAACTTGCGTGAACGTGCACGCCAAAATAATGCATAGTGCTTCTTGTCTTGAGCACAGAAAACGGAGCAGTCCTCCCAAAACACAGGCAGCTCTGCATGCTCATCAAACATGTGTGTGAGTTGGGAGAAAACGCAACCGCAAGCTGCCTCAAAGTGGGCTTGCAGACTTGGGCACCAGAATGCGTCCTCACTGCATTGTTAACATGCCACGCACAATAAATGCTGCAGCATCGTGATTGCTCTATTTTTTCATAAACCGTGCTGGATGGAGATGCAGCTTGCGTGTGATAACCAAGCAAAAGTGGACATGCTATTTCTTATGCCGCAAACGCAACTTGCGCACACATCAGGTATGTGTGCGGTTTCACTTGGCTTTCACGCTTGGGTCAATTGGCAAAGAACAGCTTGTGGCTGAAGGAATTGATGCAGCATACAAGTTTGTGGTGTGTTTGTGTGTAATTGTGTGCGCATGTGTATGTGTGTGCGTGCATGTGTGTGTGCGTGTGTGTGTTTGTGTGCTGAAATGATCAGAGAAGCCTTATACCCTGAATAAAACCATTAAGAACCATCTGTTCTGTTTAAGATAGGAGATGGACATCATACCTGCCTTTAGCTGTATGCTGTGTGGAAGTGGCAGCTGTTCTTTGCCACTTCCAAGCACTAGAGGATCTGCTCCACTTCTACTTAAGACACACACACACGAATTCAAAGCATGCGTTCTTTAAAAACAACAAGTACTAACATGTGTACACTATTCTGACAAGCATCCGCTCCACTTCTGCTTGAGGCAAGGAACCCATGCAAATATGGACTTACAAGGATCTGCTCCAATTCTGCTTGAGGCAAGAAACTCATGCACACACAAACTTACAAGCATTTGCTCCACTTCTGCTTGAGGCAGGGAACACATGCATACACAAACTTACAAGGATCCGCTCCACTTCTGCTTGTGACAGGGGTGCCACAGCGTCATGCTCCTGAAAGTCTTCAATTCGACGCTGCAGCTGATCTCCTTGCGCCTGCACTAGGTCCTGCTGCTGCTGTGATTGTTGCTGCTGCTGCTTTTCTTGCTGCTCCTTCTTTTGCTGCTTTTCTTGCTGCTCTTTCATTTGCTGTTGTTGCTGCTTTTCTTGCTGCTCTTTCATTTGCTGTTGTTGCTGCTTTTCTTGCTGCTCTTTCATTTGCTGCTGCTGTTGTTGTTGCTGCTGCTGCTGTTGCTGCTGCTGTTGCTGCTGCTGTTGCTGCTTTTCTTGCTGCTCCTTCATTTGCTGCTGTTGCTGTTGCTGCTGAAGCTGCTGCTTTTCTTGCTGCTCTTTCAATTGCTCTTGTTGCTGCTTTTCTTGCTGCTCCTTCATTAGTTGCTGCTGCTGCTGCTGCTGCTGCTGCTGCTGCTGTTGCTGCTTTTCTTGCTGCTCTTTCAACTGCTCTTGCTGCTGCTTTTCTTGCTGCACCTTCGTTTGCTGCTGCTGCTGCCCCTGCTGCTGCGTTTTTTGTTGCTGATGCTGCTGTTGCTGCTGCTTCTCTTCCTGCTCTACTTGCTGTTGGTGCTCTTTTGACCCAGATTGCCCTTGAGCTTCTGAAGTCTGTTGTTCTTCTGGACTTCCACCACGAGGTGAGGGAGGGAGCCACCCCCATATCATGAGCGTCTGCTGTATCTTGCACACGGTGCCTGTAAATTCGTTTGCGTTTGTTGTGTGTGTGCATGTGTGTGCATGTGTGTCTGCGCATGTGCATGTGTGTATGTGTGTACGTGTGTGCTCGCTTGTTTGCTTGAGTGTGTAAGTGCGTGTGTGTACGTGTATGTGTGTGTGTGCGCGTGTGGTGTGTGTGTATGTTATTGTGTATGTGGCACGAGTTTACGTGTGTCCATGTGTATATACACATATGTGTAGGGTTGGCCAAAACCACATACCTATAAGGTGTATATACGGCATTCTAGGCAGGGAAATCACCAAATATACAATCATATACGGTGTATATAAACGGTTCTGGCCAACCCTATATATGTGTGCTTGTGCAAATGTGTATGTACATGTGTGTGTATGTATGTCGTGTGTATTTACATGTGCGTGTGTTTGTGCGTGTATCTATGCATGTATGTATGAGTATTTGCGTGTCGCATGTGCTCTTATTGTCCTTTTTGTCCCCCACCTATAATAGGCACAGATCCTGGAGGAGGTCCGTCGCAAGTTCCTCTGCTTTCGATGATTGCCTTTGAGGTGGAAGGGAAGAGTGCTTGATTGAGGAGTTGTAATGCCTCGTGATTGCCGTGCATGGACGCATCATGCATGTAAACATCAGTCAGCTGACAGACCCCCCTAAAGTGCAGAATGCGTGGGCAACTGGACTTGTAGTGCCTCGTGATTGCCGCGCATGGACGCATCGTGCGTGTAAGCATCAGTCAGCTGACAGACTTTTGAAATGCATGGTGCTCACTATTGGCATGCGCTTGCAACTGCTTGCACGCACAGCGCACCACTGGAAGTACTGTTCCCACAAGGAGGAGGAAAAGACCCACACCGAAAAAGGCCTGTTTCCTGGATACCATCTGTGCTTCTCAGCTAGACAGGATGCCGAACCGTTTCAAGCACTAGAGGGGGGAGAAGACGTTTTCAATTGTGAGTTTGTGATATAAAACAACATTATAAGTTTAGATCTTATTTTTACAAATACTTATGAAATTTATGAATCTCACATGTCCGTGGCGCGTCGAAAAGACCTGAAGAGCCAGAAATAATCCAGTCAGCTAGATTAAGTGATTGGGCTGAGAAGCGGGTGATTTGCAAGCACGGCCAGAAGCTTTCGTTATCGGAGGAGGTGCATTTTCACATTGTATCATATAAGATTTAATTTTAAGCAAGGGAAACTTCCACAGCTGTGCTGCGTCCCTCAAATCGCCCGCTTCTCAGCCTAATCGCTTAGTCTAATTGACTGGACCCTTTCTGTCTCTTATTTTCTTTTTTCGACCCGCCACCGGACACCTGAAGTGAGAACCGCCATAGAAAGCAGACTTGCACAGAATGATCAATTGATACATTGATACGCAGCAATGAAACCTAATTTTCATTTCAATTTAACTATGCATAGAAATATCAAGGCATAAAATGCGAACTTGAGAACCATATGTAGCGGATCGCACTCTTTTAAACTACAAATTTAATCTATCGCCTTTGTGTCACGACGAATCATGGTACCAGCTTAAGCATGGATTGCAAGTATGAGCCATAAAGGTGTGTTTAACGTCTCTTCCCTCTCCACGCGAGAAGGAAGCGACGGCTCAAGCAACGCCCAAGAAGAGATGGCTCAGACAAGTCTGAGAAAAGAGCGAGTTTGTTACAAGAGGACCATCTAAACTGGCCAAACAACCAAATAACTATAAAACGGTTGCTCACATTATAAATCCAGGGAAAATCACACGAATCGTCCATGCCATTGATTTAGCATGACATGTGAAAGCTAAGTTACACTTTATATTCAGCAGCCAGAAGCTGCCAGTTCCGGCTTGGTTCAAGAAAAGAGAAAGCGAGTAAAAGAATAAAGAGTGCAGGAGGCCAAAACATTTGGAGAAAACTACGCAAAAACCGCTCCCCACATAAATCAAGGAAAAGGAGCCACCAAAACACCACTGGTATGGATTTGGAAAGGATGATTCATGTCCACGCACCCCCCATTGGATGCAGAGCCGCACAACATCCCACCTGGAGATTAAAAAGAGGAAGGCTTTTCAGTGGAGATCAGGTGGTTGGGGGGCAAAGACCAAACCAGCCACCAAATCCAGGCAGCCACCAGGAAAGCAGACCAGCACTAAGCAGTTTACTTGATACGCAACAATAAACTCAAGTGGTGCAGACAAGCAGTGTCCGAGCACTTATCAATCCGATACCTGTCACGTTCAGGTGCCCCATTTTTTTAACCGCTTCCTCGATCTCTCTATCTGCTTCAAATTGGTGGAGCTGCAGCGACGTACCCATATCATCTAAAGGCAAGAGCGTGCTCACCCACTTTGCTGGCCCACTTTGTCAAGTCAGGAACTATCAACTATATATGATCTCCCACAAGCAGCAGCAGCAACAGGTCCAAGCTCAGCAGCAGCAGCTGCAGGCCCAGCTAGCACAGCAGCACAAGGTCATTATTCAGCAGCAGCAGGCTGCACTGGCAGCACAGCAGCAAGCGCATCAGAGCGCACCGCCAGCCGGCACTCAGCAGATTGGCACGGTCACCGGAAATTCTTACTCCAGAGCGTAAAGGCCAGAGGGAAAGACAGTCACCTGGGATGGTAGCAAGGACAAGTGTAGCAGCGCGTTGTAAAAGTCATACTCAAGACGTTTGATTTGGAATTGTATTCCTGTATGAATCGTTACAACAAGGATATCCTGCTGCATGCCGTCATTCCACTATATACTAGGACTATTGCCTCGCTTATTCGGACACCGCTGAACCCTTTACACCATCTGCTAGGAGCAACAGGTAAAAAGTAAAAGTCTAAGCTCGAACACACCAGCGTGCATTAGGCTCTCAACTAGCGCCCCACCGGAAATCAAAAAAAGAGAAACAACAGAGACTAGTGAGGACCCAGCAGGGTGTCAGCCATGCAATCCGGCCTGCGCCCAGCCCTCCTGAAGCCAGCCGCTCTACCAGTAACCCGCCCTTCAGATCCCCTACTGTCACTGTTATCGGTGTTGGTGTATTTTGTGCCTTGTTATTGTGATTTTGTTTAAGCTTTTTATTGCATGGCACCATCTACAGCAGCCACACAAGGAGCCACTCCAAAGCCTCGGGATTACTGGTCTACATGCCACAGCACCCATGACAAAATCAAGCCTGCGTGCAGTCAGCTCCGCAACAGAAATCATACATGTGAGGCGAGACATCGAACACAACCCCCACAAAGATCTGAGCAATACTCCTGGTGGTGTGCAGGCTTCTGCCTCCCAACCACCTGATCCCCACTGAAAAGCTTCTTATTTTTGTTCTCCAGTTGGGATGTTGTGTGTCCTTGCATCCATTGGGTGGTGCAGAACACAAAACAACATCCTTTCCTAATCCATGCCGGTAGTGTTTGCACGATCTGCGTTTTTCTTGCTGTGATATCGATGCTGCTTGTGCAATGTTGGTGCGCTGGAAAATTTCCATTGACTTGTTGCGCTGGTGGAAGCGCTATCTCAATTATGCTTTCAGGTGCAGTGGTACACAGGCGTTTCAATTGTTCCTCACTCATTACACATAAAGGAATTCTTGCTTTGGATGCTGCATGCTAGTAGCTAGTAGCTCATATTTGACATGCAGCAAACGACAGAGTCAGTTTCGGCATGATTTCAAAAAGAAGACGAAGCAATGGCCTGAACAAAAAGAACTATGCAGGCAGTGGAAACCAACTTTTCACATTATTTGAGAGAAAGAATCCATCTAAACACAATTGGTATCATACCAAATCCTTTCCAAATCCATTATGAAAGAAAAAGAAAAGACTCCGCTGGTAGTGATGACGCAGCCAGGTAGAGTGCTGTGGCATGCAAACCTTTTACTCCAAGGCTGTGCAGTGGAAATGGCTGCTGTAGATGGTGGCAGCTTATGTTGTTCTTGTGCAAGCAGACCTGCTTGTTGGGTAGGAGGAGTGTCTAAACAGAGGAGTGTCTAAACAGAATCAGGATGCGAGTTTTTGGTCTCAATTTAAGCCGACATTTATGCCACACGAGACAAATAGGCAACCATGTAAAGTCAGACGAAGTTATACTTGTCACTTATCTACTGGTACTCTTAGCATTTTAACATGATAAGGTCTTGACAAATCAGTTTATTTTGAACTGATTCAATCTAAAGTCTTCTACAAAACAAAAATCCACATAAATGTGCGGGTTTAGGCAAATCGCAAGGTCTCTGTACCGCAACAACCCCTCTGACCCTCATAATCATTGATAAAAGGGTATTAAGCGGTCAAGTAGGGCCTGCCACACGTGTACAGCTGCCCCAGGCGAGTTGTAGCTGGGAAAGTAATTGACATCAATGACGACCAGCTGATAGCCTGCCTCTGCCCTTTGCGACCTGCCCTCTCCTCCCCTCCCCAGGCCACCCTGCGTCTGCTGCTTGAATCCTTCCTGCTGCTGCTGCTGCTGATCGTTATAACTCTCACACACCTGTTCTTGCTGCTGCCTTTTTGGGCCTATTGCCGTGCTTGCTGCCGGTGCGTCGGGCACCAAGATGACGTCAAATCCAAAAAGGGTCAGCCCAAAGGATGCTCGCAAACGCTGAGCGATAGCCTGAGAATGTGTATGTGTATATATTTGCGTGTGTTAATAGGCAAAAATAAAACTATGTGTAATGCTTACTGCTGAGAGGGTGACGCCGTGCAGTTTGGTGGAATTGGAAAAACGTAGATCTCGCTACAAACCAATCATACATAAACTGTATTGAATCCGGTAAAGCTGCAAAAGGAAGAAGGCTGGGCACTTGTCACAAAAACTGTCTTTTAAAACTTGATGCTACTTTTTAGCCTGCTTGCACCAGCCATCCTGAACATTTCGTCAGCCTCTTACTCACCTGCAGCACATACTCGTGGCTCTGTAGCAGCTGCTGTATGCTGACGGCACACTTATGAGGTGTAACCACAGGAGATGAAGCACTAAAGGCGGCTTGCTGCTGCTGCTGCTGCTGATGCTGCTGCTGATGCTGTGGTTGTTGCTGTTGTGATTGCTGCTGCTGCTGCTGCTGCTGCTGCTGCTGCTGAGACTGGTCCAAACAGCTTGGCTCCTGTTTCTGTGGCTGTTGCGGCAACGAAGATTGTATAGACACAGCTGGGGGTACAGGGCCGACCGGCAAACTCTTTAGGCTATCAAACACGTGGAAGCCATGCTGCTGGAACAAGCTCACTGTATTCGGAAGTGGTGCAGGTGTTGGGATGGGTACAGCAGAAGTGGCACTGCCCAGATCAGCAGGAATTGGGGAACTAAGGGTGCTGACAGCTGGTACGTTACTGGAGGCGCTGCCTGGAGCAGCATTAGTAGCTGAGACGCTGGGGTTGCTGACAGGGGAGAGTGCATGGAGGGGGGTGTGGAGGGGGCAGGCTGAAGAGGGGAGGGGTTCAGAGGGGGGAAGGTGGCAGTGGCGGCAGAGCTCTGCTTCAGAGATGTCTGGGATGGAGGGCCGCATGGCATAGAATACCTGATTGCAGCAGAGTGTAGTTAGTGTATGCATACGGCGAGATGCGTGTACGTGTACGTGACTGCTTGTGTGCTTGTGTGTGTATGTGGGTGTAGGAGCGTGTGCAATGCTTGAATGCGACCCGTACCAGAGATGCGTGTGATTGCAATTGGCAGCCCTTACCACGTAATCTCAGTCAACGTGGTGCATAACAGGGGCTTAAAAAAAGCCTTGCCTGTCTGGGTAATAACTAAAATACTTCCGCCATCAAACACACTTTCAATTTTTCCCGCCCAGTTGGCGAGACATCCCAAGTTCCCATTATCTCTGTTGCCCTCCCCCACATTGCTTCTCTGCCTTCATCTAACAAATTACCTCAAACTGAACCTCTTTTTAATACATTACCTCAAACTCTACCTCTTCCCAGCTTCCTTCCTCAATCTTCTGAATTTGCATCTCGTCTCAAAACTGCATCTCCAGCTTGCATCTCATCTCCAACTTGCATCTCTCACCTTGCCTCCATCCAATCCACACATGCACACTTTGACTAACCATCTGCTGTCCTACAACCAGCATCCTACCTTACCTCGAGTCACAAACTACCTAACCTCTAGCCTCGAACAACTGGCCACCACCCACCCCATTTAGTCGCTGCATTGCTACCACGCTTTGAATGACTCTCCCTTGAGCCGCCTCCTGGAAGCCAAGAAATTTGGCTGCCTGTATCACAAAACTGAGTTCCTCTGTAGCTTCACAAACCTCCTCTCCCCCCCGGCAAACGTTACCCAGGATTGCGTCCCTCTGTTCTCACAGCCGCTTCTCACTTTGGTCTCTAGTCCCTAGCCTTAACAGCTTTGGCCAAATGTTTTTGCTATGACCAGCAGGTAGACACGTCCCCCTCTCATATTAACCGTAGCAATTTCAACTTTGGCCTCTGCTCCTAATATGACCAATCCAATAAAAATAGGTATAAAAGTAAAAATTTCTCTCCAGCCACATCCAGGTCGACCATTTTTCCTCATTGTGCCAAGCTCAACCCCATCCGCATAATTACAGAAGGAATCTCCTGTTTTCAAACTCGCACCTCACATTGTCTCCAACCTCCTAAAGTTTGGCCACCTGACCCCATCATGCTGAGTCCAGCCCCTCCTGCACCACTCCGACAGCATCCCCATGTGTTCACCTCACCCACGTGCACTTTAGCCACCTGGCCCTTATTATGCTAGGATAAATCCCTCCTGCACCATTCTGATAGCAACCCCCTGCTGTCATAATTTGCATCTCACCTTATCTCCAGCCACGTACACTTTAGCCACCTGGCCCCCATGGTTGCTGAACTGCTGCGCGATGGCAGGCAGGGGCATGTTTGCAGCCTGCGTGATGTGAGGTAGTGCGTCACTCTCAAAAAATGACAGGGTGCAACTCAAACCTGTTCTTTTGCTCATGTCAAGCTGGACAGGTGGCAAGGCGAGTTGGCTGGACTTGTCGCAAATAATATAAGAAACACAAAGTTGAGAGAAACGGTGTTGGTATGAAGACGATACCAGTATCATACAAAATGCAAAGGATCCCAAGAATGTGTTACGTTGTACGGATAACCTGCGTGGTTGGCCCGACTGTTGAGTTTTCCAGGCCACGTTTAGGCCACACTTTTTGAGCACACGACAAAAAAAAGGTATGAGGATAGGGCGTAGGTAAGGGTGCACGTCGTCACAGCAGGTAGTGGTCGTTTTGGGAAGGCTGAGTAATCATTTTAAAGTATTTAACGCAGACATATTGACCAAACACCTTAGGAAATAAGGATGGCATAGGGCTACGCAGTTCGCAATCGCTTGCTTCTGGTCGTCCCCATGCGTAACCTCCCTTCCCCAGCCAGACAGTGCCAACAAGCCTAAATGACCCATTTTTCCCCATCCACTCCACCATTCTGGGACCTGAAAGTTGTATTGGATAGCTTGATTTTTTCCCCACGTGTCTGCAAAGGAAGCAAGCAAAGAGCGGGTGCAAATTACGCACCGGGCCCCACACAGCGCCCCAGAATGCCAAATTTTAAGTAAATGTCAATGGTTCAGATATAAAATCAAGCATCGTGCATTCAGATGACGTAGAAGGGGCTTTGAGTTGGTTGAACAGCTATGTTGGCACTGTTTGGGGTGACTTTGACATGGGACGACCTTCTGCAGCAGGTGTTGGCTCCAAGAATGCCTGATGAGTTTGATTGCTGCAAGCAAACAGTGCGCGCTGAGCTTTGTACATACGGGGTACAAGGGGTTGGACCTGACACGCCCAAAAAAGACAGACCCTGAAACTCGTCTGAGCAGAAAAATTCATGATTCAGCCAGAAATGTCTACCTGAGCCCAATCACAACGTTTCTGATCGCAATGACTACTACACTTTGAAGTGCATAAACAACAAAACACAGGCAACGCCTCTCACCTGTACTGCCACAACACCCAAAGCTTTAGGATACATACACATTTCACCCTTTACCTGCAGTGCTGCCTCTGCCACTTCTCCAGTGGAAAGATATGACAGCTTATATGTAGGGTTGCCCCCGAAATTATACGTTCAAGCGAACGGTTGATTTAGCAGGTTTAATACCATACATGTGGTCATTTCCAGGACATTCATTTTTCAGTATATTGTTTAAGTTTGCCCCTCACCTGTAGTGCTGCAACTAATGCCTCTCCGGTAAACAGATTAGTCAGCTTATACCCACATCTGCCCCTCACCTGCAGTGCTGCCACTGCTACCTCTCCACCTTGCCCCTCACCTGCAGTGCTGCCACCACCACATCTCCACCAGGAGCCGTGACCAGGGCCATGCCATGAGATTGAGGGAGGCCGCACGCCACGCTGGGCTTGAGGATGAGTGGGGGGGTCAGACCTGCATGATCAAGGCTTACGGGCTCATCATAAAGAGACGCAGGGGGAATACACCTCTCACTGAGAAGTGGTACAGAGGGGGGTGCCATGCACCAGACTGGGCTATGAGATTAAAGCGGAAGCAGGAAGTTGCAGGGAAGCTGTGATATAGCTGAATGAAGGCCGTGAGAAATGTGCTCGTTAGAAATATGCATAAACACTAACCAATGCTCACAAGTGGGGGAAAGATTATCATAAAAATGCAATCGTATGTTTTCACAACCTGTGTGCATCGTTTGTGCTCCAGAGTTTTAACACCTGCTAGGAAGCAAACACTCTCGTGTGCAACCAACCATGCCTGCTTCGTGAGTAGTGAGCGGCCATTTTCTCAACTCACATTTGTGCATTAGAGGAGGCGCCCACCACATGAGCATACACACAAGGCACTCACCTGCAGCCAGCAGATCCCTGCCTATGACTTGCGGGTTGTGGTTCCTCAGGATGCAGTACTTAGGGGAGGCAGCTAGCAGGGGGGACGCGTCCATATGTGGACCTGCAACGAGCGGTAGGAAATGAAGTGATGCTGCATGGATCTTTGAGCGATACAGGACTGGGTGTAGGCAGCCACTGAAACATGACACAGGATCAGAGAGGTTTTAAGAACATGAGTCAGGATGTCTGAGGGGTTTCAACTTGAACGTGATGCAGGAGTTTGGAAAAATCGCTTGCAAGAAAGGCATATTTGCACGTGGACTTACAACAAATGGCAGAGGACCCTCATTAATGTAGCTTAGCTGTTCATTGCTTTATGCCTTGGAAGAGGCAGCAACTCGAACGTGATGCATGGATTGGGTTTTCCTGGTGTACAGAAAAATACTACAAAAAGCCACAGCTCAAAAGGCCAGCCAGGAAAAGGTAGCCAGCCATTGACAAGATCACAGATACTTTGGAGAGCGCGTGTGGGCAGTCTGGTGACCATGCAGAACAAAAAGTCCACAAGGGCTGTAAAGAAGTAAGACCAAAAATAAAAACGAGCACCTGTAAATTCAAGAGCTTAAGGAGCTGTTTTTCTGATTTGCTGCCGGTTTGGCCACCCTCATTTCCATCCGTCTTACTTTTGTTTTTGCTGTAGTTGCTTGCAACGCCTTGGGCTTCGTTGCAGCGACTGACGTGCTGAGCATGGCACTCAAAAGTGTAGCAGAGACCTACCTTGAATAGCGTAGCAGTGATAGTGTAGCAGTGACCTACCTTGAATAGCTTAGCAGTGATACCTACCTTCAATAGTGTAGCACTGACCTACCTTGACGTGCCATCGCACCTTGCCTGGAAGGTGTTCCCTGCTTTGGAACAGGTTACATCTTTTCACACTGAAATTGCATTACTCGGTACCAAAGTGGCTCCTTTTCCTTAATCAATGTGGGGAGTGGTTTTCACTGCCTGCGTAGTTTTTTCTATTTTTTCTTTTTTCAAGCGTCCTTCATTACCTAGATGAAGATCACTGCTAGGACACCCAAGCGCCAGGTTCAAGGTGTGCAGGTGCTCTGTAAGGGCACACAGCTGCAGCCGATCGATGACCTGTGGCAACAGAGGTGTGCAGGTGCTCTGTATGGGTTTAGGGTGCTCTTTATAGGCACACAGATTAAAGGTGTGCAGGTGCTCTGTAAGGGCACACAGGTTTAAGGTGTGCAGGTGCTCTGTAAGGGCACACAGGTTAAGGTGTGCAGGTGCTCTGAAAGGGTACACAGGTTTAAGGTGTGCAGGTGCACTGTAAGGGCACACAGGTTAAAGGTGTACAGGTGCTCTGTAAGGGCACACAGGTTTAAGGTGGGCAGGTGCTCTGTAAGGGCACACAGGTTTAAGGTGTGCAGGTGCTCTGTAAGGGCACACAGGTTTAAGGTGGGCAGGTGCTCTGTAAGGGCACACAGGTTAAAGGTGTACAGGTGCTCTGTAAGGGCACACAGGTTTAAGGTGGGCAGGTGCTCTG
>Ga0307947_1001238_pt1 | contig 19896 bp, 16 predicted proteins | sample OrgLakmetagen232_FD_201840 | JGI IMG/M metagenome (GOLD analysis project Ga0307947, IMG submission 201840) | Saline water microbial communities from Organic Lake, Antarctica - #232 | ecosystem: Environmental > Aquatic > Non-marine Saline and Alkaline > Saline | place: Antarctica: Organic Lake...
TGTGTGTGTGTGTGTGTGTGTGTGTGTGTGTGTGTGTGTGTGTGTGTGTTTGTGCAAGAGTGCCTGCAAGCTTGCAAGCTCGAACTGCTCGCAGCGGTTCGACCTGAATATGCAAGTCACTTACAGGTAGCACAAATGGAGAAAGTTCGGAGCAGCAGGACATCTTGAGCGTGTAGAATGTGAAGCAAGGAGTTTGTGGAAGAATGCTATGCGGCGAAAACGATAGTGAATAAAAAGATTCATTTGATTCCTGATGCTGATTCCTCGCAGGATGACCTATAAAGGCTTTCTCTAGGCCCGAGTGACTATATATTCTTAAACAATCGAATTACTTGAGAATTTATATCGGGCCTTAGATACTCGCAGCTGCTACCGGCCTAAGGCTGACCTGAAGCTTCGGGAAGATGATCCAGCCATTCCTTATTTTTTACTTTTTTACAAGTATCTCGACGAAATAAATTTGGAGGGTGCACATCTGCCGTACTAGTTGAACGACTACACTGGAAATATTGAAAGAATAAGTCCCCAAATGTGTGAATGGAGCCACTAAAGGAGTCGGCACAGCACGAGACTGCCTGGTTGGCCCAAATAACAGCCAACTGTCATCACGTCAGCTATCATGCTTGGGATATCTCTCGCCCTCGCCCTCGCTGATATGGCTGCTGAGTGAGAGCTCCTCAATCCGTACCCGCAAATTATAATTGTCTCACCCTCAGCAAGTGAGCCAGCCCAAAAGGGGGGGGACAAGGCAAGGTAGAGACTAGTACTGTGCTTACTTCTCTCCCCCTGTATCAACACTTATGTCATTTGGCGCGCCGAGTTGATTGCACGCGGTGTTGCCACCCTCAATGCGAAGCATGATGATGAGATGTATAGGTGAAATCATGCTCACATAGAGCGCCACTTTTTCAGCAGGCACATTATGGCGCAATAATTTCAGGCCTTAAGATCGTAGATCTAGACGTCAACACGCTCACTACCTACGCCCTTCGAACTTTGACCGCATCACTACAGCATTTAAAAAGGATGCAGCCACGCAATCAAAGTCTGGGGAAGCACGTCCGTTCGTTTTTCCTATTTGCTCAGCCAACAAAGCAAGCACTATGGTATTGCTATTAGGGGTTACAGTGAAAAGCCACCTGACCTTAGAAAAGAAAAAGAGAAGACTCCGCTGGTAGTGATGACACAGCCAGCATGATTAAGGCCTGACCTTAACATTGAACCGCCCCCCAAAGATATTGAAAGAAACGTTCCCGACTGGGTTTTTCCGATACAACAAAACTTTCCAATTAGACATCAAAGCCGTCCAGATGGCGTGTTAATTATGCCCATCGAAAGAAGAGGCAGGGCTGTTGATTGCTGCTTTGTCACAACGAATCATGGTACCAGCTTAAGCATGGATTGCAATTATGAGCCATATCTTCCCCATTTAACATGAAAGTTTTATGGAAACTTGAGTGTTCAATGAAAGTAGGTAGTAAAAAACCTCATAAAGGTGTGTTTAACGTCTCCTCCCTCTCCGCGCGAGAAGGAAGCGACGGCTCAAGCAACGCACCAAGGAGGTGGGCTAGTGTATGTGAGCACTAGTTGCGAGCCGATCCTTATTGCACGCTGGTGTTTTCCAGCGTAGACTTTTACTTTTTCTTGGGGGATCATTGAGTGTCCGGAGCAGGCGTCCAACCATGTATTCAAATTCTGAGCACATTGTTGTAGCATCACTTCTGGGGGGGGTGCGTCCAAGTGCATTGTCGTGTCTCTAGCAGGTAAGCCACTCCCAGACCTTACAGTTGCACACCTCTTATGGCTGGCAGTCGGATATGTCGATTAAAATAAGCAGTCCAGGTTGGTTGCACCAGTGGCGTTGGCTGGTCGTGCATTTGGGCTGACGTAGCATAGCATGTAGCTCAGGGATTTTGTCGAGTAACCTTGTTCAGAACAAGCGGGAAGTGGGGAGGGTGAGGGTGAGGTAGCACAGGCAGTTGGTGGGGAGGGGGTGGGACAGTGGGGGAAGGGGACCATGCAGCAGTCCGGGCACAAATAAGCGCGCAAGTATGAAGAAATCACAGCCTGCGTTCCAGATGCACAGACTTGAACGCAGCTTGGAACCTGTGGCGTGTTTTGGCTACAGGGTAAGCTGGGCTACTTAGGCTTGCACGTTTGACAAAGCTGCAGGCAGCTATGCTGCTGCGTAATAGACAGGCCTCCACTAGTCCCTATAGCACAATGGTTATAATTCCACTGTACTAGTGGGCATGATAGTTGGGTTTCTTTGCTGGCTGAGACTAGTACCTCCTCCTTTTGTGTTTTTATGCTGGCTGGTGATGCAATACATCGCTTTTCATGCCTCTGGGGGACACCTAAGCGAAAGGTTACAGGACTAGGCACTAAACTTTAAACCTTATCAACATACACATACCCAAACTTTAAACCTTAACCCTGTACCCCCCCAACAAAGCTTAGCCTAAGTCACAAGAGGCATATATAGCGATGTAACCTTACCTTACCTTACCTTACCTTAGCCTAAGTCACGATCAACCCAGCATTTCATTCTACATTTCGCATTAAACCAGTCCCACCCGTCTCAAAATGCTACCATACACAGCCAGTAACTGTGTAAAGAAAAACGTAAAAACTCTGCTGGTAGCGACGACACAGCCAGCATGATTGAAGGTATTAAGATGAAGCATACCATGTGACGTATGACGTCAGCTACACTCCCAGAGTTGTGAGGGGGTTGCTTGCACACCTACTGACACAATAAAGGCCAAGGAACATGCGGCTGGCAGGCGTTGCTGTCAGTGCACTTCCTTAAGCTATGATAGGTAGCCAGGCATGCAAATAATATCCGCAGACATTGGTAAAGGAAAACCACGCAGGCAGTGGAAAATACACTCAGTACTCCTCTGAAGCAACAAGATGCTGTCTGTCACGCACTTGCTAGCCACTTCATCAAATAACCTCTGTTTGTAAATCGCCTGCGTGAACCCAAAAATTCATTGGACCACAGTTTCACGACCTACACCACACACACACACACACACACACGCACACACACACACATACACACACATACACATACACAAACACACACACACACAAGCACACACACACACAAAACCTGTAAGGTCAACCTAGCCACCTGAGAAAAAGCACACAGGACCTGTCTTGCACATCACACAAGACAAGAGTGCCACGCGCTACACTGTGCTCCCCCACACATAGAAGCGTCTCAATGTAGGCTCTGTTTCACTTGTGACCACAGACTAGCAAAATCTTCTGCTGGTTCCCCACATCGCGCTCATGTAGAACACCACCTTTTCAACAAGCACATGGCGCAGGAATAGCGGAGGGAAAAGAGAGGTCCAAGCCAATCGGCCTGCTGCAAACATTCCAGCCTGCCCTAGAGAGGAGAGCTTGCAGGCAGGTTTTTAAGAGGCAGTCTGGATCATGCCGGTCTTGCGAGCGTAGTCAAAAATGCCACCGGCGTCGATGACGGGGCCAGCCTGTGTGGTGCGGAAAGAGAGGACGGGAGATGATGTGACACAGCAGCGAATTAGGTGCAGCACATTACATGTGGTGAGCGGGCAAAAACTGGTCGAAGGAGGCACAAATCGGATGGAGGCACAAAGAGAGACACCTGGACACACACAGAAAAAAGGCAGTTGGCACACTCAGACACCTGGAGTCTGGAGAAGGCAGACACCTGGACACATAGAAAAAAACGCAGTTGGCACACTCAGACACCTGGAGTCTGGAGAAGGCAGACATCTGGACACATAGAAAGCAGGAAGTTGGCACACTCACGTCGCCAATGGCCTTCAGCTCGTACGTCTTGCTGTTGGAGTGGTCTGTCAGAACGTTGGCCTCCATGTCCACGGTGACCTCAGAGCCCGTGGACAGCACGTCACACAGGCGCAGGTCCGTCTCCACGGGGTACAGCTCACCCCTGTGTGTGTATGTGTGTGTGTGTTTGTGCATAGGTATGGATGTGTACATGTATTCCTGAGAGCATGTCACACAGGCACAGCTTCATTTCTTTCAGGTACAGCTTACCCCGGCGCATGTACATGTAAGAATGAATGTGTGCATGGCTGTGCTTTAGGTACAGCTCACCCCGGCGCGTGTACATGTGAGAATAATTGTGTGCATGGTTGTGCTTAGGTACAGCTCACCCTGGCGCGTGTACGCGTGTACATGTGAGAATGTATGTGTGCATGGCTGTGCTCCATTTGGCTGTGTATGTTATGTTGACACAAATTAAATCGCAAGCACGCCTCACTCATTCCTCCTCCTCTCGTTGGCCATGATCGCATGTACACATCAATACTAAACCCTTGAAGAGTGCAAGCTGGCCATTACTTTAGGCTCAAAAAGCACAAACAGGTAGCTGGAATTTATAGCGTAGGGATTGTTGTATGCACGCACCATACTTGACCTCAGCATTTCATACTCCGACATTACCCTGCCAAAAAACACCGTACGTACAACGACCACGTGATTCTGGCCACTCCTATAGGAAGGTTATGTGTGAAGATCCTTTGAGGGTGCAAGCTGCCCCTAGCAGTATGCTTAGAAGCGCAGACAGGTAGCTAGCTCGATTGCTGTATGTTTAGATGCGCAGACAGGTAGCTAGCTCGATTGATGTATGCTTAGATGCACAGACAGGTAGCTAGCTCGATTGATGTATGTTTAGATGCGCAGACAGGTAGCTAGCTCGATTGATGTATGCTTAGATGCACAGACAGGTAGCTAGCTCGATTGATGTATGCTTAGATGCGCAGACAGGTAGCTAGCTCGATTGATGTATGCTTAGATGCACAGACAGGTAGCTAGCTTGATTGCTGTATGCTTAGATGCGAAGACAGGTAGCTAGCTCAATTGATGTATGCTTAGATGCGCAGACAAGTAGCTAGCTCGATTGATGTATGCTTAGATGCGCAGACAAGTAGCTAGCTCGATTGCTGTATGTCTAGATGCGCAGACAGGTAGCTAGCTCGATTGCTGTATGCTTAGAAGCGCAGACAAGTAGCTAGCTCGATTGCTGTATGCTTAGATGCACAGACAGGTAGCTAGCTCGATTGATGTATGTTTAGATGCGCAGACAGGTAGCTAGCTCGATTGATGTATGCTTAGATGCAAAGACAGGTAGCTAGCTCGATTGATGTATGCTTAGATGCGCAGACAGGAAGCTAGCTCGATTGATGTATGCTTAGATGCGCAGACAGGTAGCTAGCTCGATTGATGTATGCTTAGATGCGAAGACAGGTAGCTAGCTCGATTGATGTATGCTTAGATGCGCAGACAAGTAGCTAGCTCGATTGATGTATGCTTAGATGCGCAGACAAGTAGCTAGCTCGATTGCTGTATGTCTAGATGCGCAGACAGGTAGCTAGCTTGATTGCTGTATGCTTAGAAGCGCAGACAAGTAGCTAGCTCGATTGCTGTATGCTTAGATGCACAGACAGGTAGCTAGCTCGATTGCTGTATGTTTAGATGCGCAGACAGGTAGCTAGCTCGATTGATGTATGCTTAGATGCACAGACAGGTATGATTAGATGCGCAGACAGGTAGCTAGCTCGATTGCTGTATGCTTAGATGCGCAGACAAGTAGCTAGCTCGATTGCTGTATGATTAGATGCACAGACAGGTAGCTAGCTCGATTGCTGTATGTTTAGATGCGCAGACAGGTAGCTAGCTCGATTGCTGTATGATTAGATGCACAGACAGGTAGCTAGCTTCATTGCTGTATGCTTAGATGAGCAGACAGGTAGCTGGCTCAATTGCTGTTTGCTTAGATGCGCTGACATGTAGCTAGCTTGATTGATTTATGATGAGATGCGCAGACAGGTAGCTAGCTCGATTGATGTATGATTAGATGCACAGACAGGTAGCTAGCTTCATTGCTGTATGCTTAGATGCGCACAGGTAGCTGGCTTGATTGCTGTGCAGAGGAACCGGTTTCAGTGTACATGGCTAAGGTTGGCCATAACAAAAATATTTACGGTGTATATACGATGTCCTTGGCAGGGAAATCTACGCCAAGTATACGGTCATATACAGTGTACATAAACGGTCCTGGCCAACCCTGGGCATGACGCACAACAAGCATACACACACTCACGTATAACATAAGGCACTTTGTACATGTGCCATTTACTGTGTATAACTTGCACACATGCAAGCAAGCTAAGACACGTGCACACACACATGAACACACTGGACGTACTGACTACTGTTGTTGTTTGCGTTCAAACATCTCATACATTCACACGATGAACTTGCTTTCCCACCTATACACACGTGTTCACGTGCGCATGCAACGCATGCACTTACATATATTCACATTTGCGTACTCATGCAGTGCATTAACTCACACACACACACACACACACACACACACAAACACACATATACATATACACACACGATTGCATACTCATGCAGTGCATGTACTCACACACACACACATATACACACGTTTGCGTACTCATGCAGTGCATGTACTCACGTGGCGATGCAGTTACGGAAAAAGATGCGAGCGTAGGACTCTGCAACCACCACTTGACCGCCTGCGGCGTGTATGGGTGATTCAAGAGCGTGCGTGTGTGTGTGTGTGTGTGTGTGTGTGTGTGTGTGCGCATGTTCGTGTAGGTGCTCATACGGGTATGTGTGCACACGTGCATGTGTGAATAGTTGTGTGTGTAAGTGTGTGTGTATGCAGTTCTTCAATACAAGCTTTTGTTTGCAATCCTGATTTGTTTGCAACCCTGAACAGACAGGCTGCACAGGTAAAAGCACCTTGCACACGCAAACTAGTATATCTCCTTGACCCGGTCAAAGGTTGGCACTGTTGGAACCTCTACAACTCTCCATTCAAAGCCATCCTACCACACAAATCCGCCATCCAAGCCCTTCAAAGGCACACCCACACACCCACACGAGCACTCACAATTCACTTACACCACACTCCAACCTTCACACTCACCCCAATCCCCATCCACAGCCACAGCCACACCCCTACACGTACCCACACCCACCCACCCACTCACAACCGCAACCACACCAACACTCATCAATTCTCACCCACCCCCGCCCCCCCAAACACCCCCGCCCCAACCTTCACCCACAACTCCACTCACCCCACACCCACACACCTACCTGCTGCCCCCATGGCCACCGGTGCGTGCTCTCGTGAAGACCCACACCCAAAGTTCTGCCCCCCAATCACCACAGGGTACTCTGTCTTCATGTTGCCAGGGGTGACGTACCTGCAGGGTCATAAGGGTGCGCGTGCAAACGTACAGGACATGTGTGTGTATGCGCGTGTGTGTGTGTGTGAATTGATCTGCTTCAATCACACCCATCACGTGTGTTAGTGAGACTGCATTATTGTGCGAGAGCTTCACAGATCCGTGAGGGGGATGTCGAGGGGCAACAAGCAACTGGCGGCAAAGCCAAGGCAAAAGGATAAGACACAGTTTAGTGCTCATGATCAGCCTCGATGTCTGTGCCAATGTCACCTTCTACCCTTTATGGCCTGCGCAGCTTTTTCCACTCACTCACACACACACACACACACACACACACACACACATACACACACACACACACACACACACACACACACACACAAAGAGACACACACACGTCAAATCCTGCATATGAAATGGCCAGATCCTTGCAAACACAAAAACCCAGCAATCTTTGCGGTCAAAATTTGACCTATGCATACAGTCAGTGTGCTTTAAACCTCACACACACCCTTACCTCGTGTGGTACAGCTCATCTGGCAGCCCTATCAAGGCATAGCTGCCCAACTTCTCATACTCGTCAGGCTGCAAACATACAACATAACATACTCATTCAACATGCACCGACTCTGTTGAAATTTGACGGTTACCAACATCTTGGAGCTCAGTCGCAAACCTTGCTTGTACGCTGCTCGCAGGGTTGCATGCTATGCAAATGTGCAGGTGCATATATGTATATACCTGTGGTATAAGTGTGCTCGTGTGTATGTTTCAATGTGCTTATATGCATGTGTAGGGTGGGTGTTTGTAGTTGCGTGTGCGTGTGAGGGTATGTCTATGTGTCTGAGCGTGTGTGTGGGTATGTCTTTGTGTCTCTGAGTGTGTATGTATGTGTACATGCGTACATGAGATAGAGAATATGTGTGTGTGCATGCTTTTTCGTGTCGGTGTATGTGTTTGCGCACGTATTATGTGTAATGTGTGCAAGGGCATGTGCGAATGTGTTACGTGTGCTAGAGTATGTATGTACGCGCGTGTGTGCCTGTGTGTGCCATGTGTTAATGTGTGTGTGCTTGCGTGTGTATTTGTTTGTGTGCTTGTGTGTGTCTGTGTCTGTGTGTGTATGTATGTGTGTGTGAGTGTGTGTGTGTGTGTGCGCGTGTGTGTGTGTGTGTGTGTGTGTGTGTGTGTGTGTGTGTGTGTGAGTGAGAGAGCTTGCTTTCTGTACACCACCTTTGATGGCACCAGCGTCAGGAACTCTGCAGGAATAATCTGGTCCGTGTCAATGTTCTGCGAGTGCATGGGAGCACGTTTCTTTGTACACGTGCGGGCGCAGCCACCATTTGCATGACAACAAACTACATGTCCACCCTCTCTGCGTCCACCCTCTCTGCGTGCAGGCACAATCTTAGTAATAGCTGCCTCTTTGGTATGCACTCACATCTTTGGTCACGAAACACTTGCCACGCACAACCCTGGGGGCGCCCTCAGCATGTGTGACCTTGTTTTGCACACTGACCGTGCTCCTCCTACTACTCAAACCTCGTGCAACGTTACGTGGTGAAGATGATGCCCTCATCTGCACGCAGTGTTGCATCTTGCCAACATGCTGTCTGAGCAACATTCTGAGAAAGGTAAATGAAGTTGTTATATAACAAGTAAAAAAAATTCGAGAGGAAAGGTGAGTTTTGACTGTTACACGTACACACACACACACACACACACACACACACACACACTTACACACACATATATACGCACACACATACACACACACACACACACACACACACACACACACACACACGCGCACACACACACGCTCTCGCACACGCACGCTCTCGCACACGCACACGCACACACACGCACACACACATACACGCACACGCGAACACACACACACACATACACACACACACACACACACACACACACACACACACACACGCGCACACACACACGCTCTCGCACACGCACGCTCTCGCACACGCACACGCACACACACGCACACACACATACACGCACACGCGTACACACACACACACATACACACACACACACATACACATGCACACACACGCAGCCGCACCCGCACACGCACGCGCACACACGCACACACACGCACACACACATGCACATACACACATGCACACACACACATACGCCATGCGCGCACGTATATAACCACTTGCACATACACATACACATACACATACACACTCACACACATACACACACATGCGACGAACATGCACCTTGTCTCATAGACATGGAATGAACGACGCATGTATTTGCACGTATGTAACCGAACAGATGTAAGCAGGTGCCTCGCTTAAGGATACACGCGAGTGATTATGCATTGCCCACCTGCAATGTGATCTGCACATGCAGACATGGCACCAATCCGTCAAACAGATGAGCACACTTTCTTGCGAGATGCCATACAGCTCTAAGCTGCGAGGCAAGGCAGGCATGCTTGACCACCGAACCGTGGACATGTTGCTTTTGCAGGGTGCTGCAAGCCGACCAAACCGCAAGGCAGAATGACTGACCTTGACATGCCCACCATCTCATCGTCCGTGGGGGACCTGCGGAGCTCTATCATGAGGCTCAGGCTCTCCCTTGGTCCCAGACAATCTCTGCCTTTGGTGCGTCGTCCGTGCCGGTCTTTGATCAACATGCCTTTGCCCAGAAATCACAACAGGCACTTCAGTAGAATACCAGGCTGACCCTGGCTCTTGCCATGTCCTGCCTTGTCAACCTGCTCAGTGATATGCTGCATGGCAATGGTTGTGCTCCAAACAGTGCCCATGGGCGCTGAGGAGCTCTGGGCCAAATGGCCCCAGTTCCTCGTTCGGTGAAATAATTTACCAGTGTGAGCATCTCAATCTCAAACGGGCCAGGGTATAGGCGGCTTCGCTATACCCTGAAGACATGCCCCCTCTGAAGCTCATGCCTGCCCTAAAAAGGCCTTTGACTTTGAAGCGTTGCCAAGACCTTGATCTGATTGTGAGCTGTGCTCAGAGCAAAGAGATCGAATAGCTAACAAATAGGGTTGGCCAGAACCGTAGAAGTGCACCGTATATGACCGTATGTATAGTGATTAGAGATTGAACAGCTAACAAATAGAATAGGCCAGAACCGTAGAAGTGCACCGTATATGGCCGTATGTATGGTGATTTCCCTGCTAAAATTGCCGTATGTACTCCGTATATGCCTATAAATGTTTGGTTCTGGCCAACCTTAATAACAAAAAACGCATTTTGTTGTTGTCCCTGCACATACTTTTCACGCCAGCTCTATAGCTCTATAACTCATACTAAGCTGTAGTTGACATCCTTGTTTGTGACAACTCATCCTCCTTTCCCTGCCCTCTTCCGTCTTGTTGAAGTGCAGAGGCATATGGACGTCATTACAGATCACACACATTGCTTGTGTGTACTTGCAGAGCACCGCACATTCATTTTAAAGCTTTTGAGTCGTGCCTAAATGTGTCTAGTAAGGTACAAAGGTGTCTAGTAATGTACAAAGGCAAAGGTGTCTAGTAAGGTACAAAGGCAAAGGTGTCTAGTACAAAGGCAAAGGTGTCTAGTAAGGTACAAAGGCAAAGGTGTCTAGTAAGGTACAAAGGCAAGCGATCTGGGGTGGCTGCTCAGCTTTTGCACACCGTTTCCAAGTTACACATTGCACATGCAAACATAGAGTTGTACACGATGTAAACATAGAGTTACACATGTAAACATACATTGTGGATGTACTCAGGTGCATGTGGAGCGTGTTCGTAGCATGCGGGCTATGCTTCAGGCGCTCGTGACGGCCTCCCAAAATGGGACGTGGGTGCATAGTGCGATGGCAAACGACTTCATCAGGTGTGTTTGACTGTCCTATGAATGGGTTCATTGACTTCATCAGGTGTGTTTGACTGTCCTGTTATTGGGTTCATTGACTTCAGATGTGTGTCTAAAGAAACCTCAGAAGTTTCTTGGTATGAATCCGTAAGCTTTGTTTTAGATGGATTTTGTAATATATGGCCATGCGCCATGCGTAGGGTTGGCCAGAACCGTATATATATACACTGTATATGACCGTATATTCGGTGATTTCCCTGCCAAAAATACCGTACATAAACCGTATATATATGGTTCTGGCCAACCCTAGCCATGCGTCAGGTTTGATGGTTTGTCTTAACAGGAACCTCATGACTTGGCCTCTCAAAATAGGATGTGGGTGCACAGTGCCTGGGGCAACGCCTTCATCGCATTTGGTGTGATTGTACAGTCTATTGATTTCAGTTTTTTTTGTGGATTTAGAGGAAGGGAGCGTGCCCAAAATTTTCATCAGGTTTGTTTCAGAAGTTAGGTATAATGGTTTACAGCTTTCATCAGGTTGTTTACAGATCTGATCTGGGTTATAAAATTGCTGGTCTGCATGTACATTGCAAACTATCATCAGATTAGCTCCTGTGGGTTTGTATGCATGCATGTGCGTGATGGATGATTTGTAGTCCACCAATAAAAAAAAGTGAAATCCCTGTCCTGATTTTGTGGCTGTGTGCTATCCACTGAACTTTCCATCCAAGTCACAGTGAGACAATGTCATTTATAAACTGCGAAGGTCCATGAGTTCATGAAGAAATATGAAGAAATGAGCCCTGTAAACTTCACCCTCCACATTCTTCAAATAGAGAATTACTGGCACCAAGTGGGCAATGAAGGGAAATAAAGCAGAGCCAGTGTAAACACTACTGCCAAGGGGGGGCCGACGTTTTGTGCTTTGCACCGATCCAAACCAACATGTCGGCTAACCTGACCAGTGCTTGAAACAACATGCTCACACAAATACACATGCAAACATACACACACACACACACACCTGCACACACACAGCACACATGCACATACGCCTGCACAAACACACACACACAAATTGCAGGGGCCTTCAAGCACTGGAGGAGCTCGAGCGGCTGGGGGAAGAGGCAGTGGGGGGGGAAGAGGTCCTCCAGCATGCCGAAGAAGAGGAAGACGACGGCTATGGTGGCTTTGGTGGCTATGGAGGGGGCAGGAGGTATGGAGGGAGGAGTGTGGGCAGCAGGAGCTTTGGGGGAAGCAGGGGGGAGGGGAGCTCGGCTGTGCTAGACGCGCTCCTCATGGCTCAGCACTCGCTCGCATTGCTGGTGCGTAAAAGGGGTGTGTGTGGTGCTGCTATTCAAAAAGGCCACGTGGTGCTTTTGCTGAACTGGTGCCGTGGTGCGCATTTAAAGTCTCATGGTGCGATGCTGAAAAGGTTACGTTGTAGGGTTGTCCAGAACCGTATATATGCACCGTATATGACCGTAAATTTGGTGATTTTCCTGCCCAGATTACCGTATATACACTGTATATATATGGTTCTGGCCAACCCTGTTATGTTGCTCACAGCTTACAGCTGATGCTAAATGAAATGATGCGCGGAATGGGAGGGGGTGAGGGGTATGACCACTTCTAACTGATTTGCTGATGTGGGTAATTGTGCCATTCGCCACGCCCTTCACCACACACATGTTGGCATGAAGCTCACATTGCGTAACTGATTGTTGTTCATTATTCATCGCACACGTTGACATGAGAAGGTTGCATTGCGTCACTGGTTGTGCCTCATCACTCATCACACACATTGACATGAAAAGGCCGCATTGCGTCACATTACTTTTTTCTATGTGCAGGTGGTGCACTACAGCAGCAGCCTTCAAGAAGAGCTGGCAAGCTGCCAGGTGCGCGTTCAACCATCGACAAATTAGCTGTTACTGTTACAGACCAGGGAAATTACTGTGCACGTGTTGCACATGAACACAACATTTGTCATTGACCAGAAAAGCACCATGCACGTGTTGAACCTGAACTCTTAGAAGCGACGCACCCAAGAAGATACATGTACTTATACCAGAGTGCCAGGTCTGTATGAATCGTTTGAATGATTGAAAATGTATGTTTTTTTGGTTTTTCCATGTGATCCTGTGAACAAATTGATAAATCACTCACACCCACTTTGTGGTATATTTGCACACACACACACACACACACACACACACACACACACACACACAAACACATACACACAAACACACACACACACACACACACACACAAACACACATATGTTTACACACACAAACACTGACACACATAAACACACGCACACACGCACACACACAAACACAAAAACAATTTGTGTGTGCACATAGGAACGCCTCTCGCAAGCTGAGTCCGCCCTTTCCCAAGTTCAAGCAGACAAAAGTGAGCTACTTGTTCAGCATACCGCCCAAGGCACGCAACTCTCTGAGCTCTTGGCCATGGTGCGTAGGCTGGGCAGATACCTTTTCATCTGATGCGTACGTTGGGCAGATACCCTTTCATCTGCTTGTGGTTGGCCGCATGTGGTTGTAACCGCATGTGGTTGGCCGGCCTCTTGTAACCGCGTGTGTGCTGAGAGATGTTTCTTTCTTCCACTGCATTGTTCCATCATCTCAAAGCACACGCTGCCTTGTGCTTCAGTGCGCCCCATCAAGGCATTCAGACGTCGACACCCCTTTTGTGACCCCATAGCTTGTGTGTGTGTTTGTGTGTTTGTTTACTCCCTTGTGTACATACGATTTGCATATCATACTTTCTTCGTTGTCGTATCTGTATATTTTCTCCATGTTTCCATGTCATACGTCGCCTTTAAACTCCCTGCTACAGCAGGCGCCTTTGCGCAAATTGCTCCTAAACTTGCACGCCACACACAGGTCTTCCTCACATTTCAAAGCAGTCATTTGCTTCAGAACTTTCTCTCAACCCCGCAACCTCCCTGCCACAGGAGGTGCTGTAAAGTGAAGCACCTTCCAACTAATGAGCCTCGGTGTTTGTATACTCCCATCAGTAACACATTGCCTGAACTATCTCCCACCTCCTTCATCCCTGCCACAGGAGTCGCTTTTAAGCGGAGCACTCTCCAACTCTCAGGCCATGGTGGCCTCCCTGACTGGGAATTACACCCCCAGAACCTTAGGGGAAGGTGGGTCGAATGAGAGATGAGAGCACGCTTGTCCGTGCAGGTGATCAAGGCCTTTGGAGAAAACTACCGTGCACATTATAATGCGCACCATGCCTTGAAAAAAACATAAGTGTGACAATAAGGGTCGTGCGATGCAGCAGGGCGAGTAGTGAGTAGACGGCATTCTTGGGACGCGTGCTCCAGCATGTGGTCCCATACAAACCTTGGCGGCCATTCGAAAGAGATCCCCACTGGATGCTGTATTTGGGAAGAAGGTGGATATGCAAGTAGGGCAAGTTGTTTGAGTAGTAAGGCAGGCAAATATCTTCATTAGAGTGCTGCCCTTCAAAGCCTCAGTGGCAGGCTGGAAGAAGGTAGACTGCAGAAGGGGAACACACTGGCCGGGATAAATCAGTATGCGCGACCTACGGGTTCTGAAACAGTGCAATGTTGGAGGAATTGAGGAGAGTACAGGAAAACGTGGGCGTTCTGAAACAGTGCAATGTTGGAGGAATTGAGGAGAGCACAGGAAAACGTGGGCGTGTGTGTGGAGATCTGTGGGGAGTGGCCACATGCGTATGTATGCGTCCTTCAATTGAAAAAAAAAGGTGTAGAAAAAAAAACACTACGCAGGCAGTGAAAACCACTCCCCACATAGATGAAGGAAAAGAGCCACTTTGGTACCGGGTACCGTAAAACTCCTCCACCAAGGAATCAAAAAAACATCAAAGGGGGCCAAGAGGGTTGCATGCTTGACCCAAACCGCCTCTCCTGATACGATGAGAGTTGACGACTGTCTCCTGATACGAAGCTGTCTCCTGATACCGTACGAAAGAAAACCGTACGAAAGAAGACCGTATGAAAGACCGTACAAAACCGTACAAAACCATCTCCTGATACGAAAATCGTCTTCTGATACGAAACCGTGCAAAACCGTCTCCTGATACCGTACAAAAGAAGACCGTACGAAACCATACAAAAGAAGGCCGTACAAAACCGTACGAAACCGTCTCCTGATACTAAAACCGTCTCCTGATACAGTACGAAAGAAGACTGTACAAAACCATACAAAAGACCGTACAAAACCGTACGAAACCGTCTCCTGATACGAAAACCGTCTCCTGATACGATGAGAGTTGATAACTGTGCTGGAAAGGGCACGTCTGATATGGACGAGTTTGGCAGTGTAGTTGAAAGAAGAATGGACATAAAGCTTGGAAGCAAGTCTCTTAACTCTTTGAGAATCAAGACTGAGCTCCTTAAAAGGCTCCAGCTTGTGATTGTTGTAGATGGTGCCACTCACACCCCAAAGGATGGTATGGAGAGTAACCGAGGCTCCTTAAAGGGTGGAGCAGAGGCCTTTATGCTGTTCCTGCACGGCGCTCAGCTGGTTCTGCAGTCTAGTGTCGTCATAGTACTTGATCTCGATGAGGTGAATGTCACGTTGGAGGATGCTGAGATCTTTGGGTCGGTGCTGTCTGGAGAAGGTGGATCTGTTGGGGGCGGCTGGCAGTGCTGTAGAAGTGCTCTTGGTCTCCCTCAGTTGTCCCAATTTTACGGTTTCCCAGTTGTCCCAATTGTCCTAGTTGTCCCAATCTCCCGGTCTCCCAATCTCCCGGTCTCCCAGTTGTCCCAATCCCAAAATGTACACCACAGTATTGCTGCAATTGGGAAGTTATGTGACTGTGATGGGGCTGCACATAATGATCTGGGTCAGAGGATCCGCACTGCCGGCTGACGCCTCTTTCTGCGCGCGTCTATTTGTATCTGGCTCATTGTATAAGATATTTGTGGTATTTTGGTGTATGATCTGGGTCGGAGGATCCACACTGCCGGCTGAAGCCTCTGTCTACGCGCGTCTGGTTGTATCTGCCTAGCAGTGTAAGTGTCTATTGCTGACGCTTGTTGTGAGGTCGGGTAGGGGAAAGTTTGGTGCGAATGGTCAGATTCCTGGACAGCCACCGTGCTGGTAGCTGAGGGTTTGGCTGTTCAACATGGAATGAGAGGGCACGTGTGTGTATGTGTATGTGTGTGTGTAAGTTGTGTGGCATTGCACGTTTACCACTTCAGCTGGTGTTAACATGTTGAGGTATATATCGGAGGTCTTACACACCATTGGCAAGCCAACGCGTTGGTGTAAGACCTCCGATATGTACCTCAACAAAAAAGGAGGTTAAGAATACTACCATCCACCCCCAAGGTTGCGCGTCTCCCTGGTGCCAAATCCCAAACGCGTCCTTGTAGTGAACACGGCGATTCCGCCTCGATTGTTTTCCGTTCCCTCAATTGGACCAGACCCCGCGACCTCCCCGGCCGCGTATCATTGGCCTCCTTTTTGTCGAGGTCCATATTAGAGGTCTTACACACCATTGGCACACAAGCGCGTTGGCTCGCCATTGGTATGTCAGACCTTCGATAAGTACCTCAACATAACAAACGTAGGGTTGGCCAGAACCGTATATACACACCGTATATGACCGTATGTATGGTGATTTCCCTGCCAAAAAAACCGTATATGCACCGTATATACCTAACAATGTATGGTTCTGGCCAACCCTAAACAAATGGCACAGGCTTGGCTGACCAGTGCGCAAGTAATGTCAACAAAAAGCACGTCACACACACAGGTGGGACCCCTATAAGGACTTCTGGAGGAGGGAGCGCGCTGACTCCCACAGCTTCTCCAACGCGCATGCTGTCCGGCACGCAGCTTGCTGGAGGGGCAATACCCTTTACAGGTAGACGCATGCATATGCATGCATGCACATGCACGCATAAACACGCATGCAACACACGCGCGCATGCACACACACACACACACACACACACACACACGCACACACACACACACACACACACACACACAGCCACACACAGCCAGCTGTATCATGTTCTTCATTGGCATGGACTCTTGCAGGAAAACTCACTTTGCATCCTGCAATGTAAAAATAATCTGTGCTAGTAGTTCACTGTGCTGTACACAGAGCATTGATATGATTGACCAGATCCATGCAGTGGTACTATCAACAATGTTTTTTATCAGACAGGGTTTGCCTTGTACATGTAAGTGCTGATTTCGACATTGGGGTTGCCCCTCATATTCCCTGTGCTTGCGTTCTCAGTGGAAGAAATAGAAAGGCCCGTGAGGTTGCGTTTGGACTAAGCGTCACAGTTATGATGTATACTGACGTGCGATATTTTACAAAACATTCCCCTTCACATCTTACACAAGTCCGAGAGCACTCCCTTTTGGATAACTAGGGATGACAGCACCCTTAGCTCACTGTTTTAACGACACAGCTGCACACCCTCATAGGAACAAGTGCGTGCAATGTGTTATTGTGATACTAACATGATCGTACGCGCGTGTGTGTTCTACGATAGGTCCTGGAGCATCCCCTCTGGGATCTCCAGGGGCGTCAGCAGCACACACAGGCACTACCACCACCAGCAGTAGCAGCCAAGCAAGCGGTAGGATGGACTCTCCACGTCTGCCTTCTGTTCCTGAGCCACTGTCCGCTCAAAATCTGCAGCAGCAGCAACGTGGTGTCAGTCAGCAGCTACTCCAGCAGCAGGATCAACAGCAGCAGCAAGGCACAAGCCAGCAGCTACTCCAGCAGCAGGATCATCATCATCAGCAGCAGCAGCACGTTGAAGTGAGCACTGAATCATCAACGCAGCAACAGCAGCAGCAGCAACTTGCTCATGAGCACCGGGAGCCGCTGTTGCTTCAAGCAAGTTTGGAGAACCAAGGCTTGCAAACTACCACGCCTCATCAGCTGGGCACTGCCACTGGGGCCTTGGTGCAAGGTAGGAGCTGGTACTTTGTAACGAGAAATCGAGTACCTGTCAGAACACTGTGACCTTATCTCCACAAAGATGCAATTTTCACGATGACTCACCGCCTCGTCGTTTGAGCACTGCCGCTGTGGCATTTTGGTGCAAGGTAGGTGCTGTTCTCAAACATCTGGAGTGGCGTGCCCTTTTTAGTGGAGCTATATTCAAGCTGCGCCTGGACCGATCTTTAGGAACTGGGTTGCTGCCTTGCTGTGTGAATGAGGTCACTTTTAGGGTTGGCCAGAACCATATATATATTAATTGGGTGTATACACGGTATTTTTTGCAGGGATTATGTCAAGTTTCCAGTCATATGCAGCGTGTAAACACGGCTCTGGCCAACCCTATACTTATTTTGGTCCCCAACGTTAGGGGAGCACACTTTATATCATCCTGGGTCCACGCTTTACCATGCTGGGTGCTGCAGCAGGGTCTCTCCCAATGTTAGAGGACATTTGCTTTCACGCTTTACCATGCTGCGTGCTGCAGCAGTGTCTCTCCCAACATTAGGGGCAATTGCTTTCACACTTTACCATGCTGCGTGCTGCAGCAGTGTCTCTCCCAACATTAGGGGCATTTGCTTTCACACTTTACCATGCTGCGTGCTGCAGCAGTGTCTCTCCCAACGTTAGAGGACATTTGCTTTCACGCTTTACCATGCTGCGTGCTGCAGCAGTGTCTCTCCCAACATTAGGGGCATTTGCTTTCACGCTTTACCATGCTGCGTGCTGCAGCAGTGCCTCTCCCAACACTCTGTCTTGTACACCCTGTATATTGTTCGACCTCTGGGATGTCAGACCAAATAGCTGCCACAGCAAAGGACAAGACTCGGCATGTCAGCCAACTCGCTACTGGGTGCTCAATGCCGGGGTGTCAACGCCCTGTCTGTTCATGCTGGGTGTGGCGTCAATATCGGTGTGGCGTCACTATCAGTGTGGAGTCACTATCAGCGTGGAGTCACTATCAGTGTGGAGTCACTATCAGTGTGGAGTCACTATCAGTGTGGCGTCACTATCAGCGTGGAGTCGCTATCAGCGCCCTGTCAGTTCATGTTGGGTGTGGCGTTACTATCAGCGTGGAGTCACTATCAGTGTGGAGTCACTATCAGTGTGGAGTCACTATCAGTGTGGAGTCACTATCAGTGTGGAGTCACTATCAGCGTGGAGTCACTATCAGTGTGGAGTCACTATCAGTGTGGAGTCACTATCAGTGTGGCGTCACTATCAGTGTGGAGTCACTATTAGCGCCCTGTCAGTTCATGTTGGGTGTGGAGTCACTATTAGTGTGGAGTCACGATCAGCGTGGAGTCACTATCAGTGTGGAGTCACTATCAGTGTGGAGTCACTATCAGCGTGGAGTCACTATCAGCGTGGAGTCACTATCAGTGTGGAGTCACTATCAGTGTGGCGTCAATATCGGTGTGGCGTCACTATCAGTGTGGAGTCACTATCAGCGTGGAGTCACTATCAGTGTGGAGTCACTATCAGTGTGGAGTCACTATCAGTGTGGCGTCACTATCAGCGTGGAGTCGCTATCAGCGCCCTGTCAGTTCATGTTGGGTGTGGCGTTACTATCAGCGTGGAGTCACTATCAGTGTGGAGTCACTATCAGTGTGGAGTCACTATCAGTGTGGAGTCACTATCAGCGTGGAGTCACTATCAGTGTGGAGTCACTATCAGCGTGGAGTCACTATCAGTGTGGAGTCACTATCAGTGTGGCGTCACTATCAGCGTGGAGTCGCTATCAGCGCCCTGTCAGTTCATGTTGGGTGTGGCGTTACTATCAGCGTGGAGTCACT
>Ga0307947_1001239_pt1 | contig 19896 bp, 22 predicted proteins | sample OrgLakmetagen232_FD_201840 | JGI IMG/M metagenome (GOLD analysis project Ga0307947, IMG submission 201840) | Saline water microbial communities from Organic Lake, Antarctica - #232 | ecosystem: Environmental > Aquatic > Non-marine Saline and Alkaline > Saline | place: Antarctica: Organic Lake...
ACACACAAGCGCACAGACAAAAACACACGCACTCAGCTATCCATGCGCAACACACAAGGGGCTTACGTTTCCTCACCACGGCAATGCATGCTCAACTGGATCCAGGCTAGCTGGAGTCAGCTGACCGTTGATGGCGCAGTCACAGCCAAGGCATCTAACTTGACAGGCACACTCCTAGCCACATCTTCGACAACTTCTGACGGCACTTCCCAATTACAGGTAACCTACACCCATGCTGTCTCGTGCTATATGTAAGGTTGGCCCGGATTGGAGGATTTGCTGCAGGATCTCCGCACAAACAACACGCAACGCGTACATGGCTACAAAGTGCGCATACACACAATGTACAGTAAACCGCACCATCACTTTGCACAATGTAAGCTGCACCAGAACTTGGTAGCTCATCGTGCTTTGCTAATGCATGGAGTGGTGTTATGCAGAGCATGCTTACGGCATTGCTAGAATGCTCACGTGCACTTGTTCCTTGAGTGGAACTCTGGTTAGTGTAAGCGCACGTTCCTAAGCACACGTAACTGATCACACGTTACCAATCACATGCTACTAAGCACACGTTACTAAGCACATGTTGCGAATGTTTCCTGTACGTACGCTGATGTTATCAGCGTAGGCTCCTGCTGTTACTGTTACTTTTGCTAATTCCTTTCAAAGGGCGGAGAGGGACGAATAAAACAGTGATCAACCAACCATCTCCTCTAGAAAGAACCACAGGTGGAATTTCGACTGTTTGAGCTCCCTCCTCGCATAATTTCGTTGCAATTTAAGTATGGGTGTACACAAGGCCTGCGATGGCAATGCAGAGCAGAGTGCATACTTGCAAATGAGTAGGGTTGGCCTGAACCGCATATATGCACCGTATATTTGGTAATTTCCCTGCCAAAAATACTGTATATAATATATATGGTTCTGGCTAACCCTACACATGAGTGTGCTGTGTGTAGCATGACTGCAAATCCCTGTACCAGCGTTGCAGACATTGCTAATGTCGAACTACAGTCGCGCATGTGCGTACGCGTGTGTGTGTGTGTGTGCGCGTGCGTGTGTGTGTGTGTGTGTTAATGACACTGATTGCTTGTGTGGATATGGCTGCAGATCTGGGTGCCGGATGTGGCTGCAGCGGAATGGATGGTCAGGAGCGTTCTGCAGGTATGAGTGTGCCGTGTGGATGAGTGATTGTGATGTGTGTATGTGTGTGTGCGCATGCTATCCGTTGTACTAATAATCCATAATATATACACATATTTATTATCAGTGACCATTAAACCCCAACACATCTTCTCTCCATCGACGTACTCACGCACAGACATATCTCCCTCAGTGACCGTTTAAACCTAACGCATGTCTCCATCTACTTACTTATACACATACCTATTTTATCTTTATTTTTCCATTTCACTCGCTCAGGCATTTCTAACTAGCGTGTGTGCCTAGCCACTGAGCAGGGCGCCTGGACGCATGATGGATGATGTATGGCTAGGGTTGGCCAGAACCATATATGTATACACCGTATATTTGGCGATTTCCCTGCCAAAAATACCGTATATACCCCGTATATATATGTATGGTTCTGGCCAACTCTATGTGTGGCATAAGAAGCCAGAACCCTGCTTCATGTTCACCTGCTTTCACCGATGGTCATGTGCACTTTCCGGCTAGTGTGCCTAGCCGCTAAGCAGGGCGCCTGGGTGGATGACAATACAGGAAGCCACAAGTACATTCTCACTCGTACCTCCACCCTTTCTGCTAATTTCCCCACTCTGACCATCTCGACTGTTGAAACAGACCAGGGTGTGTGTCTGCAATTCCTTTACCCCGCCTTGAGCTAGACTCTTGGAAGCTTGCCTTCTCATTTACGTTATGAGAATCAAAGGAGGTTTGTCTTTCCATTTACGTTATGAGAATCAAAGGAGGCTTGTCTTCCCATTTACGTTATGAGAATCAAAGGAGGCTTGTCTTCCCATTTACGTTATGAGAATCAAAGGAGGCTTGTCTTCCCATTTACGTTATGAGAATCAAAGGAGGTTTGTCTTCCCATTTACGTTATGAGAATCAAACAGCGTGCACAGCTCTATTGCACATTACACAGGTCCCTCGCACAATGACCATGCTTGCATGGGCACCAATGAACAGAGTGTGTGTTCTCATCCACCTAGTCTGAAAGTGTGACAACCTATAGTCCTGAAGGTTATCCATCACGCTCTTGTGCTCTACACAGGTCCCTCACCCAGTGCCCATGCATGCATGGGCGCACACGCATGGGCCCCTCCTGTTAGCCTGAGCCTGATAGCAGATGATGATCGAAACAAAACACTGCGTACTACTATATTTCACGACACAGGTCCCCCACCCAGTGACCATGCTTGCATGGGCACACCCAACCCAGAGAGTGTGCTTCCTCCGCCCAGCCCGAGCCTGGGCACATGATGATGGAAACAAAACACTGTATGTTAATATTATGACAACACAGGTCCCCCACCCAGTGACCATGCTTGCATGGGCGCATCCAGAGAGTGTGCTTCCTCCGCCTAGCCTGAGCCTGGGCACATGATGATGAAAACATAATACTGCATGTTGATATTATCACACCACAGGTCCCCCACCCAGTGACCATGCTTGCATGGGCGCACCCAGAGAGTGGGCCCCTCCTTGCAGGCGCCACCGCCTATGGCACTGCGCACGTGTGGGAGGCCCCCCGGCCGATGCAGGTACGCAAGAGGCAAAACAAAGATTACAAACAAAGTATGAAGTGTGAACAGAGTGTAGGGATATAATAAAGAAAGCAAGGTTGCTGATTGGACGTTGATGATTTCACTGCTCATATCAAAGCACACTGTGGGAGGTTGTGAGAACAGGCATGATGAGGGGTTGTGAGAGCAGGTATGATGAGGGTTTGAGAGACTGGTTGATGAGAGGTTGAAGAAGACAGGCATGATGAGAGGTCGTGAGAACACGTATGATGAGGGGTTGTGAGAGCAGGTATGATGAGGGTTTGAGAGACTGGTTGATGAGAGGTTGATGAAAACAGGCATGATGAGAGGTTGTGAGAACACGTATGATGAGGGGTTGTGAGAGCAGGTATGATGAGAGGTTGTGAGAACAGGCATGATGAGGGGTTGTAAGAACAGATATGGTGAGGGGTTGTGAGAACAGGCATGATGAGGGGTTGTGAGAACAGGTATGATGAGGGGTTGTGAGACCAGTTGATGAGAGGTTGATGAAAACAGGCATGATGAGGGGTTGTGAGAACAGGCATATAGATGAATGGAGGCAGGATACAATTAGCTGATGTTTGCCTCTGTTCCTGTCATGACTAGGGCTGGCCATCTGGCCATACATAATACGGATATGTATATACATACATATCCACGGTGTATACACGGTATTAAGGGTTTAGGGTTTTTAGTTTTTAGGGTTTAGGGTTTTTAGGGTTTAAGGTTGAGGGGTTTTAAACCCTAGCAGGGACACTCAGATGCATACGGTCATGCACGGTGCTTATATACTTAGGATTTGCCAGAACCATACATATATACGGTGTATATACGATATTCTTGGCAGGGTTCCATCGATACAGGTAAATTACGGCGCAAATATACGGCTATGGCCAACCGTACACATGTGTGGGAGGCCCCACAGCCGGAACTTGTAGGACAGAAGCCCACAAGGAAGGCAGGAAATCAGGGCAAAAAAGAAGCAGGCCCTGTGGCCGGTGCAGTGTCAGGTTGAAAGGGGAGGAAAAAAGGGACATCAAGATCGCGTTTATCTTTGCGCCTGCTTGAATTTCCGGCAGACGAGCTTGAGGAGGAGGAAGAAAAGTGGAGTTAAGATTACACTCAATTGTGCTGCTATCTTAACTCCATACAGGCGAGCGCAAAGCGAGGTCAGACTGGAGGAGATGGTATGGTGGAAGAAGAGGAGGAGGATTCACAAGGGCACGAGGAAGAGGAGGAATGGCACCAAAATGCCACGCTCCAATGTGGAAACGCTCCCATCAGGTGGGTGTGTGTGTGTGTGCACTTGTGCATGCTAACGTGTGTTTGTGTGCTCACACTCAGCTTCATTCATCATAGTATCTTGACATGGCTGTGTATGCTCCCGCAAATCAAGGGAGCATGAGCATCTCGACGTTTAGCATCAAGATCAAGTTCGATCTAAACAAGATCACTTTCAGCGTCACCCTAACATTCAAGGGAGCATAAAAAATAGCACGAAGAAGATCTAATGGAGCCGGTCGATGGTTTACATTCATGTCCTCAGACTAGTTGCGTGGTCTCTGTTTCTTGCATCTGCTCGTTGCAAAACGATGTTACTTCCTTTCATCTCCTGGTCCTCAGACCTGGTCCTTCTGGATCTAGACTCAGGTGGTTTTGTGCCCGGACTCTTTGCTTATGGCGATCGTGAGGGTGAGATGGTCGTCCCGTCAGTTTAAAAGGAATAGCCGCACAAAAAGCGTCACGCTCACGCGACACAGAGCTGCAGATTACTCACGAGATTGTGACGAGCAGTCGCTTTTGCACTCACCACAAGAGCAGTTGCTTCTGCACCAAACTACACGAGCAGTTGCTTCTACACTCACTTCACGAGCCGTTACTCTCCACGCCATCCTTTTGGGTGTGGGTGGCACCATCTACAACACTCACACTCTGAAGTCTTTCAAAGAACTGGGTCTTGCTTCTCAAAGAGTTAAGAAGCTTGCCTCCAAGCTCCATGTGCACTCTGTGAACTTTGCTGCTAATCTTGTCCATACCAGACAGTGCCCTTTCCAGTACTGTTATCAACTCTCATCAGGAGCCGATATCAGGCCAAGCCTGCAACCCACTGATCCCCATTGATTTTCCCTTCCATTTTCGCGGTGAAGGAGCTTTACAGTACTCGGTACCAAAGTGGCTCTTTTTCCTTAATTGATGTGGGGAGTGGTTTTCACTGCCTGCGTAGTTTATCTTTTTCTTTTTTACACTCACTACACGAGCAATCACTTCTACACTCACCTGAGGGATCCAATCCAAAGCTTTTCTTTTCTATATTCACTACATGAGCAATCACTTCTACACTCACCTGAGGGATCCAATCCAAAGCTTGGATGAGGAAAGTCAGGTGTCCTTCCAACACACTATTTACCATTGCTGATCTCCAGCAGCCTTCCATATATACCTACACCCAATGAAGAATTGACGCTGCATTTTTGTATTCCCACGCAGCGACCGTTCTTTGCAACATTTGTTTGCGGCTCGCCAGCAGGGCCATGCATCTCTTGATGACCTATTACTTAAAACACACACTTTGAAAGCGTCGCCAATTAACCCGTACCCACTTTTTGCAGCCATGTAGTTTTTGCACCTTGCCAAAAAGGCTTGCGACAGCATGCAGCTTTCTAGCCCCTCACACACACACACACACACACACATACACACACACGCACACACATACACACACACAGCTTCTGAATCATTAAGTACCGTCCATTCTTCTTTATCACTTGCCATTGCCAGCCACGTGCATTTTGCTCCTGGCCGGCACAGCCCGCTTCTGTCAGCTGCTTCCCAGGACAGCCTCCTTAAAAACGTCTGTCAAGGAACTACACGCCTGCTTCCTTACCCCTATGCCTTTATTGAGCATTGTCCTTTCCTCTGTGCCTTTGCAGCCACACATTTCATGCTCCTGCCCAGCATTACTCGCTGCGTTCAGCAGCATCCAAGCCCTCCAGCTTCTGACTCATTGAGTTTTGCCCGTTCCTGTGCTTTTGCAGCCACACATTTCATGCTCCTGCCCAGCATTGCTCGCTGCGTTCCGCAGCATCCAAGCCCTCAAGCTCCTGAATAAATGAGTTTTGCCCGTTCCTTTGTGCTTTTGCAGCCACATATCTTTCGCACCTCGCCAGCATGGCCTGCTTCTGTCAGCTGCCTCCCAGGACGGCTGTGTGTATGTGTGGGAGGCAGGCAGGGCCTTGGCTCCAGACAGCTGGTCGCTGCAGAACAAAATCAAGGTGAGTGGAAGGAAAGAGGTGTGCATGTGTGTGTGTGTGAGGCAGGCAGGGCCTTAGCACCAGACAGCTGTTTGCTTCAGAACAAAATGGAGTTGAAGGAGCAAGCAAGACAATGCTGTTGCGCATTTCATCTTGAGGGACATAGATGTGCTGACTAATTATAGCAATCATGCCTGCTTAACAATGAGCGAATATGTTGATTAACAATGCATTGAATATGTTGAAAGTGCACCCTGCACAATGCACACAGCTGTGTAAAGTGAACAGAGAAAGCTGTGTAAAAGCTGTGTAAAGCTGTGTAAAAGCTGTGTAAAAGCTGTGTAAAAGGTGTGTAAAGTGAACAGGTGGAGTAGGTGCATGTGCATGCGCTGCTGGAGGTCCTCAGCCTTTGTCGAATCACAGTGACTGTGAGCACGCACGCGTGCACACACACCCAAACACAGACACCAGGTTGCTGCACCCAAAAGAAAAGGCCTGGGCTGTACCTGTGCCTATATGCTGGCGTCATGCACACACACACACACACAAACACACTCTCTCTCACACTCACACACCAGGTTGCCACACCTTCAATCAGGGGGAGGCTCAAGCTGTATGTGCATTTCCTGGCAGCACACACGTAAACACACAAACACACAAACACGATCAAACACGACATACACACAAGCGCGCGCACACACACACACACACACACACACACACACACACACACACCAGGTTGCCACACCTAAATCAAAAGGAGGCCCAGGCTGTACGTGCATGTCGTGGCGGTGCTTTAGTGCGGGCGTACCTCCCTTACTAGCTGTGGGCGTGCAGGACCGTGCTGTGGTCATGCAGTACATGGCCCCCCACATGGCTTGGCAGGTGCGTCGCTGCTGTGTACTATGAAGTATCCATAGCGGGGCTTGGGGCTGTGTCTTATAGGTAGGGTTGGCCAGAACCCTATATATACGGTGCATATACGGTATTTTTGGCAGGAAAATCACCAAATATACGGTCATATATGGTGCAAAAAAAACGATCGGCCAACCCTACTTATAGTCAGCCCAGCCAAGCCCCACCCAAAAAGGGGGAATTGATGCCCCTTTCCTGATTTGCACATCCGAGGTCACCCAATGGTTTCTATACATAAATGTATCACTTCTGCATAAAAATTAATGAGTTTGAGGTCTAGGGTGAAGGTGGGGGGCTGGATTTGTGCCATTTCCCTGCCAGAAAGGTGGTATGGGTGTAAAAATGCAGGTTTTGGTCCGAATTTCACCAAATTTTTTGTTTCCAGATATATTTAGGGTCAAACCATGCCCATCAAAACAAAAAAAAGGGGGGTCAAATTTGCCCCTAAAGGACTTGGTGTGTGGGCCTGTTTGCTGGGCAAAAATGGTGCATTTCTGGAAACCCTGTAAACAAGCTTTCTGGCCATCATCTGACTGTTGGGAGCCCTTCAGTATGCTCCCAAGGCATGCCCTGTCAAGTATCATGGTCTGGAATGCTGGGGTTAGGCCGTGGTGGGCAGCAACAGCTGAGATTTTCAACAGCTGTGGACTCAAACTTCACTGCCTGCCCACACCAGACGAGCATGCTAAACCGCTCTTTACTCGTCAAACTTCAAATGTTCTCAGTGTTACCTCAGCCCGTTTGAATTTGCTGCTCCTGTTCCAGAACATGCCACTGACAACTTTTACAAGTTATAATTTATAAAAGTAGTCGCACAAATCGGCTTCCCAAACCATGCACCCTGTGCTCCTCGCATAGAATTGAGCTTTTCTTGGTCAAAATTGAGCGATTTCCTGGACCCTCGCCCCCGCCCCCCGGACCCCCCTCATAATGCTCCAAATATTATGTCCAACCATCGTTGTGGGTGAGGCAAGCCGCGGGGCCACTTTCTGAGGACCCCATTTAGGCAGGGGAATCCTGGCCCCGCACCCTGGGCGCCCCCCGGCACAAACTGAGTGTGCAGAGTTGCTCAGTTAGGTCCAGCTTGAGGTCCTGCATACTCAGAAGTGGGTGGGAGCTTTGGGGCAAGAACTCTCGCAGGGATGTGGCCTGACTTATAGGTAGGGTTGGCCAGAACCGTATATGACCGTATATTTGGTGATTTCCCTGCCAAAAATACCGTATATACACTGTTTATATATGGTTCTGGCCAACCCGTACTTATAGGCTGTATTCTTGAGAGTGGGGGTGCAGGTCAGTGCTGTGGTCACGCACTATATGGGGGACCCACATGGCTCGGCAGATTGTATGGCTTCTGTTTCCAAAAACGCTTACATAAGTTTTTCCATGGTGTGATCTGATTTCTGTATGGACAGTGATAGTGTGCCATGTAGATCGCCTTAGATAGTGTTGTGATATGCCCCAGATGGTGGTGGAGTGCAACGTAATATGCCCCAGTTGGTGGTGGTGTGCTGTGTAATATGCCCCAGTTTGTGATGGTGTGTTATGTAGAACGCCCCAGATGGTGGTGGTGTGCAACGTAATATGCCCCAGTTGGTGGTGGTGTGCCATGTAGAACGCCCCAGATGGTGGTGGTGTGCAAAGTAATATGCCCCAGTTGTTGGTGGTGTGCAACGTAATATGACCCAGTTGGTGGTGTGCAACGTAATATGCCCCAGATGGTGGTGGTGTGCAACGTAATATGCCCCAGATGGTGGTGGTGTGCCATGTGATATGCCCCAGATGGTAAAATGGTAAGCACTGCGAGTTGTGCAACTAATTTCTATGACTTTACACAGTACCTTCTTCTGCTCAATTATATTTTATGATAGAACACCCAGGAGGCTGTTTTTTATTTGGACGACACGTATACTTTTTGGGGTGGACACCCCTGAGGGACCCCCCCCCCCAAACCCCCCTTCCAGTGCCCCCACCAAAACAAAAAGGGTACCAATCCGCTCCTTTTTAAAGCAGGCATCCATCTGCATACTCATCAAGACCTGAAACTGAAGTGTTGCAGAGTTATGGGGCAGAAACTGAGGTACGGACGCCCATGCACACGTGACCTACCAGGCATCCATAACTGGCTTGCACAGTCCCACATTGCTTCTATTTCTTCAGAATTCCACTGACTATCTCATGCTGGCAAAATCCTGTAAGTTTGGGGTTATTTGCTGCTTCATTGGCTTGACTCACCCCGCGGCCTGCACCCGAGTCCGTGGTGCCTCTGACTTTTGGACATGTCCACAGACCCCCCCTTTTACCCAATTTACTCAAAAAGGGTGCCAACCAACTGGGCTTGAGCTGAGAATTCCGATGATATATTTTAAATTTCGTAGGAGTGGCCCTAAAGTTTTGGAGGGGGGGTCCGAAAAACTCTGACCCCCCCCGGCCCCCCCCCTCCGATCAGACCCATACATATATCAATCGAAAGGTCTCGACGTCAGGATTTCGAATATATAATTTTCAATCGTTTGACACGTGTCGGCCAAAAGTTATGCTTTCTGCAGCCTCCTGGCACACCCCAACAAAACAGCCCCCGCCGTCTTGCAAACAAACGAACAAACAAACAAACAAACAAACAAACAAACAGACAGACAGACAGACAGACAAACAAACAAACAACCAAACAGACAGACAGACACAAACAAACAAACAAACAGACAGACAGACAGACAAACAAACAAACAAACAAACAAATGAACAAACAGACAAACAAACAAACAGACAAACAAACAGGCAAACAAACAGACAGACAGACAGACAGACAGACAGACAGACAGACAGACAAACAAACAAACAAACAAACAAACAAACAAACAAACAAACAAACAAACAAACAGCACTCCCTGTGTGCTGCATCTCACCTTGCCTGTTGTTGCTCTTCTGTGCCCTGTAGTCGATATGCACGCTATGCCCTATTCGATATGCACGCTACGCCCTATTCAATATGCACGCTATGCCCTGCAGCCAATGTGCACGCTATGCCCCTTTTCTGTGTCCTGCAGTCGATATGCACGCTATGCCCTATTCAATGTGCACGCTACGCTCTACCAATATGCACGCTATGCCCTGCTTCTGTGCCCTGCAGTCGATATGCACGCTACGCTCTTCCAATATGCACGCAATGCCCTGCCTCTGTGCCCTGCAGTCGATATGCACGCTGAAGCTGTCAGCACCTGGGTGTGCGAAATCTCTCCATTGGGCGCCCTACCTTGGGAGACCACAGGTGTGAGTAATGAGTTATGAGTAGGGTTGGCCAGAACCGTATATGTACTCACGTGCACACCGTATATGACCGTATGCATTGTGATTGTGATTTCCCTGCCAAGTATACAGTATATACATCTTCTATACATATGGTTCTGGCCAACCCTAGTTATGAGCAATGAGTGGGAGCTAGCTATAAGCTATGGGGTTGCAAGAAATGTGTCAATGGGTTAGGTAGGAAGTTTAAAGAGGTCTAGGTATATTAATTATGGAATTAAGGCGACGTACTTTGATGGCCAAATACAGCTTCAGCTCAAAAGGCCTTCAAGAAGAGATTTTGTTTGCATTTACCTTCATGACTGCAGCGCATGACTGCTTAGTCAATGTACTCTATACTTGTTAGAAGAGCACCTGATGGCTGCTGCGCACGACAGCATCGTCAATGTATTTGCACTTTGTAATTGGAGAATGGGCATCTGATGGCTGCTGCGCTTGAAAGCATAGTCAATGTATTTGCACTCCGTAATTGGAAAAAGGGCATCAGATGGCTGCTGCGCATGACAGCAGTAACACCGGTCACTGTTGGGCTAACCTCCAGTTAGGTATACACCTTTTCTCAAGGGACGTGTACACACGTAACACTGCGCATGACAGCAGTAGCACGTGTGATATCCCACAGCAACACAAATCTGGACAGTGATTTCTTAGGCGCGTCTTTTCTTGTCTCAGATGCGCTGCAAAAGACACATCGGCTGTAGTACTCGCCTGTACAGGCGACACACTTGAGACGCGTTTATCTGAGAGGCATACCGAGTAACTCATCTTTTCGTACGCGTGTGCGCTCCAGGATTTGGTGGACGCAACCCAGGCAACCATACTTTATAGCCATTGTACTGAAAGACGTAACGAGTGCCTTATGTGTATAACGCTCGTGCGCTCCAGGATTTGGTGGCCGCAGCACACGGCAGCACGGTCGACATTTTCAGCCTTCAAGGAGGGAGTGCTGCTGGATCTTTGCAAGCTGAGCTGCATTCCAGCTTAGCTCACGATGCGGACGTTTGGAAGGTACAGGGGAGGAGCCACATTGTGGCAGTCATGACGTGGGCACCCACAGATACTAGGGCATGTAATAGTCACACACAAATACTAGGGCACACACAGATACTAGGGCACACACAGATACTAGGGCACACACAGATACTAGGGCACACACAGATACTACGGCACACACAGATAGTAGGGCACACACAGATACTAGGGCATGTAATAATCACACACAGATAGTAGGGCACACACAGATAGTAGGGCACACATAGATACTAGGGCATGTAATAGCCAGCGTCCGTCAAAACCCCTCTGCCTCAACACACCCTTTCCCCCCTGCTGGTCAAACATGACATTTTTAATTTGAGGCTTTAGGATGGGATTTGATAATTTTGAGGTTTGAAGTTTTTGATGGGGTCAGAAAAACGAGCCTTTTATAAACTCCACGCCGAGCTGCATTGTTTTTGGGCGGGTTGTTATTCTGCAGCATTCATATCTGAGTAATTCAAACACAAGTTGTTAAGGCAAGAAGAAGAGGGAGCTTGGTCACATCTGGTTCAGTCTGATTTGTTATATATGCACCTATGTGCACGGGCCAACACACGCGCACACACACACACACGCACACACACACACACACACACACACACACACGCACACACACACACACATATACGCACGTGTACACACAAAAACACAGGTATGCACACACGTTAAATTAATACTCAACTACGCTCAGGTTGAGTGGAACATGCTGGGCACGTGCCTTGGCACCGCCACTACAAAGAACTGTGTCAACGTGTGGCGTGCCAACTTTGTGGGGGAGTTCAGCATTGTGTCATCTATCCAGGGGTGCAGTGAAGTTGCCAGTACGGGGGAAGAAGAGGCAGAGGAGCAGGAGGAGAGGATGGTGAGCGATGTGGACTAAGAAGAAAAGGAAAGAAAAGGGACAGTGACGAACCACTCCCCACATTACTTAGGAGAAGGATTCGCTTGGTGACAAGTACCGTAAAACTCCAACACGCAATGTGGACTAATAGGAGAAGGAAAGAAGGGGTGCAAGCAGAGAAACTCGTCATAAGCAGTTGTTTGCACCTTGGCGTTAGTTAAGTTTATTCAGTTTGTGTGTCAGCTTTTTCTCCTTATGGCAATCCAGACGGAGGTCTGCCCAGAGGTTTGTCTGCACGGCCTTTGTAAATAGTCCCCATTGCTCCAAGGAAAGGGAGATATAAGGGTTACAAGGATGGCCTACAGCCGAGACTCTGGCTGATGGCAATGGCAAAGGGAGATATAGCTCTTGTAAAAACAAGCCTAGCAAGCATTGCACATGAAGGTAAAACAGAAGCAAAAGAGATTATTGAGTGTGCTTGGATGCTGTGCCCGCAGCCAAGGGGGAAAAATGAAGCAAGAAGGAGGGCTGGGTAGCAAACAACGATGCTAGCAACAACTACTTGTCCCTTTTTCAGAAGCTGAGAGCAGGAGAGCCAGCAGATTGTATTTAACAAAGTTGGACGCGTAGTTTTTAATTGATGGGAAAACGTTTTGAGCTGCCACTGGGTGATACAGGACACGAAGCGAGCACGTTCTTTTTTAATCTATGCCGAATGCCGATGCATATGCATAACATTCTCGAAGGAGCCTCCGTTACTCTCCACATCATTCTTTTGGGTGTGGGCGGCACCATCTACAACACCCACACTCTGAAGCCTTTCAAAGAACTGGGTCTCGATTCTCAAAGAGTTAAGAAGCTTGCCTCCAAGCTCCATGTGCACTCTGTGAACTTTGCTGCTAATCTTGTCCATACTAGACGTGCCCTTTCCAGTACTGTTACCAACTCTCATCAGGAGCCAATTTCAGGCCAAGCCTGTAACCCTCCTGATCGCTGTCATATCAAATTACCGTCACTGCAAAGTATAAGACTCAGCACAAAGACCAATACCAAGAAAGGCCTCCAAGGTGGAAAAACCATCCAGCAGAGGAGTGAATTCTTTGCATCGCTGGTCCCTAATGCTTCTACCAGTTCTCTGGCTCATGCCCTTGTGCGCTCTCTGCACACATGTATGTGGTGTCTACTACTCTGAGTCTACTCAGCTTAGCGTGGTTGCCACACTCCTGCTCCTTCTCTGGAGCTGGGACCCATGACTCAGACGGACCTCTCGGCCTCAATGTGGTTACATAATAACATCGCTAAACAAACGAACAAATAGAATCGGAGACCTTACACGGCACAGGGTCTCTTGAGGATCCCCTCTAATGGTACCTCTTAGAGTTCACATGTTGTCAATTGATAACCAAAACTATCAAATCCAGAAGATAAAGGTTACCAATAAGACTGGCCATCCAGCTTATTGAACAAGACAAAGAAACTCTCAACTGCCAACCAACTTAACTGCTCTGTCACACGATTCGTCGCTGCCACCGATTGGGCGTGACAGCGTAGTTTTTCCTTTTTTCTTTCATAAAACCATGCATAATGTTCACAGTAACTGCATTTCCCCCCTTTATTTGGGCATACCACTGACTCGCCCTGAAATTCAGCCAGCCTAATCATGTGGTAGGGGCAATGATAACCATAGCTTGCTTAAATAGCACAGAAAGCACAGCCTCTAAATTACTGGTCCACACATTCTATAAATAATAAGCCTACATGCAATTAGGTCCGCAACAAAAGTCATAGAGCTGAGACGAGACCCTGCTCACCCAAAAATTTCTGAGCAATACTTCTGGTGGTGTGCAGGCCCCTGCCTCCCAAGCACCTGATCCCCACTGAAAAGCCTTCCCTCTTTTTATCTCCAGGTGTGGATTCGTGTGGCTTTGCATCCATTGGGTGTAGAACACAAAACAATTTTTCCTAATCCATGCCGGTAGTGTTTACACTATATGCGTTCTACAGTTAGTTTAGTCACAAGAATTGAAGGGAGGGCGGAAGGTATAGAAGAAACACAACTTTACAATTCGAAGCCTGTTAGACCCAAACTCTCGCTTTGCTATGTACACTAATCACGGGCCACGTTGTGCTAACCCCCTTTGACTCAAAAATAATGGTCCTGCTTGCTGCTGTTCTACACTAAAGAGTTGGGGCTAGCTCAAATCAAAGTTGGGCGCACTTCGGACGGCATACAGCAGCTTGTCCTTCATGGCTTGCAGATTTCTGTAGGGTGGCAGCTTGAGCAGGTTCATGCACGTAGCCGCGGTGGGCAGGCGCTCTGTTCAATTGCAGTGCAGGCATAAGCATTGTCAGTACAGTAAAAGGATCAGATTTTCGTAGGATGGCAGCTTGAGCAGGTTCATGCACGCGATTTTGGTGGCATGCGCTCAGTTCGCTCGGTTTCTCTCAATTGCGGTGCTGACATTGTTGTCATCTCAGAACAATATCTTGTTACCGTAAATTATTTCAATTTCCTGTGGTGGACTCTCAGAACAATATCTTGCTACCGTTAATTGTATTTCAATTTCCTGTGGTGGAAAAGTCTTACGGTGCTCGGTAACAATGTGGCTCCTTTGCTAATTTCACATGGTGAGTGGTTTTCACTGCCTGTGTAGTCTCTTTTTTATCAATATCTATGTCACCACAGGATAAAAGGAGAGTGGCTGTCCTTGGATTGAGGGGATTGGTCACCAGTGTAATTCTCTTCTTTACAGGCAAGGTAACTGTATTTCTCAGTAGTGGGGCTCTAGCTGGTTTGGACAGTGTATCTTGATTTCTGTTTCCTTTCCTACACAATTATTTGTGCTGAATTTTGATGTAGCGCTAGGTGAAGGTATGGGCGAATGGGCGAATGCATAGGGCTGGCCAGACCCATATATTTATATTTATATAAAGGGTGTACATACGGTGTTATTAGCATTAGGGAAATCACCAAATATACGGTCATATACGGTGTGTATACACGGTTCTGGCCAACCCTACATATGCATGAGCGCTTATTACCTGGAGAAGAATCCAGCATGGAGCCTGCCATCTGGATACAGAACTGGGGCTCCAAGTACCTACAGCGGTGCGATAAAGGGTTCAAGCTTGAGTCTAATAATACGTGAAATCTCAGGTTGTGGCTGACGCAGCTAACAACTAAATTTTGTTTGCGTCGTGAGATGGCGGTGAATTATGCACAAATATCACACAGATTGAGCAATTTTTGCCCTCCACTTTTAAATGTTTTTTGCGTCGCGAGATGGCAGGGAACTATTCCAGAGGTGGTCGACGAAGGCCTGAAAAAGGGGTACTTTTGAAATATTCCCACAGTATGTGCGCCGGAGCTTGCAGTTTCTAAGCTTAGCACCCAGATGTACTGCTGAGATTCCCTGAGCTTAAAAACTGTAAGTAGCAACGCACAAATCTAATTGCCCGCGGCGTGAACCCCACTTTTCACCTCCAATCTGTCATCTCACCACCAACTGACCCGATTTGTGATTTAATATGAATAGTCTACACTATAATAAAGAATATTGTTGCAACAAAAATGGGACAAAACGGAGCAGTAGTTGGCCAGGTACCCCATTTTGGCCATTTCCCTTATAAAAAATCAGCAAAAGAGGTGCCAAAAAGGGTGGAAAACCAAGTTCTATTTCGCTTGCATCGTGAGATGCATAGGGCTCTGTCATTATTGCCAAGGAGGAACACAACAACTCAGAGAAACCGGAGAAACGGGAGAAAACTAAATACTAAAATATAGAAAATAGGTGAGGGAGGGGGGGAAGTAAGCTAAAGAGAGAGTTGTGTTCTCCAAGGAATAAAAAGGATGGAGAAGGGAAGTAGAAACCGGAGAAAACCAGAAAGTGAGAACATCTCACATTATGCTACACTTCAAGAACCTGAGTTCAGGTGTTTCACACTGAACTCATAAGTTCCATCAAATCCGGTTTTCAGCATGTCAAACGATTCCTGATTATAAAAGAAGTACTCCTGTCGTGTTTTGAGGTGAAAAGAGGCCCTGGGTAAAGTATGGTGGCTCAATATGTAAACATTCAGTGCCAAAATTTGAACTGGATTTCTGCCCAGACCACTGGGGTAGTCCATTTGGCCTTTAACTTCATGAAACATCTAGTGTTATTTAAACACGATTTGCATTGAAAAAGGAACATTTCAGGACTTATGCTCCGTCGACCATCTCTGGAAAAGTTCACGGGTGTTACACACTGGACTCAGATGTCTTTGCTTACAAACTAGGTATGCTTACAGACCACGTAACAAGTTGCAAGTTGCATGCTAACAGAACATGCATGCTTGCAGTTTCATGCTTGCAAACTAGACGTGCTTACAAATGGTAAGCGGTGCCTGTTCTACGCTTACAGTCGACGCAAGAAGTCACCAGTGTTACTAGAAGGTATCAAACAGTCACCAATATTCTACTAGAAGGTATCATGAATGACAGTGTAACTAGAAGGTTTCATGACTGTGACACTTTTGCCTCTTGGATTCCCTTTCTGAGATATCAGAGAAAATAAGAGTATTCCTTGATCCAACTCACTTGAAACCCAGCAAGGGCACCCTCAATTTTGCTAGCCAAAATTCCTTGATTCGATTCACTTGAAACCCAGCAAGGGCGCCCTCAATTTTGCTAGCCAGAACTCCTTGACTTGACTCACTTGAAACCCAGCAAGGGCGCCCTTAAATCTGCCTGCAGAATTCCTTGACTTGACTCACTTAAAACCCAGCAAGGGCGGCCTCAATTTTGCTAGCCAGAATTCTTGACTTGACTAACTTGATACCCAGCAAGGGCAACCTCAATTTTGCTAGCCAAAATACCTTGATCCGACTCACTTGAAACCCAGCAAGGGCGCCCTCAATTTTGCTAGCCAAAATTCCTTGATCCGATTCACTTCAAACCCAGCAAGGGCGCCCTTAAATATGCCTGCAGAATTCCTTGGCTTGACTCACTTGAGACCCAGCAAGGGCACCCTCAAATTTGCTTGCCAGAATTCCTTGATCTGACTCACTTGAAACCCAGCAAGGGCGCCCGGCTGCAAGCGGTGACGAACCTCAGGAACTCCCGCTGATCCTCCGGAGCAAAGCTAGACAGCACCGTCCAAAAGTCCATAATCACTGGGTGCTCCTCGTGGTAGCCGCCTGTAAGTGAAAAGTGTGTGTGAAAAGTGTGGTAGCCGCCTGTGTGTGATCACTGGGTGCTCCTCGTGGTAGCCGCCTGTGTGTAAAAATTAAAATCCAAGGTGCTGACGATGAGCTCAGTAGCTGCCTGTGTGAACAAGCCAGTGGAAGTGCTGAAAATGGCCATATTAGCCGCCTGTGTGCGAAAGAAAAATTAAGGGCGCTGACGATGAGCTCAGTAGCTTCCTGTGAACAAGCCAGCAAAAGTGCCAAAAATGGCCTTAATAGCCGCCTGTGTGACCAAGTAAGATTGAAAGGCGCTGATGATGATCGCAGTAGCCGCCTGTGTGAGGTTGAACTCAAAAGATTAGTGTGCCCTTGAAATTCAGGTCGATTAAAAAGGTCTGCCCTTGGAAATCAGGTCGATAAAAAAGGGAAATTGCTGTACTTTTTGAAAGGTTTAAAGTTGCAAAGTTGACGGATTGCCTTTGCCTCAGAGCTCCTTGTGGTGTAGGTTTCAAGGTCCACAAGGTCGGTGTATGTTAAGTGTGTTCAGGGTTGATGTGTTCAATGCTGGTGTACGTTTCAATCGCTACCGTTGGTGTGCTCAAGATTGGTGTGTTCAAGGCTGGTGTACGTTTCAATGGCGACCGCAATAATGGTGGCCAATATATGCACCAGGGAACCCGGTGTGTGCTTTCAAATGTTCCAGGTCAGACTTTCCCTCCAATACAAACTCTCGTGACACATTTTAACGGCATAAGCGGTATTAATAGATCTCGTGATACATTTTAACAGTGTCAATCATCAAATGATATATTTCAACTTGTGATAAATTTCAACGGTATCAATCATCTTGATGGCAAACACACACCAGCGTAACCAGTGTGTGCTTGCAGATCCTGCAGGCCAGACCTTTCTCTAGGTGCAAATACTTTGACAGTGTTAGTGATTTGAATAGCAACAACAGTGTTAAGGATCTGAATAGCACCAGCGTATCCGGTGTATGCTTGCAGATCCTGCAGGTCAGACCTTTCTCTTGCTGGGAAACTTTTGGCAGTGTTAATGATCTGAATTGCAAGCACACACCAGCATATCCAGTGTGCAAATACTTCAACAGTGTCAATAATTTAAAAGCAAGCACACACCAGCATATCCTGTGTGCGCTTGCATATCCTGCAGGTCGAGCCCTTCTTCCATACGCCCACTGATCAGAGTCTGAAGCTCCTCCTCGTTGAACATAGCTATCCACTCTGGTTGAACCTGTACAATGGTGTATGTGTGTGTGCGCGTGTGTGTGTGTGTGCTGGGCGTGCGTGTGAGGATCGTGAGAAAACTTCTTGCTCAGTATGTGGGAACCTTAACACACAAACACGCGTAAAAGCAGCAGTGCCTGGTTCACACAGCTCCTTGATCTAAAAACAGAGATATAGGACATACACATCCTCTTTCCCCCCCACACATACCATAGAGGCAAGAAAGCAGTGCGTAGCACGTACTTCCCTGACCTGCACAGATATAAGCACAAACAAATCCTCCTTCCATCCCCTTCCACATACCATTGAAAAAAAGCCTGACAAGAAGGCAGTGCAAGGCGCACGCAATTCCTTGTTCAGCCGGAAGTCTGCTATCCGATGAATGTACTCCACAATGTTTTCCGAAGTGACAGGGATGTGGCGGCCGTTGGGCTTGAGGTCCACGTCTTCGTGCTTGCCGTACACCTGTTTTGGGTGTGTGTGTGAGCGGAGAGAGGATGTGAGTTCCAATACTTAAGTAGGTGGGTACGTGAAGTACTGTGGTTTGATATCCACGTGTTTAAACTTGCTGTATACCTGTTTTTGGTTTGTGCGAACGGAAAAATGGGGGGTGCGTTCCAGTACGAAGTAGGCGGGTACGTAAAGTACTGTGATTTGAGATCCAAGTCGTTGTGCTTGCTGTGCACCTATTTTGGTTTTGTGCAAACAAAAAAGGGGGGATGAGTTCCAGTCCAGAAGAAAGTGGGTACATGAAGTACTGTGGTTTGAGATTCACATCTTTGTGCTTGCTCTACACCTTTTCTGAGCTTGTGCAAACAAAAAAGGGGGGGTGAGTTCCAATTTAGGAGTAGGTGGGTACGTAAAGTACTGTGGTTTGAGTTCCACGTCTTTGTGCTTGCTCACCTTTTCTGAGTTTGTGCAAACAAAAAAGGGGGGGTGAGCTCCAGGTTAGAATTAGGCAGGCACGGAAAGTACTGTGATTTGAGATCCATGTGTTTAAACTTGCTGTACACCTGTTCTGGGTTTGTGCAAACGGAAAAAGGGGGATGAGTTCCAGTACGAAAAATGATCTGGCCACCGCCCCACCCATATCCCGTAACCCCCTGCACGATTTGGAAGATCAGGAAAGTACTAAAAAGATCACGAGCCCTTTCAAAAAACATTGATTAGGGGGCCGTACTGATCTTTTAAGGGTTACGTATTGTATAAGCCAAGCGTGGCTTAATTACTGGTTCGCTTCCCCCATACCTGATGAGTAGCTGTGAAGACCAGGCTCAACTCTGACACATCACTCTGCACGCAGCAAGGTAAATTAAGATTTCCTGTCATGTAAGATTAAAAGCAGGAGTGTAAATAAAATAAAGGCCAGACTCAGCTCTGACACATCACTCTGCACGCAGCAAGGTAGA
>Ga0307947_1001243_pt1 | contig 19867 bp, 25 predicted proteins | sample OrgLakmetagen232_FD_201840 | JGI IMG/M metagenome (GOLD analysis project Ga0307947, IMG submission 201840) | Saline water microbial communities from Organic Lake, Antarctica - #232 | ecosystem: Environmental > Aquatic > Non-marine Saline and Alkaline > Saline | place: Antarctica: Organic Lake...
CTCAGGCTGTGTCTAGGGCACACATGGCTTCAGGTGTGTGTGTAGCTGGATAGCTTTGTGTGTGGCTGTGTGTGCAGTTTGTGCTCACCCTGGCTGCCCTGTCAAAGCTCAGGCTGTGTCTAGGGCACACATGGCTTCAGGTGTGTGTGTAGCTGGATAGCTTTGTGTGTGGCTGTGTGTGCAGTTTGTGCTCACCCTGGCTGCCCTGTCAAAGCTCAGGCTGTGTCTAGGGCATACATGGCTTCAGATGTGTGTAGCTGTACACCTTTGTGTGTGGCTGTGTGTGCAGTTTGTGCTCACCTTGGCTGCCTGTCAAAGCTCAGGCTGTGTCGTGAGCGCATGTGGCTGCTGGTGTGTGTAGCTGTACACCTTTGTGTGGGGGGGTAGGGGGATTAGGTGTTTGAGCAAGAGAAGTCTGGTACAGACACAGATATATGATATTGGTGTGTTTGCGCGAGTGTGTCCGCTTTTTCATGTGCTGGTCTTGGTTTGTTTGTCACCCGTATGACGTACAGATGTGATGGGGTGTAAAAGTGTCCAGCATGCTCGGCACACGTCACTCCTTTTCCCAGACTGCATACTTCGTGTTGCACTTATGAGCCCAAAGTCCCCTTTTCGCCCCCTTATTCCGCGGCCGTTTTTCCTCATCTCATTTCTCTTTCTCTCTCTGTCTCTGTCTCTCTCTCTATATCTATCTATCTCGCTCTCTCTCCCTCCCTCTCTCTCTCTCTCTCTCTCTGTCTCTGTCTCTGTCTCTCTCTCTCTCTCTCTGTCTCTCTCTCTCTCTCTCTCTCTCTCTCTCTCTGTCTCTCTCTCTCTCTCTCTCTCTCTCTCTCTCTCTCTCCCCCCCTCTCTCACACAACTCACACACACGCATATAAGGAAACATGCACACACAAACACAAACATACACGCATTGTAAGAGACACAAACACATAAACACGCGCACATCCCTCAGGCCACTGCTTCAGAGGTGACTACCATGCTCAGCACCCGCCCAGGCTCACTGCCCCCAGCCTCCCTCGTACACCTGCTGCAAGCCACAGCTAGCCTACCTCTCCACATCCCTCCCCACCTCCTGGAGTCTGCACTGCCTGTGCTGCTCACGCCACCCACCATTATGCCACTCAACATGAGCAGAAGCAGCACTGGAATTTTTCCAGCAGCTAGAACCCGCAGTGGATCTCGGGGGCCTACCGGAAGCCAAGACTGCCTCCAGGACATCAGCAATTCCAGATCCATGTGCAGTGTGAGCAGCAATGCTGGCAGCAGCAGCAACAGCACAGCTGGTAGCAGCGCACACACAGCCAGCAGCAGCAGCTTGGGAGGTGGTGGTAGGAAAAGTGACGTGAGGGGCAGCAGGAGTGCAGCGGGGAGGCTGGCCAGCAGTGTTCGTAGGAAAGCAGGTAGTGGGGTTGGTGACATGGCGGCTGCAATCAAAGGGGCGCCTCATGGGGGTGCAAGGGATACGTTATCTGGGAAGGAGCTCATTGCTGGAGCACACCGGCGGCAGCAGCAGCAGCAGCAGCAGCAGCAGCAGGAGGAGCGGCGGGAAAGCAAGCTGTTACCGCCACAGCACCACAGTCGTCTGCAAAACAAGCAGCAAAACAAGCAGCAGCAGAATGAGCAGCACCTGCTGATGCCTCCGCCTGTATCTGTCAGTAACGCAGTGGCTGTGCTGTGGCTGTGCTCCTCCCTTAACCTGCACCTGCGTCTGCCCCCTCCCCTCGTGCGAACCCTCCACACCTCTATTTACGTGGACCTGCCTAGCTTGAGTCCTGGTAAGTTATGTTGTATATATGCAAGGAACGTTTACCTGGTGCAAGCCCTCTCCTCTTCAACGTTACCTACGTGCATTTGCCTCACTGGAGTCCGGGTAAAAACTCCTAAAGACATCAATAACATGACCTTGAGGTAAAATCTGCTTTCATTTACGCACCTACCCTGCTTGACTCCAAGAAATATATCTGGGTCGTCAAAAGTGCACGTTATGTGGTGCAGGTCCCTACTATTTTGAACAAGTGAGTCTGTCTGAGCCCATGCGACGAACGTGATTAAGGTCAAAATGTACGCCATGCTTCTTACAATTATATACACACAGACACACACACACGTGAAGACACACACTGCTACGTCCTACCTCACAGGTGAGCTCGCACGGGCTGTGCTGGGGCTAGCAGATGCCGCGCACCAGCAGGAAGGGGCGGTGAAAGGAGTGGTGCAGGAGGGTGTCTTGCAGGAGGTGCCCCGTGCGCAGCAGCAGAAGTGGACACGACGAGAAATCATGCAGCAGGGGGTCTTGCGGACGCAAATGGTGCAATGTGTTGAGCAGAAGGGAGGCGCACAGGATAGGATTTTGCAGGAGCAGAAGCAAGAGGCGCAATGTGTCGAGCAGGAGGAGGGAAATGCACGCGGAGTGATGCGATCTGTGGCCGCTGTCCCAGCTGCTGATCTCAGACAGGCCGCACATCCCAGCTTTGTGTGGGGCACGCGTGCGAAGAAGGGGAAAGCACAGGCATTAAGTGTAAGCGGCAGTAGCAGCAGCAGAAGCAGCAGCACCACCACCATTGGCAGCAGTGGTAGTTGTAGGCAGAATGGCCTTGATGTTGGCAGCAGCAGCAGCAGCAGCAGCAGGGTTAACGGCAGCAGCACGGCATATCAGATCGGTGCATCTATCACCAAGGCGGTGTGTGCCATGACACCAGATCAGCTGAGCTTGGTGCTTGTGGGCCTGGCAAAGTGGCAGCAGCAGCAGCAGCAGCAGCAGCAGCAGCAGGCAGGGGCACAGGGAGGAATGCCACAAAAGATAGAGGCTGAGTGGCTGCAGGCCATGCTTGCCTTGATACAGGTAAGAGAACGATCACAAATTGAATTGACAAGTTGACTTGTTGTGCTGATGTACTCCCAGACATGATTGATCTTCAGACATTCGTGTGCCGCCGCTTTCTAGTTGCAAAATGCTCCTCATATTTCTTGCCAACTGCTTCTTGGCGTGGACTGTGAATGATCTGTGAACTGCCATGGGACGCATCACTCCTCAGATTGTAGCATCCAGCTCCCACCATCAGTGTGCACCATTGTCATGAACGTGTGTGCTCTTGCCCAGGAATGTGAAAAGGTTCATAGGGTTAAATCTACTAAATTTCTACTGAATTCTAAATATGCTAAATGTTCAGTTTTAGGTTCTCCACATTTCTAAGACTTCAACCACCTCCTCCTGCTTTTCAGGCACGCACCAAGGGAGTGATGAGTGCACGTGGCCTGCTCAGCTGTACCTCCGCCCTGCTGCTGGTCCAGCACGCACCCGATAATGCCCTGCTGCGCACTCTTAAGCGAAGGGTACGTGATATTGGGGTCTTTCTTGTTGGTGCGGCTCTTCAGGGCTTTGCTTTCGGAAGCAGTTTGCTTGCGTACAGATGCAAGGGGCTGTTCTATGCATTCTCTTTTTCCAAGCTCTTTTTTTTTAAACCAGACCAACCAATTGACTGCATTGGCAATACATGGATGCAAACTGAAAATAGTGTCTGTCATAAATAAGTCGGTGATACATTGCTATGTTAAAAGTTTGGATATATGATCCACCTCATCCGGTTGATTACTTATTTTCTTTCTGAATGGTCATCTATTTACAGGGAACAGGAAATTCACTGATATTTCAGTGGGCCTGAGAAAACTTGGTGAGTCACCTGAGACATGTTCCGTCGTATTCACAGGCATGGAACCTCGAACGCAGCGCGCTGATCACCCCAGAAGACCTGCAGATGTTCAGCCAGCAGCATGACCTGCTGCAGCAATTAGCTGCACGTGGTGGCACCAGCACTTCAGCGACTACATGTGAGAGCAGCTCAGAGGCGGTCATCCACGCAGAAAAGCAGCTCACGGCGACGCCTTTGCAATTTCTGCCGCAGCTACAGCCTTCAGAGAACAGGCAAGCCCTCTTGACGGTCAGCCATCTGCTGCGACGCCTGCCTTACAGCATAAGGCAGCAGCAGCAGCAGCAGCAGCATCGAGAGGGCAGGGTGATCCAGCAGGAAAGGGAGGACCAGCAGCAGCTGGCCAGTTCCTATCACCTAAATCAGCAGCAGTTGTTTAGCAGTGGGACCACTCCAAAGCAGCAGCAGCAGCAGCAGCAGCAGCAGCAGCCCCTTCTTGCTCCTAAGAGCGAAAGCCTGGGCCTGCGACCAAAGCCCGCATCCATGCTGCCCAGCCCACTTGAGCATAGCAAGAGCAGCAGCGACAGAGCAACACCCCATATCTCTATGACCGCAGCAAGCCACACATCGCCACAGTTAGCCCCCCCACAGATTCATCTACAGAGCATGCATCAGCGGCTACAGCACTCCTTTCACGCCCTGACTTTGAGCATGCTGGGGGGTGCACACAAGAAAGACACGAGCAGGAACGACAGCTACAATCATGGCAGCCAAACGACCAGCAGCCATCCAGGGCGTGCTGAATCAGACCCTCTGCAGCTGCTGCTTCGCTTCCTGCATCTTAAATTCAGGCACACCGTGAGCATCGCTGTGCGGCATCGGCAGAGCCTGGAGTTGCAGGAGTTGTAGCCTCATTGAGTTGTCCATTATCTACGCCAACATAAAATATCACGCCAGTGTTTAGTTTATTTGCAAGGTACTATAATCATTCCTTTGATATAAAACAAAATGAAGTGTTCGTTTATGATCCTGTTGATATGTACAACTGTTATTTCTTATGCATTAATTGTATTGAGTATAAACGCTTTTTGTCTTGCTGCCTCCTCGGAAATTCTTATGTCCTGCTTATTTTTGCCCTTCCCGTCTTGTTTTCACTGATTGTGACAGGCCTTGAGACTCCTGCTTACACAGTTCATATATTGTTCCTGCACCTTTTATCTTATATGACGTTCTGCGAACCAAGAACATGCAATACAGCCTTGGGACGTGGCTGTCAAGTTTTTGCCTATAAAGTCTTTTGACATTTAATTGGATCGTCTGCAAGCAATGTATTGTTTTAAAAGCGATTAACCTCATTTTTTTAATGCTGCTGTGAGGATGGTCTACTGTTCTCTGCCATGACAATGAAATCCACGCAATGTAGTTGGCATTAAAGCCTGGAAAATATAGGGGTGCCCTCCTGGCTCCAAGTTGTCGGATGCATATCAAACGAAGGACAAGTATGAAATCGCATGAAAAAGGGTTAAACATGTTGGGACTGAACCGTGAAAAAGGCAGGTCAACTGCAACTTACTATCGCTAGTGAATGCTATGGAAAAACAGCATCATCCTGTCTGTAACAGGTGGCGCTCACCACTTCCAGCCAGACAGACCTATTCGCTTATGTGATATCCACTTGCAAGCTCTCAACACCTTCTCCAATTTCTTTCCTTGCTGCCTGACTTATTGCTAAGCCATTCTGCCTCAGAGACCCCACCAAGCCGAAAAACCAACGAGCCAGCAGCCCCTTCCGTACATAGTCATCCGAACGCAGCAGCTGGTCATGCAGGTACTGTAGCAAGGCTGCCTGCTGTGAGGCACCAAGGCTCCCAGCTTTTGTCTTAGTACCCTGAGCCACTGGCAAGGCTCTCGAAGCAGAAGGCCCTGCTTCATGTTCCGTACTTCCTGTAGTTGGTGGACCTGGAAGCGAGGGGGAAGGCGAGGCCGCCCTTGTCAGCTCAGCCACGGCATCTAGCACCTGTAAGGGGGTGGCAGCGCAATAGGAAGCGTCGGGACGGTCTTGATGCAGGATAGCAGCCGCTGAGATAGCCACCAATTATAACAGCTGTTCTGATGTTATAATTATAATACAGCACGTCTCTACCAGGCTTGCTGTTGCTGCAAAGTGTTCTTTACAGTGAAGCAAATCCTAAATCACAAGCACCATAGCAGTTTTGTAAGGCTGGCTTCTTTATCCACATGCATCCTTGTCCTGATATCCTTCCCCAATAAAAATGTTGCAGAAGATAGCCAGCTCTTCTTAGACAAGGCAGTGCGCAAGCAACAACGGACCTGTGGCAGCAGCTGCCAATCTGCAAGCAGCACCAGGTTGCAGGCCAAACTGGCCAGACGTGTGGCTGGGTGTAGCTGCGGGGGATGTTCATCGGCACGAGCTTGCTGACCCTGCTGCTGCTGCTGCTGGTTCTGAGGACCCACATACAGGGGGGAGAAGTCGAGCTGGTGCTGGGGGTGTGATCGTAGCCACGCAGCAATGGCGTTGGGTACGTGCAGTAGGCAGTGCAGTGCGACGGGGGAAGCGGGGGGGAGAACAGAGAGGGTCGCCGGCAGGCCTTGCTCTAGACCTAGGATGTGGGAGGAGCGTCAAAACGGACGAAATACTTGTTTGATGGAGGATTTTACGGTAACCGGTACCAAAGTGGCTGTTAAGTTGATGTGGGGAAGGGTTTTCAATGCCTGTGATTCTTTCTCGTCCTAAGATGAAGATCAAGAAAGTCAGATCAGGGTTGCTGGATGATGTAATTGGCAAAAGTGGTGTGCCGGCTGATATTGGTCAGGTAATACCTTTATTTACCAGATCGCACATGACTCCCGGTACAGGATGAATTAAAAATAGTGCAGTTCTGATGGCAGTCAAGCTGCATTCATAAGAAGCAAATTTACAACCCTGCCCTTTCCTCACCTGCAATGTGAGACGCTTCCCACGGCAGCTGCAAGCTACGTTGCACATAGCGAGGTGCAGCTTGCCCCACTAAATCAACACACGCTGCACCCACAGCAGGAGACAAAGCAGGCTTTTGACCAGACCTTGAAAGCGCAGAGCCGCCCCCATCCCCACCACTACCAGCACCCATGCCCATACCCCAAAAGGCAGTGAACAATGTGCGTGGTTGGCGTGGAAGTGGTTCTGCTGCTGCTCGTGCGGCTTCTGCTTTACATTCGCCTAGCTGTCGCATGGCAGCACCAAAAGCAGCATGGGCTGCCTCACAGACTGGCGGCTGTGGGTGCTTGAGGAGGAGGTACAGGGTGGGAAGCAAGGACTTTGTTGCCTGTGCAGTGTGATGTGTGTGTGTGTGTGTGTTTGTATGTGTGTTTGTGTGTGTGTGCATGCTGGAAGGAGAGCGTGAAAAAAACAGGGTTTTCTTGGCACAGCAATGCATAAAAGGAAGAGGGATCTGGGTGGGCTTGGACGTATAATTTGTGAGGTGGGGAGCTTGCTTATCTGTGTGCAAACAGCTGGTGCCCTTCCAAGCAAAAGAATGACACTTGAATGAAAATTTTATCTTTATCCCGTTAAGGGAGTGGAAGTTTTCTATAACAATGATTGACGATGCACTCCTTTGTATTGGGTTAACCAATGCGTACCCAGTTACTTTTTATCATATGCCCCTCTCATTATACAGTGTCACCTTTCACAAGCATACAATGATGTTAGGCAGCATTGAGCAGTAATATCAAATGGCACACATCAGTTTGCACTCTTCATCCTCAGGCAAATTGGACGAACGCCCCCCAGTAAGCAGCCTAATCCTTGCAACAGTGATCTCTATAAACCTGTAGTTACAATTATCTTCTCACTGAAATCGGGACACTGATCTTTGCAAGTGGTCTCTTCTCTCTCCCTCTCTACAAGCGGGTCACACATCCTCTGCGTTTTCAAGCAAAAGCAAGGACTCTGTCAGATCCTTACCTCTGGCAGGTGAGCAGCACCCCGCCAAATACAAGCGACAGCAATTATGAGCACCATCAAACATTGGATCAAGACAGGTAGAGCAAACCTTTGTGGCCATTATATCCCCCTCACCTCTGGCGGTTGAGTGGCACCCCACAAAATAAAGCGACAGCATTGATGAGCACTCATCCAACATTGGTTCATGACAGGAAGAGCAAAGCTTTGTGGCCATGATATCCCCCTCACCTCTGGCGGGTGAGCGGCACCCCCCACACAAGCGGCAGCAATGGGCAGCAAGAACAGCAACCGTGCACCTAGCACAGCATCTGCCATCCAAGAGACAGTCAGCCCTCCCTCACTCCCATGTATGAGACTGCGTTGCTGTGGGGTTGCCTGGGTGCTGACGGGCTGTGTGAGCTCACTGTAGGAGGGCATACGCGACAAAAGGGCCTGCACGGTGTCACAGAATCATATGATTATGGTTCCCATGTATGAGACTGCGTGGCTGTGGGGTTGCCTGGATGATGACGGGCTGTGTGAGCTCACGGTGGGGGAAGCGTGCCTGACAAAGCAGCCTACACAATGTCACAAAATCATATGATTGGGTCAGATGTGGCCAAAGGAAGGATGACATGCATGGACAACCGGGCAGCCGTGAGTGTGTGTTGGGGGTAATTACCTGACAGGAAGACCTGCACACCTCACAACGTCATGTTGAAACACTAGCTCTCGTCGAGAGTGACGTGCATGGAAAGTGGGTGACAAAGGATGGGTAATGGGTATACCTGAGTGGCCCGATCATGATGTCGCCATATCATACGTGTTAAAAGAATATATAACAGGGCAATTAGTCAGGTAGGAGCATACTGCACGAGGTCAAAAGAACATGCTTTTAATTGCGAGGTGGGGTTGTAAGCAAAACCCATATGGGTTACGATGTGGTGTTTGAACCTACGGTAGAGGAGGTAGGTCCAGATAGGAGATTTTGCTGCACAGTTTCATTTAACCTAGTGAGGAATGTATAATTCAGCAACTTCAGGAGAGAAAAACGCCACACAAAAAACGTGCAGTACCACCCCTCCCACCAAGAGTCACAGCATGATGAGCATTGATACAATCCTGCCACAGCATGACCACGCAGGACAGAACTGTTGCGTGGAGATATGTATCGCACGAATTACAGAAATGGCATCTGTCGGATTACCCTTTTAAGCAACGTTTCAAATACACGCACCTTGCAGCCTTCAGGATGTTGGACCACTTCCCCCACTAGGTGCTGCACCAGGCCCGTCAGCATGGGCAGCTGTAGGCGGCAAAACTGCAGGTGGCCAAGCAGGTGCAGCATGCGTGCAGCGGCCTGGGGGCGGGTGCTGAGCGAATACTGATGGTCGTGCTGGTGCTGCTCTTGCTGCTGTGTTTGTGTGCTGGAAAGGTGCTGCTGATCGTGCTGGTGCTGGTGCTGGTGCTGCTGTTGTTGCCGGGTGCAGTGCTGCTGCTGTCGGTGGTCAAAAGAACCTTGCAGAAGGTGGTGGTGGTGGTGCTGGTGCTGCTGGTGCTGGGGCATAGAGCTTAGTGGTGCTCCATGCCCCACCTGTGGCATCACACTGCTCATAGCATCTTCCAGAACCCTCCACGTCTCCCTTCCCACTTCAACCCATGCTGCGTGCAAAGCCGGCAGGGGGGCTACGGCAGACACAAATACAAGGTCCATCAGGCTGCGTAGGGCTGAGGCGGTAAGGTCAGCTAGCCAGCAGGGTGGGGCGTGAGTGGCCACGGTGGCGTACCTACGAGTTGGGGGTGATGCTTTTACAATGTATGATTGTGTGTATTGTGTGCGTGTGTGTGCGTATTGTGTGCCTTGTGCCTTGAGCCAAACAGGTGTATTGTATTGCCTGCCTTTGCTGCAGGGGTTGCCTGCCTTGCAAACAAACATGAACACGAGAGCCACATTCCAATGGAAGCAAGCAGCAAGAATGTGGACATGCTTTTGATCATGACCGTCACGTCTGCTCGCAAGAGATTTTCCTTCTGCTATGTAAATCCAACATCCTCTAGTATGTGCAGTGCCAGAAGAGTGAATTGCTGTTGCGCTTGTTGACACCTAATTCTCAGACCCCTGCTGCAGCCACTGATCCAATCCTGTAGAGGCAGCTGCCAGTGTTGCCTAATTTGAATGCATAGAAGGATCAAACGACCTGAAAGTGCTGGAGACAAACGCTCATCCAGAGGGCAACTTTAATTGCTGTGTGCACGTAAGTAATCATGACTGGGTGCTTTATGCCTGGCCTTGTTGCCAGACTCGTGAAAAACGTAGTCAGGCTTTCGAGAGATTAAAGAAGCTTTTCCTTTTCGCAACACAAAGAGGCAAGTGACCTCGTTCCCGCAGCTCCTCCTCTCACCTGGCAGAGGCACGAGCAGAGCCTTGATGAAGAGCAGCCAGCAAAGCCTCCAGCCCCATCCCATAGCACACATCAAGCCCTGCTACTGCTAGTGCTCCTGCTCTTGCTCTTGCCGTGGCTCCTGCTGCTGCTGCAGATGATGATCCTGATCCTGCTGCTGCTGCACCATGATCATGCACTCCATGCTCAGCCACCACACCTCCCTCCTGGCCTTCTTTTGGTGGGCGCATATGGCTGGGAACATGTTGAAAATATGGCTGTGGTGGTTGTTGTGAATGCAGTAAATGGGATGCAGGAAATGGTGAAGGAAGGGGCGATCGCGGGGGGAGGGGCGGGTGGGTGGTCGATGACACCAGACAGCGTGCAAGGCTGGGTGCTTCTTGGTAGAGGGTGTCATCTCCTGCTGCTAGGCCCTGGGGTAAAAGGGGAGGGGGAATGAAGTTTGGATGAGCTGTGAGGTTGAGAAGGTACATGTGTACAGACTGCACACCTCTGACACGCATTCTCTCTCTCTCTCTCTCTCTCTCTCTCTCTCTCTCTCTCCCTCTCTCTCTCTCTCTCTCTCTCTCTCTCTCTCTCTCTCTCTCTCTCTCTCTCACTCTCCCTCTCCCTCTCCCTCTCCCTCTCCCTCTCTCTCTCTCTCTCTCTCTCTCTCTCTCTCTCTCTCTCTCTCTCTCTCTCTCTCTCTCTCTCTCTCTCTCTCTCTCTCTCTCCCTCTCTCTCTCCTCCACACATTTCCAAGGAACAGCAACAAACAGGCCTAGCAGTAATCGACAATGAGCTGCTCTCTCATCTTCCTACGTACCCATAGAACAACGACACATCTAAGAGCAGGCCTAGCAACTATAAAAACTGAAAACCATTGCTTAGCCAGCAGACATTTACCACAATGTTCAAGATAATTACCTCTGCAAACACTTCCACAAACTTCTACACAGCCCCACCTGCAACCACGCGTTTGCTGCTGCTGGTGGGTGAGCCTCCAGCACGTGAGCCTCCAGCACATCCAGACCAAGGCAGCACTCCAACAAAGTGCGTGCCGCCAGCGCAGGCAGCATTGCGCGTGGAAGCAACGCACCCAGCAGTGCAAGTGTGGGTGTCAGAGGTATTACCGCCGAATGTGGTGGTGTGGGTGACTGCAGTGCTACTGTTCTTGTGTGTGGTGACGGCAGGCTGAGTGCTCCTGCTGCGTGCGTTTGTGCTGGGTGTGGTGCTGCTGCTGTTGTGTCATGCAGAGGTGAGGGAGGGATGGGAAGGACGGTCTGTAGTAGAGAAGGGCTGGATAGCAGGTGCCCAGCAATGAGGCCCACAGCCCAAGCCAGGGCCTGACTGTGTGTCAGTGCATACAGCGAGGAGGGGCACACAGCGTGCACAGCAGGAGTGACAGCTGGGGGTTGCGCGACAGCTGGAGGGCTGAAGAGCTCAGGCCACACGGAGGCGGCTAGGTGCTCAGATATGACACTGCTGCTGCTTCTAGTGCTGCAGCTGCTGCTGTTTTGGTTGCTGCAGTTATCCATTCCATGGTTTGCATGCCACGAGTGTGGTACCTCACCCGTGCCACCATCCCTGTTTCGAAGCATCCCTCCTGCCCCCCACCTCTGATATTGCAATTCTTGCCCTCTACCCCCCTCACTTTCCTTCTTGCAAGGCAGGCTCAGCAGCTGCGCACATGCAGCAGCAGCCAGGGCTTGCTGCAAGGGATGCATGAGGCGGACCAGGGCGTGCTGCAACCTGAGGGCGAAAACAAATGTGACGTACACACATGTGAATTGCGTAAGGCCTGCTGCAAGAAGGCACAAGCGCATCGCGGAGCATAAGGCGTGCAGCTGCCTGCGAGCAACATTATTAAGTGACGCATGTTTTTGCATGTGAGTTTACAAGGCCTGGCAGTGCCGCAGGAAAGCACAAACATGACGTGCAGGAAAACGCGTACAGCTGTCTGAGAAAGTGTGACGTGTGCAACGCCTGCTGGATTGATGAAGTGACGTTATGTGCAGCAAGATTGCTTCTATCCAGGTACAAATAAGTGCAACATGTAAATAACTTTGACACATAAACTATGACACATACATTGCACAAGCTCTGCTGCAGAGGATGCGTAAGAGGTGGAGCAGGGCGTGCTTGCTGTAGCCTGCAGGTGGGACGTGGAGAATAACAGTACCGTTCCATTTGTAAAGCATCCCGCATAAATGTTGCTTCTTGCCCTGTGAATTGCCTGCGGAATTTTTAAAACCATATTTATTTCGACCCTGTGGGGTTGTACGAGGTTGGCGAAAATTAGCCTTTCTTTGGGTCGAAGCCAGTCATGAAGGACGGGAGACCCCCCGCCCCGCCCGTGAGCAAACTCACATGCAAACAGCATGCTGACTTTCCTTTGCCCATATGGTGTTCTCTGTGATTGCAAATGTTTGTGAATCGGTGCTGAACACGGCTAAAAGCCCTGTGGGGAGGATAAAACATATTATTTGTGGGTGCACGGAAGGTGCTGAATTTAAGTGAATGTAAAAGATTTGGGGTGCGGGATGAGTACAATAGAGTACGGTAAGGCATGGTAAGTGACTTTACCGATGCAAATCACACGGTCGTCATAACATGTCATAATGTGTGAAATAACATGAGTCAAGCACAGATGTGATTGATCAACGTGGCCTACACATGCAAACAAATGGCAGCTGACGCAATAGCATTTGAGCTTGAGGTTGGCAACACGAATGCAGCGTGAAAGGTTAAAAGTGTGTATGCACGCAGCTGGGCTGCACAGGCTAGCAAGTCTAACTGACAACACGTTTCCAGGTCTTGCTAAACGTTTCCACGCGAAACGTTTCCAGATCCTGCTAAATCAAGATCTTGTTTGCAAAGCAGCACAGATCAGTGTACCTTGCACGAGCAGATGCGTGGGTAGGGGCAGGCAGCTGCTTCAGCTGGGCCTCCACGCCCTCTAGCAGTCCAGCAGCCGCCAGCAATGAGAGGGCAGCTGTTGATTCTGACAACGGCTGCAAAGTAGGAATCTCTGTGTGCGTGTGTGAGCGTGTGTGTGAGCATGTGTGTATATGTATGTGTGAGTGTGTGTGATTATATGTGATCATGTGTGTATATGTTTGTATATGCAGTACGGTACGACTTTGTAGGCAATGGGGTGGTTCTGTCAATGAGAGCGTCAATAGATGCAACCATGTTGTGCAGATGGGACCTATGTTGCCGACGCCTATTAACAAATTGGGACATGTTTATAGAAAGAGATACGTGTATCATAGGAAGAGAGTGTGCGGAGCATGTTGGATTACAAGGCTGTGCCACAAAAGGCATAGTGACTGAGGATGTGTGTTTTGCGTCAAGGTGGAGTAAAGGGATGCTTGTCTTGCCAAACGAGCAGCAGCGACAGAAATAGGTAATGATCTGGTGTAAAGCCAGGTTTAGATGGTGATTTGATCTGACATGCTGGATGGCGCACAATTATTTCAGATACAAGCTAAATGATTTGACGCAAGCTTTGAGAAATGGACTCCTTTCAATACCTAGGACTCAATTGGTGAAATTTCCACCAGGTGTTAAGGCCGACAAGCACTTAAAAGGTCATTATGTATAATCATACAACATATAGTAGCAGTATGTGATGCCCTCTCAACCAATGTACCAATGTATCATCACATCATCATTAGTCACGGGGGATTTTGGAGCACTGATATTAAAGGTGTCACAGTATTTGCTGCAATTTGCAGGCCAAGAAGTTTGCCAACCAATGTTTATAAATTTGTCAGATCTGGGCACGTTTCCAAGGAGGACGCAGAATATCGTGCAGGAATATAGAAGCGGATATGCGTGTTTTTGTAAGTTCTTGCCCTAGAGCCCCCCCCCCAAAGTACTTATGCAACATAGTTAACCTAACGCCTGCCCACACCCTCATCCGCACCCTGCAGATGTCCGCCAAAAAGTAAAAAGCCTACCATCTAGAAGATAACAGAGCAATCTCACCTCCTCCTGTTGCTTGCTCCTGCGCTTCAAACATCCCTTGACATCCCCCCGCCCCTGGACCAACATCCCAACAACAGCCGTGCTGCAGGAGGGCAGCCATGGCTTCCAAGCTGTGAACCACACAGCCTGCTCTACCCAGCCCTTCATCAGATCCCTCCCTCCCACCCCTATCAACCCCCGCATCTCCACCCCCCCCACGACCATCCCCAGCCCCCCACAAATCTCGCGCAGCTGCCCCTCCCAACTGCTTCATGGCACTGCCCAACAGTGCCCCCACACGCACGTCAAAGTGGTCACTACAGCTGTCAGGCTGTACTTTGGGTGGGGGTGGCAGCAGCACCCCTCCATCATACACACCCCCACCCCCACCCCCAACTCCCCCCATCCCATCGCTGCTGTTGCTGTCCTGTGTGACAAAGCCCTGCTCTGCGCAAGGCGTCGTGCCGTACTTCGAGAGCCTCTCGTGTTGTACTTGGTCTGAGTGCCTCTCACGCGCTGTCTGTTCCATATGGCGCGCACGTGCGGATCCCCACGGCCCCACCTGATTAGCTTCTGAGGCTCGCTGCAGTGCAGTCACGAGGCACACCAGGAGCCACTCACTCCGCCCAGGGTGCTCCTGTGTGTTTTGGTGATGTGCATGTATGTTTGTGTGTATGTGTTTGTGTGCGCGCGTGAGTGTGCAGACATAGGTATATGTGTTGTTCGTATGTGAGTATGTGCACAATTGAGCAGCAATAGCACGAGCAAGATATCCCTGGTATTGGCATCAGATGACCTGAGCCAGGTTGCACGAGACGGCTGCATGCGTTTGTGTAAGCACTAAGGGCCATGTCATAAGCGCATCACATTTAGATCAGCGGAACACTTGGGAAGCCAAGGAAATGAATTACAAAGGAGCAAGCAGTAGCCTCTTCCCTTGCTAGGTAGGCCAGACTCAGCACACATGCGTGCCCCCACCCCCTCCATCTAAATCCATACAAGATTTCACACCTTCCATGCACGCGCACACACACAAACGCACACACACACACGCACGCACGCACACCTGCATGACTTGCTCAAGCATGAGCCGCACGCCAGCACAAGTGTCCTCGATTTCTTTCAGAGAATTGAGGGGCTGCACAAAGGTACCCTCAGAGGAAGAGAGGAGGAGGCACGTGGTAGAGACTACTGCTGTTCGCATGTCAGGTGGGCAGCCTGTGGCGAAAGGAGGGGGGGTACCATCTTTTGGCTTGTGCATCATTGACACAAAGATCAACATTTTATCATTTCACGCCTACAAACACACACATACCCATCCACCCATCCACATATACACATACATTGGTATGCTGCACCCAAGAACAGAACGGACGCCGAGGTGACCGGAGATGCAGGTGAGCTTGCGCTATGGAGCGCCTGCAGCAGCCACACAACGGCTCGCTGCAACAACACCTGCTCGTCCCCATGCTGCTGCTGCTGCTGCTGCTGCTGCTGCGTGCGCCTCCTGGACTGCATTGCCCAACGTGCCAGCAGCGGAAGCCCAAGCCAAAGGCCCTGCTCCAACAAGGGGCTCCATGGTATAAACAGTCCTACTGCAGGTTTGGAGGCAGCTGAGGCGCAGAGCTGCAACGCATGCAGTAGCAGCGCTGCGTGCTCCAGACGGAGACCTAAGAACTGCCTGCAGGCCAGAAATGAGTCGGTACAAGTAATTGAGAGCGTTTAGCATTTTCGATTGGAAGAGCTACTTGCTAATGGTTGTTAAAATGTGTGTGTATATAAACATTGTGTGTACGTGCATGAGTATGTGTGTGTTTATTTGTGTGTGTGTGTGTGTGTGTGCGTGTGTGCGTGCGTGTGTGCGTGCGTGTGTGTGTGTTGTGTGTGTGTGAGTGTGTGTGTGTGCGTGTGTTTGTGCATGTGTGTGTGTGTGTGTGTGTGTGTGTGTGTGTGTGTGTGTGTGTGTGTGTGTGTGTGTGTGTGTGTGTGTGTGTGTGTGTGTGTGAGCGAGCACACGTGTGTATGTGTGTTTTTTTGTGTTTATGTGTGTGTATGTGTGTGCGCGTGCATGCGTCTGTGTCTGAGATTATACGTGCATGCCGCGCACGCTCACCGCTGTGCTGTGAGAATGGCCAACGCCTGGACGATGTCTGCCTGGTGTTGGTTTTGCACGGCAGCTTGCAGCTGCTGCCATCCTGTTGTTGGAGAGAACTGTGGCATTCTGGAAATTGCCTGTAAAGGAATTTAGAGAGGGTTCATACTCCGTTCGCTCTTTATATAAATCATAATTTAAAAGAGTTACTCATTAAATAGAAGGCATGCAAGCTTGATTCTGTTGACCTAAACGATTGGGCAGCATGCTGCACAGGAACAGCACCAGTCTAGGACGAACACATGCACTGAAACAGAGTACAGCCCTCCCACTCCCCCTCCGAAGGCCACTTTGCGCTCCTGTTCTGCCCCCAACGCCGTTCCAAGGCCTGCGCCAACGACACAGTGTTGTTTTGAGAGAGGTGAGTGCATTCTCTTTGCGGTGGCGGTCAAGCTCAATTGTGGAGGTTTGCGGCGAAATAGCATCTCTTGTGCAGAAATCTGTACCGTGGCACACCGGGAACGCTGCAGTACTGCAATGAACACTCTGTTCTTGCAACTCGCATAGCATTGTGTTGTGGTTAACGAAGCCAGTCTCACATTTCCTAAGCTAACTTCACTCTCTTCCCCTCCCCCTCAATAATCTCTTATGCACCCTGTCAACAGCATATGAGTGAGCGAAGGTAGTTGAGGCTATCTCTCTCTGTGTACTCACTCACACGCGTACGCGCAAATAAAAGTGGCACACACAAGCTAACACACACGCGCACACACACGCACATGTAAACACAACACACACTGACACGCACCGCACACCTAAACTCACACAACACATACACATACACACACATACACACACACACACTCACGCACGCACGCGCGCAAACGCACACACACACACTTACACACACACACGCGCACACACACGCACGCGCACACACACACACACACACACGCACACACAAGCACACACACACATACGCACATACACACATAAGCACACGCACACACACAAGCACACACACACATACACACATAAGCACACGCACACAACCTCGACGCACAAAACAGGCTGTATCCACGGACAGTCAGAAGACAGTGGATGTCACACCTGAGCGCGTAGAGAAGGCAGAGGGCGGCCCTAACGGCACCACCCCACCCCCCACCCCCTTACCTCACACCAGCAGCAATGGAGCTACCAGCAATGGAACCAGCTATGGGGCTTCCAGCAATGGGGCTACCAGCAACGGAGCCAGCAGCAGCCCAAGTAGCAACGGTGCACAAGTGACGAGCTCTAGCAACGGCGCTCCTTACCCCCCCAACGGTACCGGTGCTCCCTCTTCCAACGGCACTGGCACTGTCTCAGCGACTGCCAGCAGCACTACTGCCAGATCCAGCACGGCACCGGCAAATGGGGTCCCAAGCAGCAACGGGACCAGCAGCACCAGTAGCTCCCCCACCTCCACCAAGTCTGCCTCCGAGCCTGCCCCACCAGCACCATCCAGCAGCAGTGCAACATCTGCCGTGAAGGAGGAGGAGAAGAAGGTGCAGGAGGCCATCAACAACAAGCGGCTGAACAAGACGGCGGACGGCACGCCCTACAAGGCGCCCGGGGGGCGGTGGACGGGGTTAAAGAACTACTCAGTGCTGAGGGTGAGTACAGCAGGGTGTATGTGTGTGTGTGTATGTGTGTGTGTTTGTCTGTATGCGTGTGTGCAATTGTGTGTGTGTGTGTGCAAGTGTGTGTGTCTGTATGTGTGTGTACATCTGTATGTGTGTGTATCTGCGTTTGTTTGTGTGTTTATGTGTAGATCTAAGTGTGAGAGGCGTATGTATGTGCTTCTATGTGTATGAGGGCATGTGTTACGGGCTGTGTCCGTTGTCTAGAAGCTGCATATTTGACTGAACAAAGTGAAAGATCTCATAAGCTTGGCTGGCCCACCAGCAGCAGTGCTAATGTGCCCGCGCAGCCAAGCCAAGCTGTTTTCCCTGTGAAGGCCAAAGGTACTCTTAGCAAATGTGCATGTCTTCAGCAATCTGTTGCCCGCTTTTGTTTGCAGAGAACTCTGGAGATTTGGACGTTTGCCATCCAGTTTGCCTGGAGGTATATACTGATCAACAAGAAGTGGTCGTACAAAAACAAGGAGATGACGCCGGTGAGTGCTTTGTATGTTTGTGGGCAAGGGCGTGTGTATGAATGCCTGCTTTGTGTATGAATGCGTGTCTTGTGGGTGTCAATGTGCGTTTTATGCATGAGGGCATGGGTGAATGCGCGTTTTGTGGGGAAGGCGTGCTTTGTTATGTGGTCGTTGTTGTGGGCATGGGTGATTGCGCACAAGTGCAACGTTGAACAAGCTCACGCACTGCCTGTAAAGGAGTTGCACCTACGTACACGCACGCACACACACACTTACACACACACGCACACACACCTAGAAGCCAGAATCTGTGTTACACACATCAGAGCTCAAATACAACTGAGAAGTGGAAACATGTGGGACACCTTGTAAAATTCAAGTTGCAGCTAGTACACACAAATTACACTTGAGCGCATGCAGGAGACTGTGAGTGCACGCAAAAAGGAGGTTGCCGTATGGTTACGAGATGGCTTGGTGCGGTTGGGCCCCACGTTCATCAAGGTGTGTGTATGTGTATGTGTGTGTTGTTGTGTGTGCGTCTGCATGTTAGTAACCACTCACTGTGCATGAGCAGCTCAACCATGCATATGTCTGTGTCGTGTGTGTGTGTGTGTGTTTTGTAAGAGCACCTATATAGCAGATGCTATTATGCAGGGCACTTCACTGATATGCAGGGCAATAATGTTAAAAGAGTGTTGTGGTTCCTTCTTCAAGCTTCAGCTGCGTCAATGTTGACCATTCCCTAACAAAACCTTCCATGCGTGTCTACTCATGCATGCAGATTGGGCAGCAGTTCAGCACACGCGTGGATGTGCTGTCACAGGAGTTTGTGAAGGAGCTGGAGGTGCTGCAGGTGTGTTGTGTATGTTTGTGTGTGCCTGCCCCAGGTTGCTTAGTTGTGCATTAATTTGCTCACTTCTGCACAAACACAAAACTCAGCGTGGCATGTAGCCCATTCATACACGCGATGGTGGAAGTCGTACGGGCAATCTGGCGTCACGTGCTTTGCTGAACCGACAGCACAACATTGCGTGTTGGAGCAAACCGGAATCAATTCAGCCGACTCGTAGTTTCGTCCCTCGGGTTTGGTTATGATATTGAGGTCGGTATGAACAACTGGAGGGGTCTTGTGAATGACGCTTGGAAGTGTAGTTGAAGGTCAGCATGCACGCCAGACGGTACAGAACAATGCGGTCGTGACCTCATCTGTAGTTTGCAGAACGCAGATTTATGACGGTGACTGAGCATGCGCCCGTTCAACCCAGAAACTGCAAAGGAGATTGGGAAGGACGTTTACATCACACGAGAGCACAGAGCACGCATGATCTCACGCTCGCACCAAATGATGTCGCCTGCTGCTCTGCAGGACAACGTTCCCCCCTTTTACGCACAGGCTGCCAAAAGCAGGATGCGCAGCACCAGGTCACACATGCACGCATGATCTCAAGCTCGCACCAAACAATTGTCTCTCTGATGTGCAGGACAACGTGCCCCCCTTCGACGCACAAACCGCCAAAGAGATCGTGGAGCACGGCCTGGGGCGGCCCATTGGGGAAGTGTTCAGCGCGTTTCAAGACAAGCCCATTGCCGCTGCCTCCTTGGGGCAGGTGAGGCTGGGCGGTGTGTGTGGAAGGGGTTGGTGAGGTGGGAGGCACCGTGTGTGTGAGCGTGTGGGGGGGTGGGGGG
>Ga0307947_1001244_pt1 | contig 19862 bp, 23 predicted proteins | sample OrgLakmetagen232_FD_201840 | JGI IMG/M metagenome (GOLD analysis project Ga0307947, IMG submission 201840) | Saline water microbial communities from Organic Lake, Antarctica - #232 | ecosystem: Environmental > Aquatic > Non-marine Saline and Alkaline > Saline | place: Antarctica: Organic Lake...
GTATGTATGTACGTATGTACGTATGTACGTATGTATGTATGTAATTATGTACAGATCTAACATATGTAGTGTTGGCCAAAACCATATATACATACGTATATATGGTGTATATAATACAATATTTAAAGCAGGGAAATCACCATACATACGGCCATATACGGTGTACATATACGGTTCTGGCCAACCCTATATATATATATATATATGGCCATGCGGTTAGCAGGCAGTTGGTCCTACATACCTGGGCCTGTACAGCAATTGCCTAAGAGTAGGGTTGGTCAGGACAATAAGCGTAATAAAATTAAATGTATATGTTTTGAAAGGGAAACTGTCCGTTGTACGGTTGCATGCATATGACACTGTCTCCCTTTTAAAACATAGAAACACTTTAACTTTTGTCTGCACCGTTTTGGCCAACCCTACAAAAGAGCATAGCGTCAAAGATTTTACAGAGACATTTCACAGTAGTTACAAAGAACCCATAGGTTTGATGTATAAATCTGGGCAGATGTAAGTATGTCAGATCTAACGGCCGATAGGTAGGCAGGAAAGTGGACACCCACAAAAATCTGCACATCATTTTGTGGTTAACTTGAGTCCAGATGGTACGCAGTGGCCTCTCAGAAAGTGGACACCCACAATAATCTGCACATCATTTTGTGGTCAACACAAGTCCAGGCTGGTACGCAGTGGCCTCTCAGAAAGTGGACACCCAAAATAATCTGCACAGCATTTTGTGGATAACTTATGTCCAGCTGGTATGCAGTAGCCTCTCAGAAAGTGGACACGGACAATTATCTGCACATCAGTTTGTAGTCAACACAAGTCCAGCTGGTATGCAGTAGCCTCTCAGAAAGTGGGCACCCACAATAATCTGCACATCATTTTGTGGTTAACTTGAATCCAGCTGGTATGCAATTGCCTCTCAGAAAGTGGACACCGACAATTATCTGCATATCATTTTGTAGTCAACACAAGTCCAGCTGGTACGCAGTGGCCTCTCAGAAAGTGGGCACCCACAATAATCTGCACATCATTTTTTGGTTAACACAAGTCCAGCTGGTATACAGTGGCCTCTCAAGACTGTGTGGCATCAAGACCACGTGGCAAGTAAGCTAGCAGGGGTGTAGGTACTACCGTAGAAGTCTGCACTGCACTGCAGCTGCAGTGAAGCAGTTCTGCAAAATCAAGAGATGTGACTTTTCTACAACCACCATATCATTAAGGACAGGAACATTGCAATGGGTGAGATAGGCAGTCAGGAGTGTACCCACACGCGGCATGCAACGCTCAGCTAAAGACTAAAAGCAAATAAATGCACTGCCTGTGGGCGTCTGATCGCAGGCGTCTGACCGCAGGCGTCCGATCGCAGGCGTCTGATCGCAGGCGTCTGATTGCAGGCGTCTGATCGCAGGCGTCTGATTGCAGGCGCCTGATCAAAGGCGTCTGATTGAAGGCGTCTGATCGCAGGCGTCTGATCGCTGTCGTCTGATCGCAGGCGTCTGATCGCAGGCTTTTGGTCGCAGGCGTCTGATTGCAGGCGTCTGATCGCAGGCGTCTGATCGCAGGCGTCTGACTGCAGTGTGTTGCATGGTCATAGTTTCCACAATCACGCCTATAGTTCAAAATACCGGGCATTTCTGGAACACGTTTGATATAAAAGAACCAACCTTTTGCAACATTCACACACATTCACACACACACACACACACACCTGACTGCCTGCAGGCCTCTGCACTGGCTTGGTACGCAGAGTATGAGGAGGTAGAACCACTGCCAAAGTTCTGCATTAAGCAAGTTGTGGTACACACACACTTACACACGTGGTATTGCGGGGCGTTATTTTTCACTGCCCATTTCATTCCATTTTTTACAGATAGCAGTGCGCTTTTTCAATCTTTGAGACGCTGATAGCAATGGAGAAGAGCACTGGAGAAGGTTGCGGCATCGTGCAACTAAGTGTTTTTTTGCCTGGTCTAATGCAAGGATAGGTTTTATCTGTGGTTATTACATCATGCCTGCGTAGGAATACTGTTCCTGTGTGGTTATTCCAGATAACGCCTGCGTATGAATAAATTTATTTCATTCATGAAAAATAAGCACCCGTGAAATTTGCCTTGCCTTGATTACAATTACAGGACACATCAAATTCAAGGATGATACAAGTCAAGAAAGGCGAGCTCAATATCAGAAATAAATTTGACATGTTGTGGTGAAATGATGGGCACGTTTATGTTGATTTATGTGGAGGATTGTGCCCGTTCAAAGGAAGCAATAAAACTCGTAACTGCGTGTGATGAGAAAAGACTAGGGCTGGCCAGAACCGTACATATACACCGTATATGACTGTATATTTGGTGATTTCCCTGCCAAAAACACCGTGTATACACTGTATATATATGGTTCTAGTTAACCCTAGAAAAGACATACTGTAGCAAAATAACAGGTGGGGTGGCGATATAGGCTGGCGGGAAGTTTCATCAGATAGCAATAAAGGGCAAAGAAGTAGTGGGGATGCCTCTAGTGGTGTGAAGGCTGGAGTGTGCTCCAAGACATTACACAATCTGACCAGATGCTTTCGAATCCCCTACCTCTTGTGTGTTATGATAGGCTGATCATAATATGGGCAAGATATACTACACAAAAAATCAAATACCTCCCACTTCTGGGTGACTTTTGGTTGGCTGCAGGAAAGTCAGCGGTGTACGATACCACAAACAAATGCATGAAAACCCTCTGTTGCTTGTGTGGGAAGCTGAGAAAGTCAGCGGCGTACGATACCATAAACAAATGCATGAAAACCCTTTGTCGCTTGTGTGGGAAGCTGAGAAAGTCAGCGGCGTACGATACCGCAAACAAATGCATCAAAACCCTCTGTCACTTGTGTGGGAAGCTGAACAGCATGTGACCCAGATGCTCACAAAGATGTATTTGGATCCTTGATCGCTTATGTAGAAAGCTGTACAGGAGGGTCCAGATCAGGAGGGTCCAAAGACATTTCAAAAACACATTACAACCCCTCACCTCTGGTGTGTAAGGCTGGAAAGGAGGGTCCAGATCAGGAGAGTCCAAAGACATTAACAACACATCACAACCCCTCACCTCTGGTGTGTAAGGTGGACAGGAGGGTCCAGATAAGGAGAGTCCAAAGACATTTCAAAAACACACCACAACCCCTCACCTCTGGTGTGTAAGGCTGGACAGGAGGGTCCAGATCACAGCAGCCGTCGCTGACGCTGGGCTGCAGGTCAGGGCCTCTGTGTGCACTGTGGCGCCCCCTCTCAAGGAGGTGGTGTTGGTGTCCACTGTGATGGCAGGTGCTGTGCTTTGCCTGACCAGTGGCAAGGCTCTGCTGGTCAACGTTGCTGCTTGGCGGCCCCCCACCTACCAGTCCTCCTCCCTCTCCTATAAACCCTCTCACACCCCCTGCTCCAGCTCCTGCCCCCTCTTCTTCCCCTGAAACTTTCGTCATGCAGGGCACTCCCTCTCCTGCACCTGCACCCACCCCAGCTAGCTGCTTCTCAAGCTGCTGCACGTGCGCCTGCATGCGCGCACATGTGTGTGTGTGTATGTGGTGTATGTGTGTGTGTGTGCATCGTTGGGATAATCATTCAACAAGGGGCATCATGGCAATACTTGGCTTGCCAAACAACTTAAATCAGAGGCACTAACACGCGCGTTAATACACTTAAAGAAGGACGCTTCCAAAAAAAATTAACACTCACAGCATGCACAGGAATCGTGCTGGTCAAGCACAGACACACACATGCACACGCACGCACGCACACACACACACATTCACCCACGCACCTCTCTCTGCTGCTCACGCATTTGAAAATGCACACACACATATTCACTCACAGACCTCTCTCTGCTGCTCACGCATCTGAAAATGCACACACACACATTCACTCACGCACCTCTCTCTGCTGCTCACGCATCTGAAAATGCACACACACACACGCACACGCACACACACGCACGCACATGCACATTCACTCACGCACCTCTCTCTGCAGCTCACGCATCTGAAAATGCTTGATGGCGGCAGAGTGAGCCTGCAGCTCCTGCACCAGCTGCTTAATGCGTGCTGCATCCTGATGCGCCTGTGCTTGCAGCTGCTGGACTCTGAGACAGTACCTAAAGATGCACCCGCGTGTACGTGTGAGTATGTGCACGTATATTAGACTTTGAGCCCAATGATAGAACGTAGCGCAGCTTGTTGTATCATGTGAAAGGTCGGCCATAGCCATACATAAATACGGTACATACATAGGGTTGGCCAGAACCGTATATATACACCGTATATGACCGTATATTTGGTGATTTCCCTGCCAAATATACCGTATATACACCGTATATATATGGTTCTGGCCAAACCTGTATATACACGGTATGTGTAGCAGGGAAAGTACCATATGTATCATGTTTCATGAACCCAGGTTGTGTGCATTTCCGATCTCGATCACCTGGTCACCAGACCTCTCTTTGAGTTTGGTGTCAAAAAGCAGCGCGGCATTTTGTATCATTAGGGCTGGCCAGAACAATATATATACGGTGAACCTTTACAGTAGTTTTAGCAGGTATTTGATCAAATGTACGGTCATATTACGGCGGAAATACGGTTCTGGACAACCCTATGTATCATGTTTCATGAACCCAGTTTGCATGCATTTATGCACACCTGGTCATCAAACTTGTCTCTGAGTCTGGTGACAAAAAGCAGCGCAACATTCTGTATCATGTTTCATAAACCCAGGTTGCTTGTATTTATGCGCACCTGGTCACCAGACCTCTCTCTCTGAGTCTGGTGACAAAAAGCAGCACAACATACTGTGTCATGTCATGAATCCAGGTTGCGTGCACTTATGCACACCTGGTCACTAGGCCTCTCTTTGAGTCTGGTGACAGAAAGCAGTGCAGCATATTGTATCATGGATCATGAACCCAGTTTGTGTGCATTTATGCTCACCTGGTCATCATACCTTTCCTCGAGTCTGGTGTCGAAAAGCGCGCGGCATCTTTTATCATGCATCATGAACCCAGTTTATGCGCATTTATGATCACCTGGTCACCATACCTCTCTTCTAGTCTGGTGACAGAAAGCAGCATATTCACCAGCGAGTCGGGTGACAGAAAGCAGCATATTGTATGATGCATCATGAACCCAGTTTGTACCCATTGTTGCTCACCTAGTCACTAGGCCTCTGAGCCTCCCATTCTCTTTTCCCTGAGGCACGGTCTGCAGCACGGCCTCTGCAGTGGTGACCAACAAAATTAAGACCAGTTGATCAAACTCTTGCAATGATACGGTGAAAAAAGAAAAGCATTCATACAAAAGATGTACAGCACGGCCCCTGCAGTGGTGACCAACAAAGTTAAGATTGGTCGGTCAAATTTTCGCAATAATGCGGTGACAAAAGAGTGCATACATACATACAAACAATGTACAGCATGTCCCCTGCAGTGGTGACCAACAAAATTAAGACCAGTTGTTCAAACTCCCGCAATAATACGGTGAAAAAAGAGAGCATACATACAAAAGATGTACAGCACGGCCTCTGCAGTGGTGACCAACAAACTTAAGACCAGTTGATCAAACCCCCGCAATAATACGGTGACAAAAGAGTGCATACATACAAACAATGTACACCATGGCCCCTGCAGTGGTGGACGATTTAACATAAATTGGTGTATAATCGAGCCACTGATTGATGGCAAGAGTGTTGAGCATAAAAACTCAGGGCTGGCATGCTTTTGGGAAAAAGCTGGACAGCAAACGTTTTGACATGCCAGGTCATGCATCTCATTTAGCATATAACCCTCCGGGCCTCCTTTGGTTTCCCTTTTCCTTGTTAAATGGGATTTTACGATTTTACAGTACACTGTACCAGAACAGGCTCTCTGTTTCTGAAATTGTTGTGGAAAGTAGCATTACTGCATGCGTTATGTTTTGCCTCATGTAGGGTCTTACTGCCAACATAATCTGCAGCAATCTCAGCTGCTGCTTATACGCGCCACCCTCCTCAAAAAGCAAACACGGTGCATCAACCTGCCCAAGACAGGGTAATGCTGCTTTTACACGACCAGCCCCTGTGAGATCTTACATAATCAGCTATGGCAACCAATTAATAAGATGTGCATGCAATGACCAGCCCCTGTGATATTTTACAAAAATTACATAAATGAGCGACGGCAAACCAATGAATGAGTAGTGCATGCAATGACCAGCCCCTGTAAGATCTTACACAAATGAGCTATGGCGAACCAATTGACGAGTAGTGCATGCAATGACCAGCCCTGTGACATTTTACATAAATGAGCAATGGCAAACTAATTAATGAGTAGTGCATGCAATGACCAGCCCCTGTGAGATCTTACACAATGAGCGACGGCAAACCAATTAATGAGTAGTGCATGCAATGACCAGCCCCTGTGAGATCTTGCATAAATGAGCGACGGCAAACCAATAATAAGATGTGCATGCAATGACCAGCCCCTGTGACCTTTTACATAAATGAGCGACGGCAAACCAATCAATGAGTAGTGCATGCAATGACCAGCCCCTGTGAGATCTTACATAAATGAGCGATGGCAAACCAATAATAAGATGTGCATGCAATGACCAGCCCCTGTGAGATCTTACATAAATGAGCGACGGCAACCAATCAATGAGTAGTGCACGCAATGACCAGCCCCTGTGAGATCTTACATAAATGAGCGATGGCAAACCAATAATAAGATGTGCATGCAATGACCAGCCCCTGTGAGATCTTACATAAATGAGCGACGGCAAACCAATTAATGAGTAGTGCATGCAATGACCAGCCCCTGTGAGATCTTACATAAATGAGCGACGTCAACCAATTAATGGGTAGTGCACGCAATGACCAGCCGGCAGCTAGTAATGCAAGCCAGGTAATGCCGCTTTGACCGTGCTTGCTTTCATCAAACTTGACTGCTGCTAGCTCACTTGAGACAACTTTGGGCTCACTTGAGAAAACCTTAAAAGTGCACCAACCTGCCAAAAACCTTAAAATTGCACCAACCTGCCAGAGTCAGGGAATGTTGGTGTCGCACACGCACGTATATTGATCATTGCCACACTACTCACACATCAATTATTGACACACATCAATTATCGAAACACATCACACATCAATTATTGACACAAATCAATGATTGCACCAACCTGCCAGAGTCAGGGCGTTTCTGCTTTGATGGCAATTGCGCTCATAACTTACATACATGCCACACTACACACACATCAATGATTGCACCAACCTGCCAGAGTCAGGGCAAAGCTGGTGTCGCAGCGCACAGCCCTGTGTGCTTTTGCTGCCAGCTTGGTGCGCACCTACGCGATAGTGGTGCACGCACGTACAAACAAAAGGATTTGTGCATGAAAGCAATATGACAAAAGTGTCAGAAGGGGTTAGTTAGACCCGAAGCCTGAAATGGGTATACTTTTTGCATGCTCCTAGGGCAGGTGCCCCTAACTGGCAGGTTTCAAGCTCAGCTCTGCTATGTTAATCTCAATGCAGCTGAGCTTCAAACCTGCCAGTTAGGGCCACCTGCCTCAGCAGCCACGGCGTGATCCCTACTTCTTGAGCAGCCATATGCTGTATCTGACCAGCCAGCGCACCAAACTGGAGTATGTTTGGTGTTTTGGAGTCTTTAGAGTAATAAAGATCATTGCAAGAGTAAGGCAAAAAGACTAAGTGGCTGGCGAGATATGCAAATTAATGTGCCATTCCCCCTGGAAAGCACCCATCTAGGGTACAGGTGCACGACGTGCGCTTTTAATCCTGTCATTCTGTACACAGGGTGACTTGTCTAAATGGAAGCACATGCTCGGGTAGCTTATAAAGTCGGGTAGCTTATAAAGTTGGCATCAGTTTGAAGCTCGACTGGGTCCAATTTGATGAAGTGACGTGTGAGTAGTCGCACTTTTCATGCAAAAAGGAGCATGTTTTGGCTTTTGCCCAGATAACCCCCTCTGCAATAGTGTGAACGAATTACCATCTTACGCACACAAAAAAGGACAGACATTGACAAAACAACTGAGGCTCACCAAAGAATGCTGTTCTTTTGACCGGCTTTTTATGCACTAAAAACGAGAACCGTAAAGGGTGATGCTGTCGACTACACATGCACAAGAAAAAGGAAAAGACGGAAACATACGCGAACAGTGATATATTTCTCCCCACATTCAGTAAGCAGCGCACCAGCTCCAATGCCTACCTGCTTCACATTGTGGTGAGTTCTCACGCCTTTTTCACGCGCTTATGACTTATGACTTAGCCTTGGCTCTGCAAACTCCATAGTCACCTCCTACCTGAAGTGCATGAGCCCCGACATCTGCCTGATTCTCTTCCATCCGCTGCTTGATGCGTGCTTCTCGTTTAGCGCCGGCTTCTGAGCTTCTGCCAGCAGCCTGGCTGAGCTTCTTTCTTGGGGCGGGTGGCCTGGCACCTCTGCCCTTAGCTAGACCACATATGTAAGTGCATGAGTAATAAGTACAAGGCTTTGTTAGCCGTGGGCCTGGCACCTCTACCTTCACCCAGATCACATACGTAGGTTTGTGAGCATAAGTACAAATTACCGTTTGCGGGTGGCCTGGCACTTCTGCCCTTACCTAGATCACATATGTAAATGCATGAGTAATAAGTACCTCGTAGTAGGGAGTTTGCTATCTCCCCTTGACCTATGTAATACGCCAACAAATAAGTACAAGGCTTCGTTAGCTGTGGGCCCGACACTCTGCTTTTTCCTTTAGATCACAGACGCAAGTGCGTGAGTATAAAGTACAAGGTACCATCAGCATTGCATTCCTGTGCTGCAAGATTGCTCTGTCACAGGTGGAACTTGCATTTGAAGGGTTGGCTAGAACCGTATACATTGGCTAAAACCGTATATGACCGAATGTATGTTAATTTCCATGCTTAAAATACCGTACATACACCGTACATGCGTATGTTTGATTATGGCCAAACCTGTGAATTTGTGCTGCTATCAGTGGCGTGGCTGAGCCTCTTTTGTAGGGTTGGCCGAAACCGTATATATACGGCGTATATTGCAGATAATCTCTGCAGTAAAGACCGTATATACGCCGTATATATACGGTTTCGGCCAACCCTACTCTTTTGAGACAGACTTTGCTTTGCTCTCGCAGTGGGAACCCTCACGGATCCCTAGACACGTACCAAAGCATACTACTGCTTACAGAGAACAGATATGAGTGTGCCTGTGAGTTGTGCATACCAACGCAGGTCTGGGAAAGGGGCGAGTGCGCCTGAGGGTTGTGCACACCAATGCAGGCCTTTGTAAGGAAAAGAGATGAGTGTGCTAGTGAGTTGTGCACACCAACGCAGGCCTTCCAAGCGAAATGAGGTGAGTGTGCATGTGAGCTGTGCACACAAACGCAAGCATAATATACCCTTGTGTCTGCACACCAACCTGACAAAATAGGCCCTGGAGGAGGCTACCGTAACGAAGCCTTCATGGGGATAAAGAGGTGAGAGTGCCTGTGAGCTGTGCACCAGCGCAAGCATGGTATGCCCTTGTGTCCTGCACACCAACCACCCCCACGATAGGCCCTGGAGGAGGCTACCGTAACGAAACCTTCATGGGGATAAAGAGGTGAGAGTGCCTGTGAGCTGTGCACCAGCGCAAGCATGGTATGCCTGTGTATACTGCACACCAACCACCCCACGATAGGATCTGGAGGTTTGAATTAGGATCCACCTACACCACAGCACAATCCGTGTGCCTGTGTGAAAGCTACTTGTAAGCACGCACGTGCGTGATGCCCTGTGTAGTGCGCACATCGATACAGGCACAGCATGTCTGTGCATAACGCGCACCAACCTGGTACACTAGGACCTAGGGGGGGCCTAGCAGCAGCTGCAGCAGCACTCTTTGCCCCCGTTCCTGCTCCTGGGGCTCCTGCTGCTCCTGTGGCTGGTGCTGCTGCTGCTGCAGCAGCAGTTGCTGCTTCACCCTCTCCAACTCCACAAGATCTTGCACCAGCACCAGTGCAAAGACCAGCACCAGCACCAGCAGCAGCAGCAGTACCAGCACCAGCACCAGCACCAGCACCAGCACCAGCACCAGCACCAGCACCAGCATTAGCACCAACACCGGCAGCAGTACCAGAAGCAGCACCAGCAGCAGCACCAGCATTAGCACCAACACCGGCAGCAGTACCAGCAGCAGCACCAGCAGCAGCACCAGCAGCTGCAGGGAATTTACACGAAGGTGCAGGCCAACGAGGTCTCTTGGGTTTAGGCTGCTCCTCTCCTTTTATTGCTGCTGTGTATACAGTGTACAGGTGTGTGTGTGTGTGAGTGTGTGAGTGTGTGTGAGTGAGTGTGTGTGTGTGTGTGTGTGTGTGTGTGTGTGTGTGTGTGTGTGTGAGCGTGTATTTGTATATATTCCTGTGCTCAAGTGTGTGTGTGTGTGTGTGTGTGTGTGTGTGCTCCCTCCTGATCTGGAAATTATGAGGCCACGAGCAAGCAGGCGGTTGTAAATTGTACGACGTGAAAACTATTTACCTAATGTGCTTGCGCTGTCTATGACTTTCCTCTTACACTGAACGCGTATTGCTTCCCTTTGGTACTAGATTTACAAAAGACGGGCCAAAAACACCATCTATTGCAACAATGACGCCGTTTTGTGCTCAAGAGGAGCAGATTTGGCAGAACAAGCTTGGTCAAGCAACAGTGCAACAAAAAGACTGAGTCATACTATAGATAATTCTGCACTGCTTGAGAGGCAGATTCTGATAACCCTAGCTAGTATCGCTTCTTTTCATTCTATCCTCACGTCTCATACAATACCTGCACGCTCCCTTACTACCTATAAAACATCCGCGCTGTTGTTCCAGACATCATGTATAGAGTACCTCTCCTTACTGCTCATCAAACACGCGCTGTTGTTTCAAACACTGTGTATAAAATACCTCTCCTTACTGCTCACCAATCACACATTGTGTATAAAGTACCTCTCCTTACTGCTCATCAAACACGTGCTGCTGTTCCACACATCATGTATAGAGTACCTCTCCGTACTGCTCACCAATCACGCGCTGTTGTTTTCACACATTGTGTATAAAGTACCTCTCCGTACTGCTCATCAAACACGCGCTGTTGTTTTCACACATTGTGTATAGAGTACCTCTCCGTACTGCTCATCAAACACGCGCTGTTGTTTCAAACATTGTGTATAAAATACCTGCAGTGGGCTTCTTGCGTTTGGTGCTGCTGGTAGAAAGATTGGGAGAGGAGGTACGACCGCCCCTCTGAGAACCACCCCCTCTTCCCCTGTGGCCAACTGGCTTGCCATCTTTCTGACCCCTCCCTGCTTGCTGCATGCTATCGCCCTCCTCTGGCCCCTCATCGATCTCCAGATTTAGCACCTCTTCTTCACTGTCCTCTTTCGCCCCCTCCTTGTCCTGCATATGCTTGTATGTGTGTGTACTTGTGTATGTGTGTATATGTGTGTGTATGTGTATGTGTATGCGTAAGTGTGTGCATGCGTGAGGTAGGTTTTTGTATACATGCACGTGTGTGCGGATTGTTGTGCGTTTGTGGGTGCCTGCACATAAGTCTTGTTTCAAAGCCTCGCCCAAGCTTTGGGCACTTGCCTCTCACTTGTACAACATGCACGCTCGCTGCTCAGTTATTTTGCCTTTCCTTTGATTCATTTCCACACCACTGCGTCAATGATACAGGCCTTTGTTTAAAATTTTCTGATCTGTGGACATGAATGATGCACGTCTAGGACACAGGGCAGCTTTCTCACATGTACCTTGCCTCACACAATTCCTCACCCCCCCCACAGCTGCTTGTACTTGAAGGGAAAGGGAAAGGCACACTGACAGTAGACGAAAAATGTTACTGAACACACACAACAACACGCTCCTACCAAGTGAGAATCCTCCTTAAACTGCTGCTGCCATTGCAAGGAAACTAAGACCGCAAGCCGCCTGTGCAATGGTTTTTTTATTCTTAGCATGTTACATAGGTCAAGGGGAGTAAGAGAAGCAGGCTGGAAGAGAAGAAATGAGGGGGTTGCAATTTGGTGTCTAGACTCCAGGCATAGAAAAGAGAGTCATGACATACATGCGGAGCATACAAGACAAGAGGGGAGGGGGAAAACCATGCACTTGAATGTCTTTGTACCAAAGCACAATCCCCTAATTCAACGCTGCTGCTAATTCTAGAATTGAAAAAATTTAAAACCACGAACTGCCAGTGCAATAAAGCAAAGTCTCACCACGCGGAAGTCCTCATCCCCACTGCTGCTGCTCTTGCTGCTGCTGCTGCTGCTGCTGCTGCTGCTGCTCTCGCCAACCCCACCCTTTCCTCCACCAGCAACAGACTTTCCCTGGTTTGCCCTCGGCCCTCTTGGCAGTGCAGATCTGACCACTTTTCCCGGCCTAGAACCTGTACCCCTTCCACGACCTGATGGCCCACCCCTCCCTCGCCCTCGCCCCCCTCTACCCCTGCCTCCTCTACCTCTTGACGGGGCGGCAGAGGCGCTGCCCATGGGCGTGTTGGCAAGGGCTTGCTTCCTACAGGACGTAATTTAGAAGAATACAAATATGATCAGTGACACACGCGCAACTTAGGAACTATACACGGGAGGCACTACCGCTGGGCTTGTCTGTATAATCTTGCTTCCTACAGGACGTAATTTAGAAGAATACAAATATGATCAGTGACACACATACACGCAACTTAAGAACTATACACGGGAGGCACTACCGCTGGGCTTGTCTGCAGAATGTTGCTTCTTGCAGGACATCACTATCAAGCAAATCAAAAAAGCACAGCCGCTTGTCAGGAACTACATGTAGGAGGCACTGCCGCTGGGCTTTTCTGCAAGGGTAAGAAAACTTTCTTCAAGGACAGAGGCATAGTCTGTACCTACATTAAAGCAAACACGTTGCTTGCCAATGGTGTGTATGACCTCCGATATGTACCTCAACACATAATTGATGAACATGAATAAGTAATGAAAGGCGCTGCCAGCAGGCTCGTCTGCCAGGGCTTGCTTCTAGAATGTCGGCCTTCTTAAACCACTTTCGTCACACACTCGTTTTATTTACCTGCTAGGCTTGCCAGTATGACACTGCAATTACGCTTCTTATACATTTTTGTACTTGGTATCAAAGTGACTTTTCTTCCTTGATAAATATGGGGAGTGGAATGTACAGCCTGCATACCTGATTCATCTCCCTTTTCAAAACACGCGTGCGCACACACACACATGCACAATGCACACACATATACACACATGCACACATACCACATGTGTATGATGCACACAGATCTACGTCATATATGCCATCGTATTTCATGCACCTGCTGCTGGGCTGGCCGACGGGCGCTCCTAGCCTCCGCTTCATCAGATGAGTGGTCTCCTGATCCATGTCCACAATCTCACACTCCAGCAGCATCTGCTCAACAGAGAGTGTTACTATAATTTAAACCGTGTGGATGCATGCTTTAAAGGTATTGAAAGGAAAGACGGTTGGGACACGGGATCCATCAGGCAGATGCTGAACTTCCTAAAGTAAACTGAATCCTTGGCAGATCTGAACCCACGAATCATGAGGGCCTGGGCCCAGTTTCCGGTGGATTCAACCCACAGACCACTAGCAGCAGTTACCTGAACTCAACAGACAATCTACTTGTGTGTGCAGAATGAAACGCACTCGTCTCCCTAGTATGAGCTCGTAATGCTGAGAGTGACGTGCTGGCGCAGCTGCGTTTCTGTAGGGGAATCCTTTTTTCTCTGGGGTTGCGTTGGAATTGGTTTTGGCGCACCAGTCATTGCAATGGCTTAGCTGCTTTTATCCTGGCTAGTTCTTAGCTTCCCTGGGTTTTATGTTAAGTGCCTCGTGGTGGTGCAGCTAGACGTGTCCTCGGCCCGTTGCCCTTTTCCTCTTTACTAGCCCTGTCTTCCCAAACATTGATTTTACGTAGGCACCAAAGTACGCAGGCTCCTTCCTTCTTTTTTTCCCGTGCTTGACCTTCTCGTAAACGTCTTGCCCTTCATCTCATCAACCTGGTTGCCCCCCCTACTTTCTCTTATGTCTTCCAGCCTGCCTCTCTTGCTCCCTTTTTAAATCAACTTTCACTTTAATCCAACCCCTTGACCTATGCAATACGCCAACAACAAAGCATACCTTGTGCTCCTCAGGTGTCACTAGGTCAAAGCCAAACCCCTTTGACCTAAGTAATACGCCAACAACAAAGCATACCTTGTGCTCCTCAGGTGTCACAAGGTCAAAGCCAAACTTGTGTGTCCACATGTTGAGCACGTTGCGCACACTTGGCAGGACCAAATACTTCACCCCCACGTCCAGCAGCAGCCCCTCAACCGCCTGAGGTTGGCCCAGTTAATTTGTAAGTACTAAAAAACTAAGCATGCAGTAGGACATACTTCCCACATTTAACAAGAACAAGTGGGGGAGCGCCACAAGCGACACTGAAAATTTGGCGAAGCCACTTAGGAAGTAAGTGAAGTCCTTGGCTACACACAGTAAAGTGAAACTAAGTAAAAGCAGGAGCCCACCTTGATAAGACGCCGGCAGTTACCAGATCGCCTGTAGTCTTCTCTGGTAGAGATGAATGGCATCTCGGCAAAGTGGACACCAAAAATCCTGTAGAGGTGAAATGGAGGGTCACCTGATGCAGCATTTGTAGGGTTGGCCAGAACCGTATATACACACTGTATATACACCGTATGTACGTATGTATGTATAGTCTCTCTCTCTGTACTCTCTTGATTTTTTCTCTGTACTCTACTTGATTTTTTTTTCTTTTTCCTGGTTTCCTTTCTTTGGTTCTGGGTCTCCTTGAGCAGCTTCCTTTTGCTTTCTCCTCTGCTTGAGCCCTCTCTCCTCTTTTTTTTGTTGTCTGTCAGGTCCCTGCTGGGGGCCGTAGCTGTAACACCACCCAAAAAAAAAAAAAAATGGTTTTGGCCAACCCTAAGCATTTGCTGTTTGAGCTTGCTGGAACGTTATATGCTTCATTGTCACTGCTAAATGTCACTGCTAAACATACACCAATTGTCACTGCTAAATGTCACTGCTACATTGTCACTGCTAAATATGCACCAAGTACTGCAGGATTAGTTCTTTCCGTCACGTCACGGTTTCCGTCACACACGGTTTTGGTGGGGCTCTGGCTAACGTAAAAGGATGTAGGAGGCTCTCCTTTATGCACGTACCCTGAAGCTTTTGACCAAATATTTTTAGCATCAACACGACACACACACACACACACACACACACACACAGGGTCCTTACCTCAATGTTGCCACTGTCACGATCGCAGGCCCTTTTCGGAGGGCCACCACACGGAATTCACCTGCATATTGTTTTCAGTAACTTACTGAGTAAGACAGAAAATCATTCTATTGCACACTACAGTGTCACAAAGGATAAGGATCAGCGTGCCACCCACCACATGGGACTCGCCTGCCCACAACTAAATTAAAAATAGGTAGGCTTATATTACTAGGGTTGGCCAGAACCATATTTATACGGTGTATGTAAGGTTTTTGGCAGGGAAATCAACAAATATACGGTCATATACGGTGTATATATACGGTTCTGGCCAACCCTACTGATGATATTACATCAAAGGATAAGGATCAGCGTGCCACCATATGGGACTCGCCGGCCCATAATTTATTAGCAGACTAAGCACGTAGCACAGTAATAAAGCAAAAGGGTCAGCATGCATCAAAGGGTCAGCAAGCATCAAGAAGATGCATGCATCAAAGGGTCAGCATGGATCAAAGGGTCAGCATGCATCAAAGGGTCAGCATGCATCAAAGGGTCAGCATGCATCAAGAAAAGGGACAGGATCAGTGTGTCACAACATAGGACCTGCACATATTCTTGTGGAAAGAGAGGCAAACACACACGCACTTGTGCACACACACACGCACTCACACATGCCTCAAGCTAAGGTACCAGCGTGCTTCTGGGATCTACTCCAAACTAGTGCCCATACCACTGGTTGAAACCATATTAAGAAAACACTTAAATGGCACTCACCTATCACAGCAGTCAGGAGCGATATGTAGCATACTCATTCTTGAGGCCACTTTCCAATCGTTACGTGCATTCATATGCAGTAGCCACGAGGATTTTTGTGTTACCTATTTCTGTCACATTGGGCATTTAGTAAAAGAAGCACATTTTACACACTACCCTTTATGCGCTCCATGCGGCTAAAAATGCTGCATGGTCAAATAGACAAAACCGGCTTTAGAAAAAAGCTTTGTTGAGTCACGGCTGTTGAGGTATATATTGCAGGTCTTAAACACCATTGGCAAGCCAACGCGTTTGCTTGCCAATGGAGTGTAAGACCTCAAATATATACCTCAGCAACGGCTGGAACATCTGCAACTAGGCAGTGAGCAGAAGGCTAAGCGGAAGGGATTGTTGCCTTGTACATACTTCAAAAAGGTTTAGACCACCAACGTAGGGCCCTATTGTGCGCAGCAATCGTGATGCCAAAAATAATCACAATCACTTCTTAACTGACCTTCAGTGTGCTCTACATTTCTTCAAGCATAATTTTTCTCAATTTCTAGTAAATTGGAGAACCTACGCCTTTTTTGCGCGAGCCGGTTTATTCCTCCACGGATCCACAAAAGCGTTGGAAATGGGAGACCTTGACTTTGTCGTAAGCTCTTCTATCATCTTATTCATGGTTCGCAAGATCTCTTTACAGGCATTGCACAACACGTATCACTAACACAAATGTCAATCCCCATTTTGTCATCCCACACTTCTTCAACGCGCCTACGCACACAGCACATTCAGCTAGAAACTTTATCAAAGCCATCATAGCTGCCAAACCCAATTTTTCCAGTATGTTTTTACACATAGCTGAAGAGCATACTAAACTTGCGTCATAGCTGCCAGGTCCAGTGTCTTCATTGTATGAAGAAACACATGCCTGAAAAGCTTACCAAAGTCGTAACAGCCAGGCTCGTCTTCCTCGTCTGTGCCCTCATCTTCTTTTCTGCCAGCGTTGGGCTCTCCTTCTTTGGGGCTCACGTAGGCCTAAAGTTGCGCCGGAGAGTTGTGCAACGCAATTTGTGTAGGCCTTTAAGTAAGGAAGAGGAGTTGTGCATCGTAATCTACACACCAGCGATGGGAACATCCCGAGGATGGATCAAGGAAACAGAAACAAGAAACATTGCTCGACAGCAAAGTACTCAGGTACTTAAATTACCAAGCTATCAAGCAAAGTACTAAAGTACTCAAGTTGTCAAGTTATCAAGCAATCAGGCAAGTTACTTATCAAGCTATCAAGCAAAGTACTCAAGTACTCAAGTACTCAAGTTATCAAGCAATCAAGCAAAGTACTCAAGTACTCGAGTTATCTAGCGAGATGAAACCCACAAAGCTGAGGAGGCTGAGGGACCGCTAGGCTTTCAGGGCAACTACCCACCGCACATTTTGTACATTGATCGTTGAAATGTTAAAATATTAATAAGGCAGTAAACAGTGGAATGAATTTGTCAGCTGGACACAAAGCGTCTGATATGCCAAGCACGTAAAGCAGAAGCAAGGCTTCAAAGTGCCTCACATGAGTTACACAGCTGCAAAACTCTCAGCACAAGCTGGCAGAAGGCCCACCCTGCCATTCTTTTAATGTTACTGTTTCATTTTGTTTGCAATGGAAATCAGTATGGGGAAAAATTATAAAGCGGCTTCTTTTGATTGAAGTGGGGAACGGCATCATTGCCTGAGCACTGAGCATGCTTAATGCGGTTCTTTTTCTTTCGGACTACATTACACGCACACACACAAGCTCTACACAAGGTGTTAAATGTCGCCACTCCTCCATGCTCCTGCACGCTCACACATACATACACACACAAACACACACGCACACACACGCACGCACAAACATACACATACACACACACACACACACACACACACAAACAAACAAGCACACGGTACCCACCTGGCACACCATCTCCACCAGATCACGGCCGTTGTCCATTTTGGTGAGGCGGAAGCTGTCCCCAAAAATCTTGATGGCAGTGTTCACAGCAGCTTGGCTCGCTGTGTAAGCCAAACAAAAAGGCAGGAAAAGGTACGGTAATTTGATCTTGGTGGTAGCGCTCACAGCAGCCTGCCTTGCTGTGTAAGCCGAGCAAAAAGGCAGAAAAAACTGCGCAGACAAACTTTAAACTGCCTTTGCTGTATAAATTGCTTCACAAGTCGATAAGGTGAATTTTGCTGTATGAGGAGCACAAAAGTGGCTATTTCTCTGGTGCTGATGATAATCTTGTTGCTCGAGAGCACGATGTTTCTCACGACAAATCTGCACGTGCAAGGCATCCTATCTAAGCGTTCATCTTACGAAACATATCTTTTAAATTGATTGATTGATTGAAAATAAACCTTGCATCGGGTTGCCATTTCAAGTGCACCCCTACAGCAAGAATTCATCAAATTGCACAGCTTTTCTCCCTATAGATTAAAAGGCTGAGCAACATAGATAGAAAGACGCCACAAAGAACAATAGTCCTTTTTGAAACCACCTGTGCAAGTGCGCACCTTTGTTGTCCTTCCTGTATTTGATGACCTCCAGCGTGTACTCGTCCGACTCCCCCTTGACTTTGGCCTTCTTGCCAACGCACTGGCTCCAAGCATTGTACACCTGTGAGTTGTTAGGGTGCAGACATAGCACGCAGCCTCTTACCCTAGCATACAATAGACTTCATCACGCTTTGTAGACCATCAAGGAAGGCAGCATGCTTGTGGGGAGCTGTGAGATAATAAGCTTGCGCGCCATTTAGAGGAGATAAAACTAGCAGTGCAAGCTCTTTAGTTCCTATGAATTTGGGTCTGTCGTGCACGTAACGGCGGCTTGTCTCTTTCCCCAGCTGGCCTAGTGGTTGATGACTAGCAGCAGCCGTACGATGAGCCATCTGCCGTCCAGCCTGATTTGAAAGCACTGCTCCTCACCTTTTTGCATTCCTGCAAGCACATTACAGGCAACATAATACACTCAATTGACTGTACTGCTGCAATTGGTCGTGTCGAGGGGTGAAATCGCAGGGCGGTTTGAAATACGCTTGACGACAGCTGAGTCTAGCACGGAGGCAGCACACGCCCTTCAGTCTTGTGATTTGCCTGTTTATATTTTAATTGTAGAGAACGGTGCTTGTCGTGTGATAGTGCCATACCTCAGAGCAAAGGACCGTGGCCGTCTGCAGCGTCTCTTCGCTGTGTGCCTCCCCAGTGGCCTGGGCCAGACACTCAACATGGAACGCTTTGACATTGCAGCAGGAGCACCTCACAATCAAGCGTGGCCCAAACTGTGGGCAAGTTTGATAAGAGCTGTCGTCAGCGGAAAAACGCTGGCCATTTTTAAACGAAGGGTCTAATCTTCTCCCTCCTCACCTGGGGCTGCCAGTCCGCCCGTTTGCAGAATATGCACGTCTCAGTATCAAACTCGCACCAGCCCTCCGTTTTAAGGAGCTCCATCCCTGTCGTTCTCGTGTGCTAGCACGTCGTTTTGCGTTACAGCAACACTTTTTTAAAATATAATTCCATTTTTTTATTTTTTACACATCAAGCGAGAAATTGCCGGAAAGCTCAAAATATTCAGCCATCTCCTTGAAATTCAACTAGGTTTATTACAAGGCAACGAGAAATTTAGGAATTTATGAAAGTAAGAAAGCTGATGAACCGATTGTTGCTCTGAAGATCAACCCTTTTCCGTTCCTCACAATGGACGCACCACATAACAGCAGGCTTTAATAGACTTTGTGCTTCTTCATTCATCTAATCAGGTAAGATTAAAATA
>Ga0307947_1001246_pt1 | contig 19857 bp, 27 predicted proteins | sample OrgLakmetagen232_FD_201840 | JGI IMG/M metagenome (GOLD analysis project Ga0307947, IMG submission 201840) | Saline water microbial communities from Organic Lake, Antarctica - #232 | ecosystem: Environmental > Aquatic > Non-marine Saline and Alkaline > Saline | place: Antarctica: Organic Lake...
CGCATGCACGGCAGCAGCACGCCCAAAGGGGGGGCCTCGACACTGGCAACAGGGCCACAGGCTGGTGGTGGCGAAGACGCCTTGGGGGCAATGAACAGCCCAGTCGTTGCTCACCCAGCAAGGCTTGCTGCTGCGCCGGCAGGTGCCACGTACGGTGAGTGTTCCAGTGCTGTGGAGCATTTGTTATACACGCCTCCACCTCATGGAAAGGCCGATCCCCGGTCAAAGCAGCACCAGCAGCAGCAGCATCGCAACCATTCCCTGCAGCATCAAACACAAGAATATCATCATCAGCAGCAGCAGCAGCACGAGATCCGTTGTCAGATCCAGGCCTTGCAACAGCAACTCCAGCAGGCGGACAAGCCTGAGATCAGCCATCATCACACCGGCATCCACACTGCTTACAGCACGCCAGGTTCTGATGTCAAAGCCAACTGCAAGCCTGGGGTTGACGGAGGGCAGGGCAGTTTGCCAAGCAGCAGGCATGCGTCTCCCATGGGCAGAATGCTAGGTAGGTTGATAGGGCAAGGTATTAAAAAAGCGGCTGACAAAACCAGAATATAAAGAAAAAGACAACTACAAATTCAAAGTCTTGGTAAGGTTGAAGCCGCCTGTCCTAATTTCTCCTACTGCACTAGCTGCCACCTTTTCCCGCCTGATGTGCGTTTCAAACCCATCCTCTTTTCTGGCTCCTGTGGCACCATGCTAGCTGTTTTCCACCTCAGTGTTTGCCACCTCTCCTACTTCTCTAGGTGGGTTGCTGAACCGACTGATGAGGAGGAGTCCCTCCCCTGAACATACAGCAGCAGCGGCAGCCGCACCAGGTACGATTGATGGACGCAACCTGCACGCATGATCACATATTTGCACATGCAGACATTAGTGCAAAGGCACACATACGCGTACACAAACATGTACGCACTCTCACACACACCCACACAAATACACAAATACACGTACATACACGTACACATGCACACACACACTCACACTCACAGGGCACCAGCAAGCTGAGCATAGAGCAGCTTGGCAGGAGCCTGCTGGGGACACAGACAACGAAGGGAGCATGCAAAGTTATACAGAAGTAGCTCACATGCAACAGTGGCTCCACAGGAGGAAGGATGGCCCTCCGTCAGATTGTCCTAGCGCTTCTCCCCAGCAATACCATCACCAGCAACAACAAAAACAACAACAGCATGCACATCAGGCTTATCCTCCCCCCCGACAGTCCTCCCCTAATGGCAAGTTACGTCCCCGCCGAGAATTCCCCTTTGCAAGCCTTAACTCGCACCCTCTGCCCCCCTCCAGCAGCATGAACCCTAAGCTTATAAACATTGCTGCGCATCCAGGAAGAAACAGGGAGGAAGGTGCTGTAGGTTTGGAAAGGCAAGGGGTGGTTGAGCCCTTATCGAAGGGCAATCGCAGCAACAGCGGCGATAGCAGCAGCAAGGGTGATTTCAGTGGGAGGGAGGGCATTAAAGTGGCTGAGGACGAAAACCTTGTGCTCTCCTATGACAGTGCCTCCTACCCAGCTGCTTTCCCAGAAGGTGCGTGCGTGAGGAGAAATGGTACTCTAGCTTATGATGCAGGTAATGCTGGGTGATGCAGACAATGCTGGGTAATGCAGATAATGCTGGGTCAGGCAGCCAATGGGGCTGGTTGGAAGCCTAGAATGCATGCACACACGTGCAACTCAAAAGCGTGCACAGGTGCCATGAGTGGGAATGGGTTTGGATGGAAAGGGTCTTTGGTGGTGAGCTGATGATTGTCAAATGCTCGAATTGTATTTTTGCAAGAGGGTCTGAGCTGCCGCACGGTTCTCGGGATGCTCGACTGCTACCACAACAACTCAGCTTAATGCCCGTCCGGTTATGTTCTTACGGCATGTGGGTGCTCGTGATAAGTACGTCAAATAATCAAATAATGGCTTGGATTGGCCATATGTGCATTTGACGTATACAGCATTGTCTTCCTGCAGGCATGCGCTGATTCTCAGAAAAGCAGAAATAGCACTCAGGCAAACCAAAACCATTCCCACATTGGTTAAGTTGAAGGAGTGTGTGTATATGTGTATGTGTGCCCACTTTATTACGAGGCACCTCATGTTTACAAACCCACCGACAGATGCACACCCAAGTAACCTGTTTTGTCACGTGCAGCGATACAAGCCCTGAAGGATGAACTCTCCGAAGTTGAGCTCCTGTCCAACGGATCCCAGCGCCTACGGCGCTTGCACGCACTCCAGATCGCAGCTGCCATACGCCAATCAAGCACCCGGCGTGACATGTTAGTGAACAGGCTCCCTCCCTCGGCACGCATGACCCTCAAAGATCACGTTCATGACAGCGAGCATCAGCAGCAGCAACAGGACCAGCACAGTGAGCTGAGTGGCTTCCCAATGCAAGAGCGGCTGCAGCTGCTACAGCGACTACAGGGACAACACCAGGAAGTGATAGCAACCCAACAGCAGGACAGCTTGTGTCAGGCTGGGGCAGCTGCAGGAGCAAAGCGGAGCCTTGACTTCAGGGATGGCACGGTCTTGAACGGGAGGATGATGCCCTTACGGGGTGGGAGAGTGCAGCAAGATCCAGAAGTGCAAGGGGGGGCATGCAAGGAGGGGCATGCACAGACATCGGTGGGACCTCTTGCTCGTTGCCACACCCTGCAACCACAGCGACAGCTGCCAGTCCAGCCTCTGCCTCGCCACACGCTGCAGCTGCACCAGCACTTCAACGGCATTCCCTCTGAGCACCAGTGCTCACACGACCAGCTCCAGCAGCCGCTGCAGCAGCAAGACCAGCAGCAACGCCAACTTGAGCAGCAGCAGCAGCAGCAGCAGCAGCAGCAGCACTCGCTCCACCACTCTGCATCTCAATCAGCTCTGCTCAATTTGCAATGGCTTTGCGAGGACAGCACGTTCAATGTCACGGACGCGTGGCTGAGGTGTGATGCGCTTCTTCTGTGTAATTAAAGCACTTGTGCAGGGTTGACCAGGACCGTGTAACCAGCTATTGAGATAAATCCTTGCTTAGATGTACGCATGTGCATTGTTACTAAAACTCTGGCCAACCCTACGTTCGTGCTTGTGATCACTCCAGAAAAATGTTGTGTGTAGCACTCGTCTTCCAAATACTGCGCATGTGATTTTTTGTTATGCAGTTGCGCTCTGGAATTATGATGTCATGTTTTTTGTGTGTGAACTTTTTCCTAAACTACCAGCCTTCCTCTCACAACACCATCTTGCTCAAGGGTAATCAAAGGCACCTGCAGCTCTTGCTTGAATATTCAATGTATTTACTTTGCACACTGATACACCTGAACATACGCCTCACACTCATATTCATATAGACACATGCATACACACTCTGTTGAAACTGGCACACACGCACACACACACACACACAATCAAACACACCCACAGGTCAGCCGCTGCCTCCTCTGCTGCTTTGGGTTCGCACATGCAACAACGGCACCACAGTTTCCCAGGCCACTTCCTCCCCCACTCCACTCATTCCTCCCCGGCCCCCCTCAGCCCCCCCAATTTTGCCCCCCTCAGCACCGCCTCAAGCCCTTATGCAGCCCCTCCTTTACCCATGCGGCAAAGCGCCCACTCTTGGCTAGAACTCGCTACTACACTCACCGAGCCCAGATCATTCTGTGGTGACCCACCCCTACCTCACACTTCACCCTCCTTCAGTCCCATCCCCCCTCCAGGTCGCAACCGCTTTCAGTCCACCTCCGGAGTCAAGGAGCTCCCACAATCGCAAGAAGCAGGAGGAGAAGGTAGGTCGGGCGTAGCACCCAACGCGCACATACCTTGACACATGCACGCCTATAGCACACACACACACTCGTAGAAATCACATCTCACATCATCATCACTGCCTGGTATTTGCTTGTAAACCGATGTACGCATATGCAAACATGTACAGATCATACAAAAACACACATGTGCACACATACACACGCACGCAGGCACACACACAATTTGTCCTGCTGCAGGTGCACAAGCACGTACTGTGTTACAGGCGCCCTTATCCTCCTTGAGCTCAGTCAGCAGGGCTACAGACCCAGCTGCTGCACCAACAGCAGCCACAGCCACAGCCACGTCCACTGCGGCAGCAGAAGCAGCAGCAGCAGCAGCAGCAGCAGCAGCAGAAGCACAGCTGAGTCTTTTGAGCCCTCAACTTACGAGTGATGCTGACGCATTTGAAGTATCACGCTCTGATGATGCTCTGGCCTTGGAATTTGAGCGGCTCATTGTCGGTGCTGGCAGCATACCAGCAAGCAGCTCAAGTCGCAGCCTACCTCAAGATGGTCTTGGTGAGTTGACACATTTTGAGCTAAATCTGGAAAGTAGGTTTTGTTTGGGTGACCTGGATGAGTGGGGAAGTGAAGCTGAAGGAGGCTGGCTGTGGGACCATATCAAATGAATGAAAGGGCATTGCTTGTCAGTGAAAGAGCTTTAGAGCTAGGGCCATGGCAACCGAATTCATGCTCAATGTAAAGCCATCTATGGACAGCTGGTGACATGCTAATTGAGGCAAACATTTCCGGCATTGGAGACTGCCTTACTGTCAGCAGACCCACACAGTAGGGAAACTTTAAAACTTTCTGTAGTTCTTGAGCTCGCATCTTCATGTGCAGCAAAAACCTATCAAAACTGGCTCCTATACCATACCGGTATTTCTGCTTCCAGCTGCAGAAAGGGAGCAGGCCGTGGAAAAGAGCTCGAGGCTGTCTGCAGAGGCAGAGCAACCGCTCAGGCTCATAGCATCTGTGCCCGACTCACCTTCACCCCACTTGCCGTCCCAGTCGCAAGAGCTGGGTGCTCCGCGCATTGATCTCGCTCCCAGCAAAGGCCTAATCAGTCACCATCTGAGGGGCGTAGCAGCAGCAGAGTCCCGTGCACGAGAGGTGGCAAAATGCAGTATGGATGTGAACACTGGGAGGCCTTCAGTTACTGTGGAAGCTGTGCAAATGCAACAAGGGGCTCAGGGGGTGGCTCAGGGGGTGCCTCAGCAGCAGTGGCAGCAGCAGCATTTTCGACACCAACACCAAGGGCAGCAACACATGCAAGAGCAGAAGCAGCAGCTCAAACACAGAGAGCGCTCGCAACCGCAGCATGAAGAAGAGCGGGACAAGTACGGGAACTTGATACAGATGCAGCAGGAGCAGCTCATTCATGAGCTTGAGCTCCAGCGCCAAGGCCGTGTAGATAACACACAGCAGCCGCAGCAGCAGCAGCAACAGCAGCCGCAGGTACAACAAGTACAGGCTCCCCACGTTCTTGCTTTCGTACCACCTCCTGGTGACCAATTCCATCCTCAACAGCAGCAGCAGCAGAAGCAGCAGTACCCCCAGCTGCAGACGATGGACCAGCAGCAGCTCCTATGTATATTGCAGCAGCACCCACACATTTTAGAGCAGACACCAAATCAGGGGCTGGTGCGCAGTTTGTACCAGCAGCAGCTGCAGCAGTTTGGACAGCAGCAGCAGCAGCAGCTTCAGGAGGGGCTTCCTCTTATGCAATGCAAGGACGATCGTCATCGTCATCTTCAGCATCATCATCATCATCAGCAGCAGCAGCAGCAGCCATGTCCGTGTGTCCCTACGTACATCCTGCCTATCCTGTTTGTACCTCCTGGCATACACGACGACTTGCGCACCTTACCACCCAGCTCGCCACCACCAGGGAATGCACACAACTGGCCTCCACCTGATGTCAGCTCTCATCTGCACAACTCTAGTGCTATCAAGGCTTCCTGTTTCAACTTAACTGGTGTAGCTGGCGACCTCAAGCAGCACTCACACGCAGCTTTGCCCACTACACTGCAGTACCAGCAGCCTCCCTCACCCAACTACTCAATCCCACCCTCACCCTCTGCTTCACGCATCATCCCCTCTTCTTCTACAGAAGCCACTAGTGCCCGCCCATCCTCCTCACATCCATTCTCATCGCTGCGTGCCAGCTCAACAGCACCCACAACGCCCTCCCATCCGCAAGCCAATGTCAACATTGATTTACACAAAGCGCAGAGCAGCACAAACGGAAACAAGGTAGCCACAAATGGCGCTTCTAGCTCACCACAGCATGACAAGGCGCGGCTACTGACGATAGGCGCAGCAGCAGCAGCACCACCACCACCACCACCACCTGTACCCCCACCACCGTCCCAAATGCAAGCACACTGCCGAGCAACAGCAGTTTGGGCTCCTCCTTCTCCTGGAAGCACCCCCAGCTGTGAGTTCTCAACGCGTGGCACAAGGTCTGATCGCAAGCTGTCCACACCGCCGCGTCAAAGAGGCAACAGTCACCTGCACTCACCCAGTCAGCGTCTGCGCTCACTGGCAAGGTCACCTCGCGCAAATGAAATTGGTCGCTTCCTTATCAAGGTATGCACTCCAACGTCAATTTTTAAGGACAGATTGTTTTAGCGCTTGTGACACGCTGCTTTTGGTCAAGAAGGGGCTTTTTGTGTACCTTGTGAGGGAGAATTTGTGACTGTGGCTCAGACTTGTCCTCCTGCTTGGCCAATATTACTATTGCCTCCATCCCCTAATTGGTTCCTTTATTATCACTACTAGCCTTGAGCTCTGCTTACAAGCATTAGTGCTAACCGCCCCGGCCTGTTCAAAGCCACAAGTGGTTACTCCTTGAGCAGGTTCTTCTCAATTTGAGACTAAGAATGTGCACAAAAGTGTGGAAACCTAGTGATGAGGCAAATTGATCCTAGTTGCAAATACAATTGATGTGCTAATTACATCCTCTCTTTCCCTGTGCAGGGTGCTGCAGTAGTAGCTGCTGGAAGGTTGGGTGCGAATATTGCACAGGTACGTGCCTGCTCCATCCGATAAGCAATTTTAACACAGTCAGCACACAAGGCAACACGAAAGACGTTTTTGGAAATTGGATTGCAAGCATGTTCCAAAGGAGCGAGGAACTGTTGTTTAGGTTAATTACTTAAAAGGCAGCGTCCTTCTAATCCTGCCTATGGAGCATAACCAAAACGCAAGGCAAGAATATACAGAACTTAGGGCGATGCTGCTTGTTTGTCTCTGAACACGTTTATAATAGCACAGATAGAGATAGGTGGCTAAAAGGGGAGCAATGCACTTATTGCATAGTATATCGTCTATCATACAGATCACTTGCCTATAAGACTTGAGGTGCATTGCATGCTGCAGACAACACCTTAAAATTATAGAACTTGTTAAACCACCTGGCATTTGCACCTTTGAAACAGGTTGCATCTCCAGGAAGATCGCGGAACAAGCAAAGATGGAGTTCTGATGGCGCAGTGCTTGCTGAAGCAATAACTCCAAGTTTTAGCGGGGAGGCAGAATATGGTGTCGATGTTACGCTAGCAACACCCATTAGAAAAGAAAAAAATTGATTTCTTGTTTGATTTCGTTTGGTAAGTTTGGCCGTACATGCACAAATGCCGAACGCACAAGTCAATAGAACCTCCTAAGGGTCAAAGAGTGTTGCATAACAGTATACTGCTTTAGACAGGAGACATGAGCACACCGTCAGGAGTCCTACCTAACCAATAATTGACACTTGTTGGAGAGAAGATTATACAGGCAGGATCTTATCAGCAGGGGGCAACTGAGGGAGATTGGGAGCACCTCAGCAGCACCGCTAGTAACAGCAGAGCAACCCATCCCTAGCACCGACCTTCAAGATCTTAGCAGACTATCGTGATATTCGCCTCATAAATATCAAGTATTGTGGGGACACTAGCTAGAACCCGGAACCAGTTGCACACCGCAAAGGAAAGTACAAAGACCTCTGCGCAAACCTTTCATGGAGCCTCTATCCCCACTTGTTGACCATCTCACGTGCAAAGCTCGCAGCTATAGCAGCTGATCATTCACGGCTACTCCCTGCCACATAGCCACAGACAGCCTAAGGTAAGGTTACGTCGCTATATATGCCTCTGGGGGGCAAAGCGGAAGCTTCGAAAAAGCCTGTAACCATACCAAAAAGGCGCTTAAGAAAATAAGAGAACAGGGCTAGGCCCTTAGCTACAAAAAAGGCAACACCAAAAATATCAGGTTAGTTCACAAAGGTCCTCAAACAAGTTGGGCTTTTTTCATACTGAATTGGGATGACAAGCTGGTGCTGTGCGCAAAGGCTAACAAGATATCCATGCGGACAGACTAGCAAAATTTGCTCCTCATCTTGAACAGTGTGCCAGTCACATTAGTCACACATCCTGAGCTCATGAGGCCTTTTATTCCTGTTATGACGCATTCTTTGAAACTGAAAGTTATGACCAGAAAGGTGAAGGCAAGATTGCGCACAACTGAGATCGTTGGAAACATCCAAGCAGAGGTAAAGAGGCAACATGGCTCGTGACTTCTTTTACTGTCATCCCACCAGCCAGGGGCGATCCCCAGAGGTACACCAAAATGTGTGATAAGTCCACATAATTCTACTGGAATGGTGAGTATAATGTGATTCAGATTGTCAGGCTCTCTCCAGCCCCCAATGATATATTCGCACAGAGTGAGCTTGAACTGTTTCAGATTGATAGACTCGCGAAATTGTATAGCATCCATAATTGCTAAGACGCAGAGGAATATTGGAGTTCATACAGAACCTGATAAGTCCATGCAACACTTTTGTTTGCAAGAAGGAGGTCAGCCCGCACCACTTTCAGACAGCCTAACCTCACTACATCAAATGTAAAAAACAGCTCTCACACTCAAGTTTCCACCACCATCATAGCCAAGGAGATAAATGTCCTCCAATCCATTGCCAAAGCAACTATGGGTCACCATCGTCCATTCATTTCTAGAAAGTCAAGTACGACGCAGGCATTAATGATTGGCAAGGAAGACGCTGACGTTCTTGCTAGAATAAAATGAATCACAAACTACTCAGACGTTGCTGATACCTTTCAGGTAGGAGTCCATCAAAACAGCTGGCCTTGAGGGAAATCCCTCCTTCAACATCTACCGGCTTGCAAAAAAAGATAACGATAGTATCAATCAGCAAATAAATCAATAACACCAGAATCAATTGAACACAGTCCAGCCACCCACCTCAAAGCCCCTACTACTTTACTAATACCATACTAGCTTCACCAATACCATGAAGCCCTACAACCCACACATGCACCTTTTTTACAAACTTAAAAGAGCCAATGCTATAGCAATTACACGAGTGCTGTCAGACCCTTATAAAGAGCGGCACCGCCAATGGAGCCACAGTAATGCCTACGTAACATCATCTAATGTCCCTGCTAGAATTAAACATATTATTATGAAGCACGAAGTACAGAACAGGAACTTCATACAATTACAAATATGCGGTATGGTCAAGCACTTAATTAGCTTGCCTAACTTGCCCCCTCTGCCCACAACTAGGCAGTGCTGCACATCCTTTCTGGGTGCTAACACACGCTAAAAAGGAAATTAAGAACAGAAGGAAATAAATTAGCGTCATGAATAAGTGTGCAGCATGACTATAATCCACAGCCAGGTAAAACAGGCGCCTTAGGAGCCTGCTTTGTCTGCATGAATATAGGCAGCAGCGAACGGCTGGCTAGAAGTATGCAAAATCTTCAATTCCTGAGATAGCTGTAACTAGGATTATACGATTATACCAAAGTGGCTCGTTCCATCCCGCTTCTCAGATGCAAACAGGTTTACTTCCAGCTGTCCAGATGCTGTGCTGGTTGCTCCCATCTCTGCGAAAACAAAAAGGCAACAGATTAGTAATGGAGGGGGGTGGACTCTCCAAAGTTGCTGGGGGCAACCGAGAGGGACTGGGAACACCCTCAGCAGCACCTCCAGCCATCAGCAGAACCATCTTTCTTTCCAGACAGCAACGACCTTAAGATCTCGGCATACGTGCGTGGCATCCACCACGAGATCAAGAACTGTGAGTACACTAGACCTCAGAACCAGGTGAGCACCGCAAAAAAACAGCACAAAAACCTTAACACCATTCTCCAAGAAGCCTCTACTACTCTTCACACTGTCCTTTTGGGCGTGGATGGCACCATCTACAACACTCGCACGATAGAGTCATTCAAGGACTTGGGGCTTAGTTCTCAAAGAGCACAGAACCTGACTGCAAGCTCCACGTGCATTCTGCCAACTATGCTGCTAAACTTGTCCATACCAGGCAAGCCCTTTCCAGTACCATTACCTACTCTCATCATGATGGAGCTGATTTCAGGTTAAGCCGGAAACCATTCTGATCCTCATCAAATTATTACTTCCCATTTGGTAGAGGCGTTTTCCGCTACTTGGTATTAAAGTGGCTCCTTTTCATAATTAAATGTGGGGAGTGGTTTTTCACTGCTTCTTCTTTCCTTTGTGGATCAAGGAGACTTGAAAAGAATGCATACAGTCACCACCCTTTCCTTTTCTGATCAAACAACATAAGCACCAAATAATTAATGGCTAATATTTGTGATGGTACCAGTTACCTGCTCAGCTTGTTTTGTTGTTGGGCTGTCAGACAGCAATGTGTGCAGCAGTGTGTGCGCCAATCTCTCAACGCTTTTTGCTATCTTCTGACGTTGGACCTGAAACTCTCTTCGTGTTTCTTCTCTCCTTTGTCTGACGCGGTGAAATGTTGTGGCTCAACCCATGACTCAACCCATAACAGCGTTCTTTCCAAATCCATGCCATAAGTGTTTACACCATGGCGTTATTTTATCACTACTCAGCTTAAAGTGACATCCCTTTCAGTCTTACCTTACTCCTCACCATGGTGGCCTTGCGTGCATTAATCAATTGCTGATTTGAACAAGCAGCAAGACATGCCAAGCAGGGCCAGTGGGGCGATTGGTAACTAGACTTGTCTGTTCAGTAATCAGCAAGGTCTCATCAACAGGAATAAATAATCATACGAACCAGACTAAACATCAAACTCAACCCTCTAGGTATTTGAGCAATACTTCTGGTGGTGCGCAGGTCTTTGCCTCCCCCCAACCACTTGATCCCCACTGAAGTACCTGTCCTCTTTTTGTTCTCGAGGTTGGATTTGTGTGGCTCTGCATCCATTGGGTGGTGCGAGACAAAAAACAACATCCAATCCTAGGTCATCATGCCGGAGGTGTTAACACTAACTGCGTTCTTTTTATTTTCTTTCCTTTTCTTTGGTGATCTCCTTTAGTTATTATACGGCTTATTCATGAGGCAGGGGAAATTACACCTGAAGATAAACAAAAATGAGAAAAGGCAACTGAGAGAAGGAAAAAGGAGAGAAAAACAGAAAAGAAAGGATTGGGCAGACAGCCGGGCCGTTGATACCTTTGACTGCCCGCAAGAACAAAAAAAGGCATTGACACTGCAAGGGCACAAAGAAGCTGAACTGCACAAGCAAGCAAAACTTGCCTCTAATTATCCAAATATGAAAAAGATGGACAAAAAAGGGAAGCATGCACTTGCAGGCAAAAGTGCATTATATAAGTCACTCGCCTACCTGTAGAACTGGTTCCACTTTGGTGTTATGCGGTGCCAATAAGTTTTTCAACCATAGCAGACAGGCGGACCCCTGAGATTAAGGTAAAACCAAGGTATCGTAGTCGACCCCTTGTCTTGACAATAAGACAATAAGATTCTGCCAGCAAAAACACTATAATTGCGTGTGGGTGTAACACTTGAAAATGCTGGCGGCTGGGAAGCAAGGGCCGTTCAATTTTGTCCCCGCTAATTTCATATCCCCCCCGGGCGGGCTCCTCTTCCTCTCCACACATGTGCGTAGAGAAAAGCAAGGGTGGATGGATCATCATGCCTCAAAACTGCGTGGCAGAAGTGGCACTTTATTGAGAGAATTTGCGCTTTATGGAACTGGAAGGTTTAGTTTCTGGGAGTAATGGAGCATAACTAAATCACGTACTCAAGCGACAGGGCAGGTGAATTTCAAAAAGTGCATTTTTTAAACTTTGAAAACAATTCAACTTGTTTAATTTTAATATCTATTTTTTGCAGCACGAAAAGAAGATGAGAAACCCCTGTGAATCCAGCCAAATGGTCCGTGTGTGAGACAGTAGCAGCTCGGAACAGGCAGCAGCAGCGCATGTGATGTATTTACCTTTTCTTTGCACTGCTGCTGCGCAGGGTCCCGACTTCCTGCTGGCGTGCGAGCACGCTAAGGCAGCCGGCCTGAAGCCGAGGATTTGCTACAGGAACCTGGCAGTACCTCAGGTGAGTTTCATTGCTTTTAAGTGTGTATATTCAAGGTATCTGCCTCGCAGCACGGAGCTACGATGCGAAGCAGAGAGCACGCACAGGAGTTTGTAGTTCGCGGTAGATGGATGAAGAGGACGACGATGCTTGCTCGCGAGCACGTAGAGGTGGCATTAATGCATGATGATGATGAGCTGGTTGCATGGAATAATCAGCAAGAAGATGCGTGCGACGAGGTTGAAGTCGTCCTCCTCGCTCGCCCCCGAATTCGTCCCTCTTTTTAGGGTTGTTTGGACTGCGTCAGCAATTCCACCTCCCCTCATCCTCACCCTCACTACCCCCCCGTGTCCTTTGCGTGTGTACTTTTGTTTAGAGCACCTGCATGACAGCTGCACGCACTACGTGCAGCAGTCTTGTATGTTCATCAACTGTACTTTTGGCTTCCCTCGCTCCTCTTCTGAATCAATAACGCACACTCAACTAAACAGTAGCTTTGCAGGCAAACATGGTGTGGTTGATGAGTAGTGATGTGCAGCTGGTGACATGGATTTTGCGTCCTTGTGCATGCGCATGTTGAAGCATCCATTGTAACTAGCTGTCGCGACGTTGCTTGGATATCTATTTTGCAATATCTCCTTCCTTTTCTCATTTCCCATGCCCACCGTGCATATCCCCTTTCCAGGAAAGCAGACTCTGGTATTACGTTATTCTGTCAGTAGCCGTGCAAAAATACTGTTGTTAGATGCAAGAAGCAGCAAGTTCCTCCTACACTTAAATTATTCCCCTGGTGACAAACAGGTGCTGCATTTCTCAATAATGGAATTGAGGCCGATGGATTTAAGCTGACAGCTCTTTAAATGCACCCAGCTGTTCCGCAGCCGTTATTTACAGCTGCCACGAACAAAATATTTGAGACCAGTGTTTCAGATCTAGCAGCATCTCAAGTAAGAGCATCATCATTTCCCCTTGCCATCTGAAAATGTGACTGATATTTCTAGATGCCATGTCGATGTTGGAAAAGGACCCTTGCCTACTTGATTGGCATTGATGTATGTGCGCAGCTGTACGAGATGGCTTTAAAGCACGAGGCCGAGACAGCCGTCGTCTCTAGCGGAGCCCTAGCAGCAAGCTCCGGCGAAAAGACAGGTGTGAAAGCTTTAAGCAGGTGTCAGAAAAAACCTTTTCCTATTGCAGCGAGACAATGACCAAAGTGATTGAAGCACAAGCACAGACTGAACGAGGGCACAAAGGCCTGTCATTAGGTACCTTTTTTTGCCAAGCACTCTTAGAGCAGCGGTTGCTCTCTCAAAAGCTTTCTAAAATAGAATGGAAAAAAGTAGCAGTCCTGGTCTAGATATCAAAATGTGAGGCATGAATTGATTTTTATTCCTCGTCTTCGAATATTTCCGGGCGCGTTTGTTTCAGGCCGCTCCCCCAAGGACAAACGTGTGATCCGTGAGACATTGACTGAGAAGGACGTGTGGTGGGGACAAGGTGAGCATTGCCCTATTCCTCAGTTTTTCCCAGGCTTCTAAATGTGGACGCATCTGCTATCCCCTTTTTCATTCCAGCTATCAGGCCTGTAGCTGATTTATAATATGTGACCCAGGAATCTCATACATTTTGTATTTCAGCTGCAGATGGCTGTGGCAAGCACATTTGCCTTGCGAGTGATAGGTTGCTTGTAGTGAACATACGGATCAGCATTCTTCAATTGGATTATTGGAATTTATGCATGCAATTTTTAAACAAAGCGTTGCCGTTGCTTGATCACATTGCAGGCTCCCCCAACTTCCCCATGGACGAGCGTGCTTTCCTGCTGAATCGTGCGCGTGCTGTCGACTATCTCAACTTTATTGTGGGTTTTGTCACATTATTGGGAAATCTTCACTCTATTTGTTGCATGTTGAGATGGGCAGTGCCGGCTGCGCACGTTTTGAGTATGCCTTGAAAATAAACAAGGACTTGGAAATCAGAGTGACGCATCACATTGTCGTGTGTGCTATATAAGAAAAAGCACTAAGTAGGTCTGCACTGCCTGCATTGGTGTTGGTGTGTGATCTGGCCATCTCTTACTATTTAAAATCATTTGTTAATGAATTATTGCCCATACCTGCAGGATGCCATATTTGTCTTTGACGGGTTTGCCAACTGGGAGCCAGAGGTGAGGCTTAAACATTTGGATTTACGCTGCCATGGCTAGAATTTTAGCTTATTCCAGCACACTCGTAAGCAATTCTTGGGAAATTGTAGAAACAAGCAATTGAATGTTTTATCTTATGGAACAGTCTTATGAAAGAACTTACGGTTTACAAGTATCGTTGGTTGGCATCCACAAATCCATCTCGATTGCCCCAACACAGGCACGTACCAAAATCCGTGTTGTGTGCGCGCGGCCCTATCACGCACTGTTTATGCACAACATGCTCATTCGTCCGACGCCTGAGGAGCTTGCTAGCTTTGGAGAGCCTGACTTTGTGATCTACAACTCTGGTGATTGGGAGGGCTGCACATCACTTCTCCCACGTACCTGGTTTTATCACGAACTTTGCGCTCTGCAATGAGGCGTGGCTCGCAGACTGGTTAGCGTTGTATTTGCAAAAAGTTCCTATTGTTAAGCGTAGCCATTGCCAAGCAACACTTCACGTCTGGCAGAGGTGTCTGCTCTTGCCTTGTAAAGTGGCTCATAAAGATGGCTGTTGTCATGTCTCCTTCAACACTTGCGCATAAACCCTGTCCAGTTTATAAACACCCAATATTTCCCCTTCCTTTAAAAAAAGTTGCCGTGCAAAATGTTGATTGCTCACCTCCCACTGCATTCAGGACCCTTCCCTGCCAATCGCTACACTAGCTACATGACATCTAGCACCAGTGTGGACCTCTCCCTGTCTCATCGTGAGCTTGTGATCCTGGGTGAGTGCTCCTCATAAAGGCAACATGCTCAGCTGCACATATAACCAAATTTTGACGTCACTGCAGCAGCGTATTTGGAACTAAAGTGCTTGGTGTGATTCGCCAAGAAGGTCGAAGAGAAAAGGAGATCATTCATCAGTCCAGTTTGTTGCCCTCTTTATCAAAGCTGACCATCGACGACTTTTGCGCTGGCTGCAATGCTCGCAGGAACCTCATACGCGGGCGAGATGAAAAAGGGCGTGTTCACCATCATGCACTACCTGATGCCCAAGCGCAACATACTGTCCTTACACTCTGGCTGCAACATTGGCAAGCAGGGTGATGTGACGCTTTTCTTTGGTTTGTCAGGTGGGTGACAGGACGGATGGATGTCAGGAGGCTGAGGGGAGAGTATGTGTTGAAAGTGTGCTTCATGCAGAGTGACGTGCCGCTTTTCTTTGGCCTGTCGGGTGGGTGACAGGATGGATGAATGTCAGGAGGCTGAGGGGAGAGTACGTGATAAAAGTGTGCTTTAAGCAGGGTGGCGTGACGCTTTTTTTGGCTTGTTGGGGTTGGTGACAGGACTTGGCTGAGGGGAGAATGTAATGCTTTGGAATTGTGCTTTGATCAGCTGGTAATTGCTGCATCTGTCCCTCAGCAATGGCTGCAAAATAGGCGATCAGGGAGCGTGGCACTGTTCTTGGGACTGAAAGGTGGTCAATGGAGATATGTGGGGGGTTGCAACCGGGTTGCGTGCATCTTGGATGTGAGGGGTAGATGTCACGTTCCAAGGCTGGACCCTTCAATCAAATATCCGGGCGTGATCCTTGTCAGATCAACACTGTTTTAGTTGTTGTTGTTTGGGCTGGGATGTCTTTCCGTTGCTCATCGCTGACTAGTCCTGACATTGTTGCGCATCTTGCTGCACACACATTTAGAGCAGTTCTCAAAGGCGACGCCCTTCTCCTGCTTCTTTGCAAACAGCAGCTTTCCACTCTGTCTTTATGCACAGGCACCGGCAAGACCACGCTTTCCACAGATGGTGCACGGCCCCTGATCGGCGATGATGAGCATTGCTGGGGCAACAAGGGCGTGTTCAACATTGAGGGAGGCTGCTATGCGAAGACCATTGGCTTGCAGGTTAGGAGGCTTGCAATTGAAAGGGAATTGATTTCGTCCTGCTGCCTTTCAATTGCTCTGTTCCAAAATCTTTTTAAGATGCGTTTGCGCTAGCTGCTTCTCTACATTATCTTGCTGCAAATAAGTGTTTGTATTTTAACTTACGAGCATATTGTGGATTGCAGCAGCTCAAAAGTCACACAACAACTCTTGCGCAGGAAGCAAAAGAGCCTGAGATCTATAAAGCCATCCGTTTTGGAACAATACTCGAGAATGTGGTGTTTGACAGACGTACACGCGTGGTTGACTTTTCGAGGTGAGCCAACTTTGTCTGTGGCGTAACTGAATGTTAAGACTTATGTGTAATTGAATGTTAAGACTTCTTTTGCTTTTTGGGAGAGTAAAGCAGATGAAGACAATTTCCCTGTCGCTCTGTTACCTGCATCTTGTAGTTTTTGGATACCGGCGCACTATGCATTACCCTGCTGCTGTGCAATTCCTTTGATTTGCAGCAATGCCGTAACTGAGAACACACGTGCCAGCTACCCCATTGAGTTTATTGACAACGCAAAGATCCCTTGTGTGGGCCCGCACCCCAAGTAGGTTGTCTTTCATCATGGAGTCGGTCGGCCATTTGAAATTGAGAGTGGACTTGGAATGATTTCATGTGTAGTGCGCATATCACCGATTAACAACCGGTCACCACCCTACCAGAGGTGCTCTTCCGATCTTTCCTTTATTGTTGCATAACGCTACAGAAGTTGTCTTTCTGGTGTGGGTGCAGGTTGTAATTTTGGTCCGGCCCAGTCCGGCCTGTAGATTTTGCGCTTCTTACTGCCTTATCAGGACTAGGGGCCTGTAAAACGCTTCCCTGCTCATTTTTACTTTTGACTTACTTGTGCCGTATCCTTGCTCACGCACTTTAACATATAACTTTCTTGCTAACTGCAGGAACGTGATCCTGCTCTGCTGTGATGCTTTTGGAGTGCTGCCCCCTGTCAGCCGTCTCTCACTGGAACAAGGTGCGCGTGGCGCAGAAAGCCATACTTGCCTCCAATGATCCTTTTCTACTGCTCCCTAGCATGCAAATCTTGATATCAGTTTGGATTGTCTAAAATCCTAGTTTAGGTTGTCATGCTTCGAGAAATAAATTGTTTCCAGCCACCTGCTTGATTTGGCCGTGGCAGCCTTCATGCTGTGCTGTGATGAATATCACACCTTGCTATTACTATTACGTCTTTGCATCCATGCTCCTCCTCCTTGCTGCTTTGCTGCAGCCATGTACATGTTTGTGTCTGGCTATACTGCCAAGATTGCCGGCACGGAGGTAGGCGTGAAGGAGCCAGAAGCAACATTCAGTGCCTGCTTTGGGGCAGCCTTCCTTATGTGGTAAGGCACTCTCATTTTTGCTTGAATATAGCTCATTATTTTTGATCTTGAATTTAATGATCTGCATGGGTTCAATTTGCAGATGTTCCTCTGTATCCTATATGCCTAACTTAAGAAATTTAAATCTCACATGACTCTAAGCAATCATGGTTGTATCCCGTTGCACACAGCTGAGTGGCAGCGCAGTTCCTCCTGATCCTCTTTATCAATAGACATAAGCGTGTATTTTTGTCCCTCCTCCAGCTCAAGTGTGTTATTTGTCACCCTTTGTGCTCACAGGCATCCCATGAAGTACGCCGCCATGCTGGCAGAGCGCATGCAAGAACACGGCACCACTGCATGGCTCATCAACACTGGCTGGACAGGCGGAGGGTAGGTGTTTGGTTTTAGGACAAGGCCACCACTCATTTCTGAGGATAAAAAATAGGCCATGGCTCCTTAAAAGGCTGTGAAAATTGTGCAATTTTAGTTATGCTTTGTTAAACAGCACTTACCATATATTAGCCTCGAGCCTTCTATGACTGCCTTTTTCTCTACTATCTCTGAGATGCTAAAGATGCCATTTGCACTAGCTGCCTCTGATCATCATCAAGAGTGCTCCTTGCAGACGCACAGTAAGCAGCATCGTCTTGCCCTCCCAATAATTAATTAAAGTCATCAGAACAACTTAGCTCACCTCTTCAAAATGCATGCGCAAGACTTACCTGTCTCGTAATCCTTGGTGCAGGTACGGAGTGGGTAGCCGTGTGAGCCTGCCACACACGCGTGCCATTGTGGACGCAATTCACAGGTATTTATTGACTGCAAAAGATTTCAACTCTTTCCACGCTACAAAGGAAAGGGGCCACTTAGATATTAGGTGCCTTAAACTCCTTCAAGCTCGAGGGCCACCTCGGCCTAGTAATTCTTTGTCAAGTAATCACAACTGTGAGTGTCCTTATGTGAACAAGAGTGAATGAACAAGACAGGCAACACGGTTTGTTGTTTGGGTGCTTCTTCTTGCGCAACTCCTTGTGTCATTTGTAGGGTTGGTTAGAATTGTATATAAACGCCGTATATGACCGTAAATTTGGTGATTTCCCTGCCTAAATTACCGTACATAAACCGTATATATGGTTCTGGTCAACCCTAGTCATTTGTTGTTTCAATCCCCGTCAATTCCTTAGCTCTTACCACCGCAAATGTGTTGCAGTGGTGAGCTGGCCAACGTAGAAGTAAAGACGACCCCCATCTTCAACCTGGACGTCCCTGTCACGTGTTCAGGCAAGTGTGGCCACAATCAGATTATTAGGTCAGAATTTGTACGCAGGCTGTAGGAATGTACGGTTTGGCCAAAAAATATTTGCAAGAGCTTCTTCCTCAACGTTAGTAAGGGCCTGCTATTTTGGTGCCTGGTGAGGACATTATTTTGACAAAGCGTCTTCCGATTTTCTGCTCTTTCAAAAAAGAAATCATAAGAGTGTGTGAAGAATGCCTGTTCCTGACCGTGATGCTTGTCCTCTTCGCAGGCGATTTACTTGAGCATCTTGCAGCTGTTATGGTCGTTTTACACACACACACACACACACACACACACGCACACACACATACACACACACCATGTCCAACTTCCTCTATTTCTTTTTTCATACAGGCGTTCCTCCCCAGATCCTGCAACCTGAGCTCAGCTGGCCAGATCGTGCCAAGTTCCATGATACCCTGGAGAGCCTGGCAAAGCTGTTCATGCAGGTAGGCTGTTTTTCACCCGAGGGGGGACCTTTTTTATCCGAGGGGGACCTTTGAGTCGTTATAACCTTTCATTTCATAAGTGACCACCCCAAACTCCAGCCTTTGGAAAGGCAGTTGAGGCATATGGTACCTGCGGGATTGACGTCTTGTCAAGGGACCTGGGAAGAAAGGGATCGTGTGGTTTTTCCTCACATGGGTGCATGACGTGTTATGGTCTTCGTAACAGGAATTGCTGAAACAGGTGCATAAGTTTTTTCCCATCTATAAATGCAAATGTTTTGTCATAAGCAATTTTAAGACATTGTTTTAGCGCCAAATGGATCACGCACACAGTACTTTGTTTTTTCATTGTAGACCTGATGGCGCAGTGTGACATGAGATACAATTGCATGCACACAGACCTGCCATAAGGCCTTTTTAGTGTTCCTATTGCTCTACTTTTGGATGTGGTCTTGTGCCACAAGATCTTCTGCCTGTCCATCACGTAGCAATCTCAAGTCACGCAGTGCGCACACATCATACATCATACATACACAAACACAAGCAAGCTCTTTCACACACAAGCTCTTGCCG